>Ga0209262_10000326_pt1 | contig 23763 bp, 25 predicted proteins | sample Lowcelwee11metaG_FD_187171 | JGI IMG/M metagenome (GOLD analysis project Ga0209262, IMG submission 187171) | Freshwater pond sediment microbial communities from the University of Edinburgh, under environmental carbon perturbations - Low... | ecosystem: Environmental > Aquatic > Freshwater >...
AGGAAAGCGCAAAAAAAAGAGCTGGTTGCAGCTCCCAAAATTTAAGATGGCGTTTTTTTATTTCTTGGAGGTATGCTTTGCTAGCTCTTCGTCGAGAGAACGATTGATAAGTCTTGCGCCGCGCCGCGGAGAAAAATAACAGAAAAGCCATTGTGTCAGTACGATCATTCGGTTTCTAAATCCAATCAAGTATAGGATATGAACAAAGCACCAAGCAAGCCAAGCAATAAATCCACTAAATTGAATGGAGCCAAACATTCCAACTGCTTTTGTTTTTCCAACAGTTGCCATCGACCCTTTATCAAAATAATGGAAAGCGGGTCGATTTTTTTGTATTAAGCGTTTACGTAAAACATGCGCGACATATTGTCCTTGCTGGACAGCCACAGGAGCGAGACCTGGAAGTGGTTTTCCTTTTTTGTCCATGGCGCATGCGGCATCGCCCAGAACGAAAATTTCTGGATGACTAGGAATGGAGAGATCTGGACCTACGAGGACTCTCCCCTGCCTGTCTAATGGAATATCGAGAGATTTTAATACGGGAGATGCCTGATTCCCTGCTGCCCAGAGGATGTTTTTTGATGGGATAAATGTCCCTTCGACCTCGACCCCTTCATCATTGATCTGGGTCACTCTCTTTCCTGTCATGACATGAACGCCAGCATTTTCTAGATATTTTTTCGCCTTGTTCGTTAAGGTCTCAGGGTATGCAGGAAGAATATGGGGAGATCCCTCTATCAGATAGATTTTGGTTTTTGTTGGGTCGATTCTACGAAAATTTCTTAGCATTGTTTCATAGGCAATCTCAGCAATTGCTCCCGCCATTTCGACACCAGTAGGGCCACCCCCGATGATCACAAAATTGAGATATTTTTTTGATTCAGCAATGCTATCGCATCTTTCTGCGATTTCAAAAGACATTAAAATGCGCTCGCGGATTTGTAATGCATCTGCTAAGGTCTTTAATCCTGGGGCATGTACTTCCCATTCATCGCGACCAAAATAGGAGTGCCGCGCGCCTAAAGAGACAATCAGGTAGTCATAAGTAATCACATCTCCGTTGCGTAATAAAATATTTTTTTTATCCTTATCAATCGAGACAACTTCTCCCATTAGAACTGTGATATTTTGGTAGGATTGTAAGATTTCACGAATGGGAACTGCGATGTCAGAAGAGGCCAATGCCGCACTCGCTACTTGGTATAAAAGCGGTTGAAATAGATGGTGGTTTGTCTTGTCAATTACCCACACATCGAGCTTTGAGTTGCCTAATGCTTTTGCTGCATTAATCCCTGCAAAGCCTCCTCCGAGAATAACCACTTTTTCGATGCCCATTCATATCTCCTGTCTTTGATCCAGATATAGCAAAAAGCATTCTTGTCTACAATCAGCAATTCACAAACTTTGCAGTTTGGAGAGATCGACGCGATTGCTGCATTGGATCTTTTTGATTCGGCTTGTATGACCCGAAAGGAGAGTCAGATCGCTCTTTGCTACTTTTAGAACTTCAGCAAGGAAGGCGATCAATGCGTCGTTTGCCTTGCCTTTATCAGGAGGTGCCTGGATCTTTACTTTCAAGATGCCCTCCTCCTGACTTCGGCGATATTTTTTGTAACATGCTAAAAATCAACACTCCTGTTTTTGATTAAGGCACTACATTTTTGTGATGCGCTTACTTCTCTTCAGGTTAAATACTCCATAAATTTGACGAGCTTCCATAGACATTTTAGATGGTAGTCGATATTTGCTTTGAGTCTCCTCATGTTTTAAAATCGAATACTGCACATCAATGAGCGCAGCTCTGATTTTATCAACGCTCAGATTTGCATGTTGCATCGAGATTCTTTTCTGAACATATCGACAAAGAGCAAAAGTAATATAGCAGAGTAAAATATGTGCTTTAATACGACGAGGAACATAATGATATACAGGTCTCATTTCTAAAGTATGCTTATTGATTCTAAATGATTCTTCGATTATCCAAAGTCGTCGATATAATCCCAAAATTTCTTGATGATTCACATCTTCGATATTGGTAATTACCCCATGAAGACCATCCCATTTAGCTGCTGCAGCAACTTTCTCGTTATCGATCTTGATTTTGCTATTTCCTCTCTCGGTTGTTACTGAGAGATACCCTCGATTAGTCACTAGTTTTTTAGTAGATCCATTTTGACCAATCTTCTTATTGAGTTTTATTAAAATTTGTTCTCGATCGCGAGCATCTTTACGAGCCCGCTTTGTGCTATGACTGACAATAAGACGTCGATTTTCATAAATGTGTTCTTGAACAGCGGTTGTGTCTTCTTCGTTTTGAAAAAGTATTTTTTCATTTGTTCGTGCTAATACGACTTTTTGCATTTCCTTTGGCAATAATTTTAGCTTTGCTGCAATTACATATTTAAGTCCTGACAACTCCAAGTTTTTCAAATTTTTGTCGTTCATCATTGCTCGATCAGCAATAATGGTAATCTTCTCAATAAGCAGAAACTTCTTCCATTCGTCAATTGCTTGAAGCAGAGTAGAAGTTTCTGCTGTATTACCAGGGAAAAGTTTATAACCAACAGGTAAGCCTTCTTGCGTTGTTGCAAGAGCCAACACAACTTGTGTTAAATGAGTTTTCTGATCCTTAGAAAATCCAAAACGACGTAACTCATCTTCGTCTTCTGATTCAAAATATAAAGTCGTTACATCAAAAAAACAGCACTTCAACTTTCTCTCCGATGAGAGGACGAAATGCATTGAATAGAGCTCCCTGAATACGTGATTCCTGAGCCTCAAGAGCGTCCATAAATCTATACATTCTATCAACGGAGATATCGACATTAAAATGTTTTAGAAGATTTTCACTTGCTCGAAGCTTGCTTGACGGCCAAGCAACACGAGCCATTATAAGATGTCGAAGAACGTTATATTGACGAATTCCCAAAAGACTTTGTAATTCAAATTTATCTAAAACAGAACCGAATACCTCATGAATTCCTTCGACAACTCTGGAATCTTCCGATAATTTAGCTGTGTCTACCCAATGATGTTCATCATTTGCATGATCATTGTTGGTTTCTTCTTCTTGAGGGTCCTGTATTGCCAGTTTCTCCGACATGACAAAAGGAAGGTTGGGAGCAATTTCTAACGCACTTTTTTCTTTTTGATTTTCGAGTTCATTTTTGATGAAAATTGATGTTTCAATCAATTTTGCGAGAATTTCCGCATCTTTGCAGTTCACCGTTCCGACATGTCTCAAAACTCGTTGCCGGACTTTCCCATGCTCTCTGTAGCTTTCGCAGATTTGCACAGCAATGTTTCCGCCATATAGCGATTTTTTTCGAATAAACATGTTGATATGTTATCTCAAACGAATAAAAAACAAAATCTAAAGTATTGATTTATAAGGCACTACAAAATTCAGAAATGACAGGTTTGTCTATGAAATTGATTTATGCACGATACAGGAAATCGCCGAAGTCAGGATTACCCACACATCGAGCTTTGAGTTGCCTAATGATTTTGCTGCATTAATTCCAGCAAAGCCGCCTCCGAGAATAACCACTTTTTCGATGCCCATTCATATCTCCTGTCTTTGATCCAGATATAGCAAAAAGCATTCTTGTCTACAATCAGCAATTCACAAACTTTGCAGTTTGGAGAGATCGACGCGATTGCTGCATTGGATCTTTTTGATTCGGCTTGTATGACCCGAAAGGAGAGTCAGATCGCTCTTTGCTACTTTTAGGACTTCTGCAAGGAAGGCGATCAATGCATCGTTTGCCTTGCCTTTATCAGGAGGTGCCTGGATCTTTACTTTCAAGATGCCCTCCTGAAATCCTAGAATAACGCTTTTGGATGCGTTGGGGGTGACTTTTACGACTAAAATTCGAGAAGGAGCATTCATGGGGCTTCGAGTTCAAGAGGACTGGTTTCGAGTCTTGCATATGGAGGTTTAGAGCGAATGTATCTCTCTAATTCATTTTGGAGACGAGCATCTATTTTGTTGTCATTGATTGGATTTGCCACGTTGTATACATATGTGGGTTCTGAAAAATAGGCATGCCGATCACCAGCCATTTCAATCATCGGAAACATCATGGCCTGGTCCCATGTCATTGGGAAAAATTGACCTTCATACTTGAGGTCTTCTACCCCTATTTTCTTAAATAACCAAGCATAAAACGTTCTTAAGTGAGAAGGGCAGCGATAGGTTCTAAAAGCATTGGCAGCGACTATGGAATCAGGGATGGGGAGACTCCAATCAGTCCCAGCGCCAGGATAGTGACTAATGAAGCCATGCGTTAGCCATACATTTTGAGATGCGTAAGCGGCATTAATTTTTTCCAAGACGTGTGTATTATATAACCAATCGTCTCCATCCAGGCTCACAATGATTTCTTCGTCTTTACAGCTGAGCACCGCATAATAAATATTGGCTAGAGCTCCTTGTCGAATGGTATTGCGGATCAAGGTAAATGGAATCTTTTTACTTTTTTCATGGATAAATTGTTCTACAATGTCTGCAGTGTCATCTTCTGAGGCATCATCTATGTAGATGACTCGATAATTGGAGTAATCTTGTGAAAAAATCGATCGTAGGTTTCTTCTTGCCCAATAGGCATTGTTGTAGCTCGTGGTGATAATCACCATCGGTTTTTCTGAGGGTAGTGCAATTGGAGTCGCAGAGATATCAAGAGAAAGGAGCCCTGTACATAAAAATAAAATACAGATTTTGATAAATAGAGGTAATATTTTCATGATTTCCTCAGAAAGCACACTTGTTTCATGTCCGGTAGGCGATGTATAATAACGAAAAGACATATTTTAGCTAGCGGAGAATTGAGTTCGTTTGTGTATAACTGGTAGCGGTAGCAAAGATAGGGCGTTCTGAGGTCTATGGAAATTTAAGCGGGTGCGTGGATAGTATATTGTCATAGTTTTGGAGTTGGATAGATGCGATTTTTAAATTGCCTTCTTTTAATTGTTTTCCCATGTTTGTTTTTTTGCATAGAAGAAAAACCTTTAACTGTCGTAGTTCCTTCTTATAATAATATCAAATGGTATAAGAGGAATCTCAATTCTATTTTATATCAGCAATACAGAAATTATCGAGTTATTTATATTGATGATTGTTCGACGGATGGGACGGGAGATGCAGTAGAGCAATGGCTACGAGAGAAAAATATCGATCATAGAATCATGTATTTCAATGATTTTCTAACAACAGACATTTCTGATGCAAATAGGTTGTTTGTCGAATTAATAAATGAAAACAAAGTTTTTTTTGTTCTTGTACATAATATGCAGCGCCAGGGGGCTATGGCAAATCTTTATCGTGCAGGGCAAAGTTGTGAAGATGAGGAAATTATCGTTACTATAGATGGGGATGACCGGCTTGCTCATACAGGAGTTTTTCAGGAATTAAATCTTTCCTATTCTTCTGGTGATGTATGGTATACACATGGCAATCTTGGGGAGGATCCGACTGGTATCATAGGTTGGTGTGAACCGATTCCCGAGTCGGTGATCCAAAATCACACCTATCGCTCTTTTAAATGTCCATCTCATTTAAGAACCTATTATGCTTGGCTATTTAAGAAAATAAACCTAGAAGATTTTTTATACGAAGGAAAGTTTTTTGAAATAACTGCTGATATGGCGATAATGTTTCCAATTGCTGAAATGGCGGCTGAACGTCATGGTTTTATAAAAAGTTTGAATTATTTTTACAATATGAAGAACAGTATTAATGACAACAAAGTAAATCGTCAGTTGCAAAATGATATGGATGCGTATATTCGTAATAAAATTCCATACGAAAGATTGAATTTCGAATGATTTTTTTATTTGGAAGTTCATCTGTTTTTAAATGGTTTTTGACAAGATCGTAGAATTTGTTTTAAAGTCTGTTGTTTGTTTTGATGGGGGAGTTCGTATGCGTTGCTTTCTATTTTTTATGATTTTTTCTATAAAAACTGTTTTTGCTTCTTTTGAAGGATCTTCTTCGACTTTTGAGATCCTTCAAGGGAAGTTAACGCCTGGTAATGCTCGTTATAAAACTTTTGCAAAAGCATTAGATTTAATGCACGAAAGAAGATCAAAAATAATTGTTGAGACAGGAACAACCAGAGGGATAAATCTTGCTGATATTTTTGCAGGAGATGGAGGTTCAACGCTTCTGTTTTCTCAATGGGCTTATCAAAATAAAGCTGTTGTATATTCAGTAGATATCCAACCTCAAGCTTTTGAAAATGCAGCACCCTTTCTTGCGTCTTATTCTTCTTGTTTGCGCACCGTTTGTGGAGACTCTCTTGATTTTTTGAGTCATTTTCATGAAACCATTGATCTACTGTATTTGGATAGTTACGATTTTGATGCAAATAATCCATCTCCTTCGCAAGAACACCATCTGAATGAGATTACAGTAGCATATCCTCTTCTGACAGAAAATAGCATTGTAATGATTGATGATTGTAATCTTCCTCACGGGGGTAAGGGGTTGCTTGCTATTCGATTCTTACAGGAAAGAGGTTGGAAAATAGTGCTTCAAGACTATCAAGTCATTCTAGTGAAAAATTAAAGTGGCTCTCGATTTTTTTAAGAAATTTGTTTTTTTGTGCTTTTTGGTATTGAGTCGAGATGTGTGTTCTGGTCTTCAAAGTAATGTCATTATTTGTGGAATTTGTAAAAATGTAGAGAATTCTCTTTCTTCAACGATTGAAAATATTAAGCTTTTAGGGTCAAAATTTCATCAATATCGAGTTGTGGTTTATGAAAATAATTCAGAAGATCTTACAAAGACTATTTTAGCTCAGTGGGCAAGATGGGATAAAAATGTTCTTGTGATTTCAGAAGATCTTGATACAAATCATCTCACAGAGGGATTTGTTTGTTTCGATTGTAATGGAAATTCTTCTCGTATGGAAAGGATAGCTAAAGCTCGCAATCGTATTTTGCAGGAAATTTTCACCTCTCAATTTGATGCCTTCGGTTTTGTTATTATGGTAGATTTAGATTTTCAGAAAAAATGGCCTATCGATGAGATTGTTCATACGATTCATGTTAAGGGCGATGAAGACTGGGATGCTATAACTGCAAATGGGATAAGAAGTGATGGTATTTATTATGATCGATTTGCTTTTCGAAATGAGAAATTCCTACTTGGTCCTGAACTTCTTGGAGAGACTTGGTGGAGGGAAATTGAGAAAACACCTCTGCGATTTGATGGAGACCATTGGATCCCTGTATTCTCAGCTTTTGGAGGGCTCGCGATTTATAAAAAAGATAGTATTCGAGGATGTTTTTACTCTGGTTCTGTTACAGAAAATCTTCGTGTGGATTATGGAGATATTCTCTCCTTGTCGGCTCCTATAAATACGCACATTCAAGAATATATTCATATAAATTACTTTGAGGAGAACCCTCGCATGGGAAATTTGCCAATTCTTTTTATAGAAAATTCTGGGTACTCGGGTTCTCCTGTTTGCTGTGAGCATGTTACATTTCATGCAGATATGCGGCAGAAGGGGAATGGGAAAATTTTCATCAATCCTAAGATGTTTATGCATTATTAGAACATTAACAATAGAGAAGGGAAGTGGTTTTTATGAGAAATGTTTTTTTTGCATACATGGTTGTTGTGCAATTATTTTTGCAAGGTGTTTTTGCGTTTAGTGCACACGAATTATACCCGCCTGCGCAATCCAATTATGAAGTTGTTATTTTTGATGATATTTGTATAGATGCCCTATGTCAGGGAGCTATTCTTAATTTAGAGTTTCCTGGGTTTAGAGAGGATTATCTTGCCCTGCATTGTTTGATTAAAAAATATCAGCCGAATACTTTTTTCGAAATAGGAACCTGCTCAGGGACAGGAACCCAAATTATTAAAAATGCAATAGGGCAGGGTATTGTTTACAGTTTGGAACTGCCACCAGAGATTCTTTTGAAGACGGAGTATTATGGCCTCGTGAACTCTATAGGGAGAAATTGTAGTCTCCCTTATCTCCAAAGATTAGGAGATAGCATGACGTACCCTTACTCGCAAGATTATCCAATTGAAGGTTGGTTTATTGATGGATGTCATGATCAGGAGCACGTGCTATATGAAAGTAAACAAGCTATTTTGTCTGGTGCTAAACTCATCGTTTGGCATGACACAGATATAAAAGAAGTCTTTGAAGGAATTTTAGAGGCTTTTCGCGATCAGACAGCCTATTCTTTATATAGAATGATCGATACAAGGATTTCTTTTGCTCTACGTAAATCGGCAGGGAATTAATACCAATCGCAATAAATAAATTCATAATTCGGCAGATTTCATGCTGACCAATTATGAATTTATTTATTGCGATTGGTATTAATTAAATTTTAAATAATTATTCATTTAAGATTTGGTCGATATACTCATAAAGGCGTTTCGTTTTTTTTTGATGATAACTGTCTGGCGCATTATTCCAGTTAGTCCCTGCATAGTAATGCAAGAAATGCTGGTCGGCGTGAAATGGGAAATGATGAGGACAGAGCTGAATGAGTTCAATTTGTCTCGGATGATAACCAAATCTTTCTAAATCAAGCGAGCTATGAAAGCAGGGGGTGTCCAGAGAAAATGTACATTCAGGGTCTAAGCCCATGCAAAGAGAATCAATATGTCTGATTTTAAGTTCTGGATTGTTTTTCAAATATAAGTGGGTATATCCTCCGGTATCGACGGTGACTTCATTGATTTGTCCGCAATTAAAATCAATGGTGGTTTTGTTTGGCATTCTAGACATATCCATAAAGCAGAGTCCAATCCATAGGTAATCGGCAGTATAGCCATTGTGTTCGCGTTCTTGGGAGATTCCTGCAATGTCATGCTCGTCTAGAAAATTTTTTATGCTGAAATAATTAGTTAGGAACATATCGGAATCGAAAATTGCTACAATGCCGTTATGTTGGAATCCATAGTTATTGAGAGAGTACATCACGACGTTAGAATTTCTGACTGAAGCATTGTTGTATCCTTCTCCCGGTTCTCTGTGAAGATAGGGTTGATTATGGATTTCTTGAGGAATGTCGATACAAGGAATTGAAAGTTGGTTACATGTGTCTTGGATTTTTGCGTGCATTTCAGGACTTGAAGCATCGTTAAATACAAAAAAATCGTATTCGTCTTTGAGAAATTTTTTAAATGTATCGTGTTGAATTTTGATGAAATCAGGACGGTTATAGCTATAGGTAAATAACCAAACTTTTTCTTTCTGCAGTTGGGAAGTGTAAAGATCAGAGGTATAGCCCCATAACAGCAATAAATATGCTGATTTTTGAATAGCATTCGATAGAAGTAAAAAATTCCAGGGAAATTTCATGAGAAATCCTCTTTTTTGGTTCATCAAACAATAAGGAAAAAATATTTATGTAGGTATTCTTTTATTTGTTTTGTGGCAGTCCCGTAATCGTCTAACCTAGACGGGTCAAGATCTCTTGTGTTTTTTTGAGTATCTCTGGAGAGGAACCATCGATCTGGTAAGAGTTCCTCAAGCTTTCTGACGTCATGCCTCATTAATCGTCGGAATATATTCTCAAGGTATTCTCGCTGGGATTGATTTCCAATCCCCGACAAGTTTGAACGAAGGATAGTAAGATAGCCCCGGCTTCACCGCCTTTTGCAAAGAGGATGAAATTAAATCTTTATTTATAATAGGATTTCGGTTCTTCTCAGTTTTGTGTCTCTTTTTCAGTTAATCAGAGAAATACTGAAAAAACGAGACATTACCCCGCGGATCGGGTGCGGAATGTGGGATGTAAATTTTGCGGGGAGTAAGGATATTTCATGCTAATCATGAGGTAGATTCGAGGGAGACCAACTCGAAATTTAATTAAGCAAGAAGGGATGTTTTTCCTGTTGCTTTTTATAGCCGTCTTTGTGTGATTGTAAAAAGGTAGTTAACTAAGAGGTGTGTGTATGAATTTGTTGACGTTTTTTGTGTGTGTAAATTTGTTTTGTTGTCTGCTGTTCGGGACTGTTTCTTCCGGGATTTATGATTGTATTAATCTGATAAACGAGGATCCATTTCATTATTACGCGAATTCAAAAAATGTTGAGAATATATTTGATGAAAATGACATAAAAGTGGCTATTGAAGTTGGTAGTTGGATGGGCGGTGGATCAACTAGACATATGGGGGAATTACTGAAAAAAAGGGGAGGCGTGTTATACGCAATTGATACTTGGTTGGGGAATACAACACAACAGCCTGGTTGTCTACATTATCAACCAATCTTGCCGCAGGTCTATCAACAGTTTTTGTCCAATATGATCCATTGGAATTTAACAGATGTGGTCGTGCCATGCAGAATGAGAAGTCTTGAAGCAGCAAAAGCTCTGAAGGTTACTCCAGATTTGATTTACATTGATGCGGAGCACACAACAGAAGCGGTGTATGAAGATTTGGTTGCATGGTATCCTCTAGTAGAAGGTCGAGGAATTTTATGTGGAGATGATTGGGGATGGGAGTCTGTTCGATTGGCTGTGCAAACGTTTGCAAATGAAAGGGGATTAATGATAGAAGCCGATGGAGCTTTTTGGCGGCTGTATTAATTTTGACTTTCGGGAACGTTTTTAAAAATTATTTTGAAATTTTATAAGGAGAGAGATATGAAATGTTTGTTCTGTTTTGTTTGCTTGGTGTGTTTTTTATTTAGTCATGAATCAGAGCACCTGGATTGGCATGCCCCCTTGTTAATAGATGAGACGAAAAATGCAAGCAAAGCCATTCAAATAGTGAATTTTGTTGAACAAGCAATCTGTCTTGCGGAAGAATGTAAATCGAATCTAGATAATGTAGAGGTGTTGTCATTAGAAGGGATGTCAAGCGTTAAGGTTAGGCATTTATTAAATAACCTGTGTAATTGGTCCGGTGCTAGATATCTTGAAGTGGGTGTTTGGAAAGGGTCTACATTTATATCTGCTTTATATAACAATCAGGATAATTTGGGTGAAGCAATAGCCATAGATAATTGGAGTCAATTTGGTGAACAGAAAGATTGCTTTATTGAAAATTGTAATAATTTTTTAAAAAACAAGTATGTGTTATTATCCGAGGATGCTTTTTCGCTTGATATTACAACCATCGAAAAGCCAGTGGATATTTATTTTTATGACGGGGATCATTCAGAACACAGTCAAAAAATGGCTTTTACGTATTTCGATCGAATTTTTAATGATACGTTTGTGGTTTTGGTGGATGATTGGAACTGGGATGAAGTGAAGAAAGGAACTCGAGAGGCATTTGAGGAATTGGGATATAACATTCTTTATTCGAGAGAACTACCCGCAAGATTTAATGGAGATAAAGAAAATTGGTGGCATGGGCTCTATATTGCTGTAGTACAAAAAACTAAAGGGTTTTCCTAACTGATGTCTTGTTTGATTCTTCCTGTAAATAAGTACATGCTTTGTTTTCTGTTTTTTTGTTGTTGTGGATATTCTTCTGGAAATGCAGAAATCAGAAATACTAATACTCTTGAATGGGATTCTTTGTGGTTTTCTGCCACTCCTTATCAAAGGGAGAAGATATTATTGAGTATTTGTAGGAAGATCTATCAGCCGGAGGTGGGTGATCGTGAAATTGTGTTAGAGCGACTGAAGGCTGTCCAAAATTTGGTGCAGAGGACTTCTTGGAGTCCTGCGGATCTAAGGATTCAAAAAATTATAGAGCAATTCATTGATACAGAAGTAGTTCTTCTTGAAGCTGCTATTTTGATGAATTTACCTGATTGGTGTGGTACTTTAGTCTCTAAATATCTTACTGGTGACAATATAGCGTTTTCTTGTGCTCATCAGGCGTTCAAAATTAATGGCTATGCATCTTATTTTATGTCGTTCGATCCGAAACGTGTAAGATTTGGAGAATCCATTTTTGTAATGCCTATTTATTTGGATTTGTTTTTTGATGTGTATCATCCAGAGATAGAGTTCCCGTTCGTACTTGTTACAAGTAATGCAGACAATCCTATGCCAGCTGCGTTTGCTCCTTTTTTAGATGATGATAAAATTCTTGCTTGGTTTTGTAGTAATCCCGATGGGACTAGTCATTCAAAGCTTTATCCCATTCCTCTGGGGATAAGGAATCATGGGTATGGTCGAGAAGTTTTTGATTTCCTGGATAATGTTTTATTAATGTATAAGCATCATAAGTCATTTAGAAAGAATTTGGTGTATGTAAATTTTACTCTTCATTCAGGTGAGAGGCAACAGCTATTCGATATTTTGAAAGAAAAGTCCTGGAGTACGTGTGCATCAGCGAAATCGCAGGCTTCATACTATGAAGATTTGGCTCAATCAAAATTTGTCATAAGCCCCGCTGGTGCAGGGCTTGATTGTTGGCGAACGTGGGAAGCACTATTATTGGGGGCTTTCCCTATAGTAAAAAGCTCTTTTCTTGATTCCATTTTTAAAGATTTACCAGTGGTTATAGTAAATGAGTGGTCAGAGATTACGGAACAATTTTTGGAAGATAAATACCGAGAATTCTCTGCGCTTGATTTTAATTATGATAAAATTTCTGTAGGTTACTGGGCTGGTGTTATTAATCAGTGGATTGATCAAGGAAAGTAGCTCCTGATGTTTTGTCTGGTATCTGTATTGTTGGTGTTTTTGTTAAATCTGAAATTTATATCATGTTTTGCCTCAATGTCAGTGCTTTACACCGCGGCAATAATTGAAAATCAATATGAAATGCGTGAAGAGGAATACCTTCGTTCTCTTGAAATATTGAAAAAATACGGAAGAACTCCTTACATTGTAGAGGCATGCAGAGAGGCATCTTTTTTTGACCAGTGCGGAGCCCCTGTTATTTATTCAAGAGTAAATGATTTTGCTTTGATGAATAAGGGAGTCAATGAGGCAAAATCGATGCTAGAATTTCTAAAACACTATCAGTTTCACGAGGATGAGATGATATTAAAAATAACCGGTAGGTATCATTTTAATAATGATTTTCTGTTTCGCGTTGTTACGGAAAATCCTGATATAGATGCTTTTGTTAGGTTTGTTGAGGGAAGAGATCCTATTGTTTTTACAGGTTGTTTTGTTTTGAGAGCTGGTTATTTTAAAAAATTTTTAGAGGAAATTGATTTTCAAACAATGGAAAATCAGATGATAAATATTGAAACAGAGCTTGCTTTTTTTCTTAAAAGGAATTCTTCTATTAAGGTTTATTCGCTTGATTCATTAGGTATTACGGCAAATATTTTTGGTGAAGGGAATTGTGTAATGACCTATTGGTAAAAAGTTTTAATGATTTTCGGGCTGCATTTAGTTTTTTTTCAAATATGTAAATTTATATATTTTATTGAAAATTTGAGACTTTTGATCAGCTTGCTTTAAGTGCCCTTGAGGTAGAAGCGCTATAGTGCTTTGACTTGTTTAACAATTTTTTACGTAGGATTCAAAATGAAAAAAATTATACCGTTTATCTGTTTTGTCAGCTTTACTTATGTAACAGTCCTGATGGCAGAGAATTATTCTGATGGTAATTGTTTGGTCAGGTCAGATGAACCGAGAGAGCTATATATTGATTTAATGAAGAAGATTCTCGTCAATTCAATATATGAAGATGGTAGTTATTATGGCGGTGTTTATGATAATCATATTAGAGAAATAGGGCAGGATCATCCTCTAGTCGCATTTACAATGGTAGGCTTAAAAAGACTCAATAACATACATTTTTGTATGTCGCAAATTTTAGAAAATAATATTCCGGGAGATTGTATTGAGACGGGTGTCTGGAGGGGTGGTTGTACAATTTTAATGAGGGCTATTTTAAAGGCTTATGGAGATAATATTCGTAAAGTTTGGGTTGCTGATTCTTTCGAAGGTGTTCCCGCCCCGAACTTAGAGAGATATCCTGATGATGTTATTAGCCCTTTGCATACTTCCTATTATAGTTATTTATCGGTTCCTTTAAAATCTGTACAAAACAATTTTAAAAAATTTGGTCTGTTGGATGATCGCGTGGTATTTCTTGAAGGTCTATTTTCGAAGACACTTCCTGGTGCGCCTATTGATACCTTAGCACTCTTACGGCTAGACGGGGATCTCTATGAATCTACAATGGATGCTCTTGTGCATCTTTATCCCAAATTGTCAGTTGGAGGATATATCATTATTGATGATTGGGGATCGAATCCAAATTGTGTGAATGCTATTAAAGATTATAGGTTGTTAAATAATATTGCAGATTCGATTATTCCGATTGATTATAACGGGGTTTTTTGGAAAAAAACTCAATGATTTTGTTTCGGGCTTTTGGATGTATGGTTGCTTGTTGGGGTCTCTCTGCATATCCCTACACCGTATTAAAGGAAATTTTTACGACAGAGGTGGCTTTTCATTCAGATGTCCTTAACTCTGTTTGTTTTGAGGAAGATTGTTTGTCAGCATTGTGCGTGATTAAGGAGAAATGGGGGATTCATAACATAATTGATGCGGGATGTGGGGAGATCAAATATATAGGTTCCTTGACAAAGTTGTTCGATTATACGGGGATTGATGTTGTTGACCTGATTACAGATAAAAACAGGAAATGTAATGCAAATGAGAAAGCCACATTTTTGTCTTTAGATATTATTGATGAGAAAATTCCGGGAGATGATCTTATTCTATGCAGAGATTGTTTAGAATATTTTTCTTATTCTGATATAGCATCGGCTTTAGAACGGTTTAAAGAGAGTAAAAATCACTATATATTCTTGTCTCATTGTTCAGGTCTACAGGAAAATACAGAGACGCATTCTGGGATAAGGAGGGGTATCAACTTTCAGATAGCCCCTTTTTATTTTCCAGAGCCTCTTTATGTGAGCAAAGAGTTCCCAGATGAGACAGCCCTTGCTTTATGGAAATTGGAAGATTTGGATTTTTCTCGTCTATTGGATTTTATTTTCCCTCCCCTGACAATACTGAGCAAACCCGTTGGAATTCCTCTTAGATGGGAACATGCGGGAGTTGCAAACAGTTTGAGGAGGGGTCTTTCTTTGGTTCATCGTAATTTTAATATTAATCCGGATGATGTTTCCGAGATCAAAGAGAATGTAGTTGTGATTGCGGACATTGAAGCTGGGTTGCAGGCATATCAGTGGAAAGAAGAAGGTCTCATTAAGACTTTGATGGTTGGACCAAATATTGTAGGGACTCCAGAAGAGAAAAACTATTTTGTTTATTGGCCTTTGATAGATTCTTTTTTGTCTCCATCCTCTTGGCCTATTGAGGCGTTTGAGCGTCATTTGCCAGCTCTTAATGGACGTTTTGCTGTTTGGTTTGCTGGAGTGGATGAAAATTATTGGAAGCCTTCATCTAGCTTTCAGGAAAAAGATTCAGATTTTGTTCTTTTATATCGAAAGACTGATTTTGATCTTTGTGATCAGGTGAAGGAGTGTCTTGAGGCCCGCGGTTTTAGAGTTCTTTCTTTGACTTATGGGGGCTATCAACAAGAGGAATTTAAATCTTGTTTGGAGCAAAGTAAATTTGCTGTTTTTGTGAGTCGATCAGAATCTCAAGGGATTGCTCTTGCAGAATCTTGGAGCATGGATGTTCCGACGTTGGTTTGGAATCCAAAGGAGCCGGTGGTTTACAATGGGGTAACTTATGAGAATACTTCCTCTGCTCCTTATTTAAATTCAATGGTTGGAAAGGATTGGAAGACAATGGAAGATTTGGAGACTTTATTGAATTCTTTTGATCAATATGTGGAGGATTTCCATCCCCGTAGATGGGCGCTTTTTCACATGATCGATAAGGTGTCTGTGGAAGAATTACTTGTGCAGATAAGAAAATGCATAGACGAAAATTCTAGGTTGTCATATTTAGAACGAGCTCTTCAATATAGGGGTATGAAATGTTTTTGAATTATTTAGGTTCCTCCGACAAATGTGTGTCCGGACTCGTATATGTGATAAACCCTTAATTTAAAATATTCAATGAGTGTGATTAGGATTTATTCGCTTGACTTATTAGATGTTATGGCAAATATTTTTGGTGGGGGAAATATGTAATGATTTATTAGTGAAAGATTTTAACTATTTTCAAGCTGCATTTGGTTTGTTTTTTTAAAACATATAAATTTATATATTTTTTGAATGTTTGGGTGGTAAATGAAATTGTCCCTGTTCGTTGTTGTTATGCAAATTCTTGCTGTGGGTGTATATGCGTCTACATCAAAGGAAATTTTTGCGAAATTCAAGAATAGATATTTTGTCGAAACGGGTAGTTACTGTGGAGACGGGATTCAAAGTGCGTTAGATGCTGGATTTGAGGAGGTTTATTCAATAGAATTATCTCTTCATCACTATGAGCAATGTTTACAGAGATTTACAAACAAAGATAATATTCATCTTATCTTTGGAGATTCATCAATTCAGCTGGCAAGAGTTCTTGAATTGATTGATAAGCCAGCAACTTTTTGGCTTGATGGTCATTACTCTGGAGGAACTACGGCTCGAGGAAATTCGGACACACCAATTCTTGCTGAATTAGCTGCGATTGGGCAACATCCTATTAAAACACACACAATTCTAATTGATGATGTTAGGTTGTTTGGTTCTGTTCATTTTGATTATATAGATTTTTCTTCTATTGTGGCTGAGCTCCACAAAATCAATCCTAATTATGATATTAGTTTTGTTAATGGATTTGAAGAAAACGACGTATTGGTGGCTAGATTATTATGAATTTAGGTAATTATTTTTTATTTTTTTCTTTTTTTGTTGGAGGAGCTTGTTTAGCTAATCCTATCAGCATCTCAGATAATGGAGAATATCCAAATTTCTGTCAGATGGCTTCTTGTGATGATTTTTTGTTTTCTCATTTTAAGAGAAATCCCAATTATACTCCGATTTTAGAACATGTCTCTTTTGAGCAGGGCTTGTTGTATTTGTCTGCTACTTTAAACCAGAATCCGAATTATATGCACTTTCTCGAGTCGTTTAGGAAAAACGATCTCATTGGAGACCCCTATGTTTTTCCATATGGTGAATTCGGTGTTTTTTCTCCCACAACATTACGTTATCTGAAAGTATTATCCGATCTTGAAATGTTATTTGGATCTTTAGATGAGCAAGATATTATTGAAATTGGAGGAGGGTATGGAGGGCAGTGTTTATTGATCGGATCGCTCTTTAAGTATAAGAGTTATACAATCGTGGATTTGCCGGGCCCTTTGTCTCTCACAAAGAGATATTTAGACGCTGTAGGTATCACTAATGTGTCTTTAATTACGCAAGAGGAATTGAGAGGTGATAAATTCTATGATTTGGCTATAAGCAACTACGCCTTTTCAGAGTGCCAAAAAGATATTCAAGAGGTGTATTTGCAAAAAATTCTATCTCGGTCGCGACAAGGCTATTTAACTTGTAACATTTGGGAAGGATCTAGCATTGACAACGCTATATTCAATCAGGGTTTCTTTTCAAAACAAGATCTTAAAGATCGATTAGAGTTTCACGGAATTCATCCAGTGGAATTAAAAGAAGAACCTCAGACGGCAGCAGAAAATTATTTGTTAGTGTGGACTGATCAGCAAATCGGGTTGTCTTGTCCTCTTTAATCATTTTGAGTTTCTCCTATGAATCCATTAGCAAATCAGTTTTACAGTGTAGGTAGCGAGGCGAATTTTCAAGAGGTCCTATTTTTAAGCGAAGATAAGGATGTGGATTGGGAAGAACTTTCAGAGCGAGTTCCTGATTTACCGAGGGGATGGTTTGAGCTGAGCCGTGTGTCTTGTTCGGAGAGGATTGAGTTTGTTTGTGATTTCTGGTTGGATCGGTTGCCATTTTTGCCGATGGCGCATTCTGCATTGTTTCATTTCTTTTCGGGCTTGGATGACATCGCAATTGTGATTGTGAAGAAAGAGGGGCAGTGGCAGCCGGAAATGGTCTATAGCTTGGCGGATGGGAGTACATTTTTTCGGGGGTGGCCGCCGGCAATTGATGAGGATGTGCGGATCTTTAAAAATGAAATGGGACTCGCTTTGCCGAGGGATTATTTGGCTTTTTTGCATTTGCATAATGGATTTGGAAAGTTGTCTGAAATGGGACTTCTTTGCATGGAGGATGTGGGGCGAGCAAGACAGAGGGTTCGAGAGATTTTATGGACTGTTGATCAAGAGATTTTGTGGGATGGAAGGATTGTTGATCCTGAGGATATGATTCCATTTTATGAAGATTATGGGCTCAATTCGTTTCAATGTTTTTTTTCTGATTGGTATCCAAATAGTGAAATGGGTAATGTATATTTATCTGGAATCAATTATACAATATCAGATACGAGCGATCGACGGAATTGGGCGGAGGCAAAGGCTTTCCCAAGTTTCTTAGAGTGGCTTGTAGATTATTTGGAGGGGATGAGCGTGTCCCTTTAAGGTATGTATCAAGTACAGCATTTTTATGAGCAGCATGGAAAACTTTTAGGTCTCAATCTATTAGCGGGGCGCGATGGTCTTTCTCGCCGCATTCATAAGGCGGAAGTGCATCGTCCGGGTTTGAGTTTAACGGGATACTTGAAGGGATTCGTTTTTGCTCGCGTTTTGGTCATTGGCAAGCAGGAAATGGAGTATGTCCGTGAATTAGATGCGGATATGCGAGAGCAGCGTCTTGCTGCTATTTTAACGCCTGCAACGCCTGCTGTGATTATTGCTCGTGGGTTTAAGCCTTTGAAAGAACTCATCGTCCTTTGTGAAAAACACAATATTCCTCTTTTTCAGGCCAATGCGACGGCCACAAACCTTTTAAGCCGTATTGCTTTTTTGCTTCTCGAGGAATTTTGCCCGAGTGTGACAATGCATGGAACACTTGTCGAAGTGTTCGGTGTGGGACTGGTGATTCAAGGGGAGTCGTCGGTGGGAAAAAGCGAGGCGGCTTTGGGTTTGATTGAGCGGGGTCATCGTTTGATCTCTGATGATGTGGTTCGTGTGAAGAAAAAAGAGGGGTCGTACTTAGTTGGGTCAGGTCCTGAATTAACACGTCATTTAATGGAGATCCGAGGAATTGGGATCATCAATGTCGCGCACTTGTATGGGGCGGTTTGCGTGCGGCCGGATAAGGGCATTGATATTATTGTAAAATTAGAGCCTTGGGATGATCAACATTTTTATGATCGGGTGGGTTTAGATGAGAAATTTATTGATGTATTAGGAATTAGCGTTCCGTATCATATTTTACCGGTAAAACCAGGTAGAGATGTAGTGTTGCTTTTAGAGACAATTGCTCTTAATCATCGCTTAAAAGATATGGGGTATAATTCTGCGAAAGAATTTAATGCAAAGCTTCTTGAAGCGATTGCACGCAGGCAGAAAAAAACTATGCCTGTAAAGAGAGTTGTTCGTGAAAATCGCTCGTAAGGTCAAAGTTAAAAATGCTCTTGGCCTGCATACGCGGCCGGCTGCTTCGATTGTCAAATTATTACAACCTCGCAAATCTTCCGTTCATTTTGTCTATAAAAATGAAAAAATCAATGCTCGTAGCATTATGAGCATTCTCATGTTGGCTGCGAGGAAAAATACGCAGCTTGAAATCTTAGTGGAAGGAGAAGATGCGGAAGCTACGATGTCTTTGCTTGTCCAGGCATTCGAACAGGAGTTCGGGGAGAAGTAATGACGGAAGAAATGATCCTGAGAGGTTTGTCGATTAGCAAGGGGATTGGGATTGGATTTCCTGCTTTTTGTTGCGGAGAAGAAGAACCTGTGGATGCCGGGTTGATTGAAAAGCATGAGGTCGATGAAGAAGTTCATCGATATCGGCGGGCTCTTGACTTGAGCTGTAGAGATTTAGAAAATTTACATAGATTAACTTTGCATGAGGGGCCTCCTGAGATTGTAGCTATTTTAGGTACACATTTGGAGATGATGAAAGACCCTTTCATCACAAGTGGGATCGAAGAAAAGATTCGAGGTACGTATCAAAATACAGAGCTCATTTTTTATCGGCTTATCGAGGAATATAAAGAGAGGTTTAATTCTCTGCAGGATGGGTATTTTCAAGAGAGGGTTCGGGATATTGTGGATATTTCTCGTCGGATTTTAGGTCATTTAAGGCCTTTAAGTCGAGTGAGGATCGCGGATATGCCGCATAATTCTGTGATCTTGGCAAATGAATTGGTCCCTTCAGAAACAGTCGAGGCTAATTCTTCTTTAGTGAGTGCATTTGTCACTGCTGTAGGAGGACTTACTTCTCATGCTGCAATTATCGCGCGAGCAAAAGGGATCCCTTATGTAGCAAATGTAGATATCAAACTTCTTAAAGCAACAAATCCTCATTCATTGGTTGTCGATGGTTCTCAAGGAATTGTGATTGTAAATCCAACGCAAGCTACTTTGAAAAAATATCAGGCGATGAAGCAACTCTACTTGGAAAATGAAAAGGCTTTAAAAAATGACTCGCATCTTCGATGTGAGACGATCGATGGTTATGAAGTGCGTATCTTGGCTAATTTAGAAAATCCTAAAGAAATTGAGGATGTTCTTGCTCAGGGGGCTACGGGGATCGGACTTTTCCGCTCAGAATATTTGTTTCTTACAAAACAATCTCTTCCTTCTGAAGAGGAGCAGTTTGAAGTCTATAAAAAAATGGTGAAAGATCTGAGTGGGAGACCTTTGGTGATTCGTATCTTTGATCTCGGGGGTGATAAAATACCTGTCTTTACACCAGATAATCCTGATGCAAGATATTTTTTCGATATTAGTCATGAATTAAATCCTGCTTTAGGATGTCGTGCGATTCGTTTGTTGCTTCGTTATCCAGAAGTTTTAGATGTGCAGTTGCGAGCAATTATTCGAGCGAGTCGATTTGGGGAGATTCATATTTTGATTCCCATGGTTTCTGATGTGTCTGAACTTCTGATTGTTCGAGAAAAAATACGAGCTCTACAAAAAGAATTAAGGCCTTTTAAGCAAAAAACAATCAAAGATATTCCTTTGGGATGCATGGTTGAGGTTCCTTCAGCAGCTCTTATGTGCGATGCAATTGCTGGGGAGGCCGATTTTTTATCGATAGGAACAAATGATCTCGTTCAATATATTTTGGCTGCAGATCGAAGTAATCCACAGACTTCAGATCTTTATTTTACGACGCATCCGAGTATCCTCCGTTTGATCCGGATGATCGTTTCTTTTGCAAATCAAGCAAGAAAACCAATTATTTTATGTGGAGAAATCGCAGCGGATCCTGCAATGATTCCGATTTTAATTGGTTTTGGGATTTGTGAATTTTCTGTGGCGGCTCGCCATATCCCCTTAGTGAAGCACATTATTCGTAAATGGCGTCTTGTCGAGGCTTGCAGGCTCGCGGAAGGTGCTCTTGAGCATGGATCTGCGGCAGCTCTAAAAGAATATCTCGAGACTGAAGCGATTAAGAAATAATCCTCCTTTTTATCATTGAGTAAAATTTTTTCTTAATACATACCAGTTCCACGCCGATGGAACTGGTGTATGAGGCAGTTGACCTTGTAGATATGGGAAATAAGAGGGGTGCATGTATTATTTCATTATAGCGTTTCTGAGTGTTTTTTATGCTGTTCTTATCACTCTCCGGTCAGAGTTATGGTTGACGCATGGGACTCTTTTGGCGTTTCCGTTTCGAACTAAAAGGTGGAGTATTCCGATCCCTGATTCTATTATTGCTCGGAATGCTTTCCGTAAATACAGATGTCCATCTCATTTGAGAACTTTTTATGCATGGTTGTTTAAGCAAATTCGGTTGGAAGATCTGCAGTACGAAGGGCAGTTTTTTGAGATGACGTGGGATCAGGCGATGATGTTTCCCATGATTGAAATGGCAGCCGAACGGCATACGTTCATTCCAGAGATCACCTATGTATATAACATGTCGAATCCGATCAATGATAATAAAGTGGATCCTCAGCTGCAACGAGATTTAGAAGCTTTCATCTGTGCGAAACCACCGTATTACACGCTTAGATCGAAAATGTATTAAGAAATAGAGGGGATGCAAAACTCTATTTGGGTTCGTTTTCGCACTTTTAATGTTGTTTTTCGGTTTTTGCAAATCACCTAAGATCCAAAAGGTTATGTCGATTTATTGGCCGTATTTCTGTATTTTTGGCCGATATAGATTGAAATATGGCCGTATTTATGATAAAATTGGCCGTATATGGATGTGCGAGAGAGTTTCATTCGTCCTCAGGATAAAAAAATAGCCGTATTGCGTTTGCTTGAACAAGAGAAAAATCCGATAACTCTTCGGGATGTGGTGGAGAGGCTTGGGAAAGATTTTGCAGAACGGAGTGTTAGACGGTGGTTATTTCAGCTTGTTCAGGAGGGATTAGTTGAGAAATTGGGGAGTAAGCGAGCCACAAAATACCGTATCATGTGCAAAGGTATAAATTCAGGCATAAGAGATTCTTGCTTCAGTTTAGAGAGTGAAAAAACAATAGATCGTCTACGAAGGCCTCTTTATGAACGCATGCCTGTTGCGTATGCTAGTGATTGGTTTGATACATACCAGCCTAATCGTAGTTTTTATATTCCAAAAGAAATACGTTCACAATTACATAAAATCGGAAAGCGCTCTAGGCAGGAAGATCCTGCGGGGACTTATGCGCATCAGATTTATAATCGATTGCTCATTGATCTTTCGTATAATTCTTCTAGACTTGAGGGGAATACTTACTCTTTATTGGATACCCAAAAACTTGTTTTAGAAGGGTCTGGTGCTGAAGGTAAGCTTGATGAAGAAAAAATCATGATCTTAAATCATAAAGAAGCGATTCGTTATTTGGTAGATAATGCATCGAAATTGGAAGTAAATATACAAACAGTTTATACTTTGCATTATTTACTTTCAGATGGACTCGTGGAAAATCAATATGCTGGCAAAGTGAGAGATCATGGAGTTCGTATAGGAGGCTCTTCTTATATGCCGTTTGAAGATCCGAAGGAATTACAAATAAGACTGAATCTGATTGCGGAAAAAGCTGCGTATATCGAAGATCCTTATGAACAAAGTTTCTTTTTGTTGATCCATATTACATACTTACAGGCATTTATCGATGTGAATAAACGAACAGCTCGACTGAGTTCCAATATTTCTTTAATTAAAAAGAATTTTGTTCCATTGTCTTTTAATGATATTGATAAAGATGATTATATTACAGCAATCATTGCTATCTATGAGTTACAGGATATTCAGCCCCTTCTTGATTTATATATATTTTCATATACACGGACATGTGCAGCATATGATGCAACAGTAAAGGCTATAGGATTTGACGAAATTCGAGTTCGATATCGAGCGCAAAGACGCTCTGTTCTTCGAGAAATCATTCTTCAAAACATGTATGGAAAAGAAATAGATAAATATATTGAGGTTCAAGCAAAAAAAGTGGTTAAAAAAGAGGACCAAGTGTCTTTTATAGAAGATGTGTTTGAAGATATTAAAGAGATCGATGTTTGTCGCATTGTTGGGCTTGGTATTACTGTCGAACAATTAAATGCTTGGCTTCTTGCGCAAGATTAGGCGGGTTGGTCTTCAAAACATGCCCTCTTGATTTAATTGGGTATGTTTTGTAGAGCCTTTCCGTAACGTCCCTTCCTTTGCCAGTGAGGAATCAGAAAAACGGGGTGTTCCGAGGCATGTGCTTGCCTGTTTTGGAAAAAATATAGTAGATAATACCATTTATGAAAATTAAATTTTGATTTATACTGTTTGGTCGTTATTTCACGGGGGACCAGATGACAAAGAGTATTAGACAGACAGAGCTTGCTAAGATGAAGGGTGTGGATT
>Ga0209262_10000328_pt1 | contig 23595 bp, 20 predicted proteins | sample Lowcelwee11metaG_FD_187171 | JGI IMG/M metagenome (GOLD analysis project Ga0209262, IMG submission 187171) | Freshwater pond sediment microbial communities from the University of Edinburgh, under environmental carbon perturbations - Low... | ecosystem: Environmental > Aquatic > Freshwater >...
GCAGCGAGATCTTTTCTGCGGCTGCCTCTGCCTTTTTACGCCCGATATCTGCAGTGTTGTAGATCACCTGTCTCTGAAGGTTGCCGGTATCGACCACGTCATTGTCAACTATCCCTATCCTGCCTACTCCTGCAGCTGCCAGGTACAAAAGCACCGGAGAGCCCAGCCCTCCGGCACCGACAACCAGCACCGAAGCAGTTTTCAGTTTCTCCTGCCCCTCTTCACCAACCTGAGGGATAATAAGCTGCCGGTGATATCTATTCTGCTCTTCCTTTGTCAGCGATGTCATTTCTGCTTTTGGTTTTGATCGGTAGTCAGTCGCAATAGGTCAAGGTGCATTCAAGCTGCCGCTTTATAAGTGCAAAGAGTTCCGGAGTGTTTCGTTTCTCCGATAACTCAGGTAGTAAGTCAAAATCAAAAAATCCTGCCTCCAGTGTTTCATCACTGCCCCTCAGCTCTCCGCCAGTCAGATCACATAGCACGATTATTTTGTAATATTGATACTCCAGCGGAGGAAAGTGATGACTGTCTGTGTCTGTTATTGCGAGTACACGATTCACTTTGACGTTTAAACCTGTCTCTTCCAGGACTTCTTTCACGGCGACCTCCGTGGGTGAATAATTGATATCTGCGAACCCGCCCGGCAGTGCCCACCGGCCGTCGGAACGCTCCCTGGCCAGGAGTACCCTGTTGTTTTTTAATACAACTGACCTTATATCCACTTTCGGTGTTTGGAACCCGGCCTCGCATGTAAAAAGGTCACGTATCTTTTCAATAGGGTCATCAGATAGCTGTGCAGCAAGTTGAACGCTAAGCTCCCGGAGCTCCCCGTATCGCTGCCTGTCAAAACTGTTTTCCGCATAATGAAGACCTGCCTGGGCTATGGACTGAACCCTCCGTGCTATCTTCAATATCTCATTTTCCAAACACTGATGATTTTCTGGTTCCAACCGCTAACTTAATTAAATTATACGAAACCGTGCAGGCAATAGCATGAGGGAATTATGGTCAGGAACCAAAGGATCAATATGCGGTATGATTTTTGTATCATATTTACGTTACCATAACTGACTGTGTCATGAAAAGAAATCTGATCAGCTTAGCATTAATTCTCACTGCAGGCTTTACAACAGCAATGACATCATGTGAAAGAACGAAGAGCGATCCCCCTCCGGGTGATCCGGTTCAGATAGATCTGTCCCTGAAGCAGAAGGAGGTAGTGGAGTCGGCCAATAAGTTTGCATTTGACCTTTTTGTGCCGGTTATAGCCGAAAAGAAAGGTGCTGAAAATATCATGATCTCTCCTTTCAGTGTCACCAGTGCACTCTCGATGACCCTCAACGGGGCAGCAGGAGAGACCTTCGAGGCAATGAAGTCCGCCCTCCGCTATGACGGGAAGACGATTGAGGAGATCAATGAGACTTACCTCAAACTGATGAAGGACATGGTTCCTGTTGACACGAGGGTGATCATGGAGATAGCCAACTCAGTATGGGTGGAAAAGAGACTTACGGTAAAACAGTCATATATAGACGCCCTGAAAAAGTATTACCTCGCTGAAGCAAGGAGCATAGACGTAACGGATCCCAAAGCCGTGGATATGGTAAACGGCTGGATAGAGGAAAAGACACATGACAAGATTCAGGATATGCTTGACGAACTTAGTCCTGACCTGGCAATGCTCCTGATCAATGCAGTATATTTCAAGGGCAAGTGGAGGAATGAGTTTGACAAGGATGATACGCAGGATAAACCATTTTACATCACCCCCGGTTCGTCTGTGCAGGTGCCGATGATGTTTCAGAACGAGAAGTTTGCTGTCACCCAGTCACAGAATGCGACGCTGATCGAACTGCCATATGGTCAGGGCAACTATACAATGGTTGTCATGCTGCCGAATGAGGGTGTCTCGACTGCCGCAGCAGCAGCAACACTCACACCCGAAAACTGGTCGCTCTGGATGTCATCCCTTGCAACGGGAGCCACCGAGGTTGACCTCAGCCTTCCGAGATTCAAGTATGAGTACAAGAGGGAATTGAAAGATGACCTCACCGCCCTGGGGATGGGTATTGCCTTTACCGACTTTGCAGACTTCAGTAATATCAGTGATCAGGATATGTTGATATCGAGAGTTCTTCATCAGACATTTATTGAGACAAACGAAGAGGGGACTGAAGCAACTGCAGCAACTGTTGTTGAGATGGAGGTGACATCAATGCCATTGACCACGGTTATCAACGTAAACCGCCCGTTCCTCTATTTCATCAGGGAGACCACAACCGGCACGATAGTGTTTATGGGGCAGGTGGCAGACCCGAGGTAATTTGCGATTTGCGATTTGCGAATTGCGAATTTTGCGAATTTGCCCCCTGGCATTAATCTGAAATAAAATTCTTTCCTTTACCGGATGAGAAGGAAGGAATGATTTCGGGGATGTCACTCACTTATATAGATTTGCTTGTCAGCGGTGTTCTGGCTACCATTATGTTTGGTGTTGGGTTGTCTATTAACATGGATGATCTGAAGGAGATACGCCGTTCGCCAAAAGCATTCTTTTACGGTCTCTTTGCCCAGATGGTCCTTCTGCCTCTGATTACCTTCACCATAGTCAGTTTCACAGACCTTCCCCCGGCAATAAAAGTCGGGTTCATCATACTGGCAGCATGTCCGGGCGGCACAACATCAGGTTTCGTCACCGTCCTGTACAGGGGTAATGTGGCTCTCTCGGTTACCCTTACAACGATAAACAGTATTCTTACGCTTCTCACCATTCCGCTGCTTGTGAACATCGCCCTGGCATTTTACATGGGCAAGCACTCGGCATTTGACCTTCCATTTATCCAGTCATTCCTTCAGATCTTTTTTGTGACACTGCTTCCTGCCGGTACGGGTGTGCTTATAAGATACAGGTGGAACGATATCGCTGACAGGATACAGAAGCCTGTCAGGACAACCATGATCATCCTTTTTGCAGGGGTCTACACCCTGATAGCCCTTGCCGACGAATCGAAAGGGGGCTCAGGCATTAGCTGGCCGGAGGCGCTGACTATCTTTCCCATTGCCCTTGTGGTTAATGTTGCAGGGTTTGCTGCAGGAATGATAACGGGAAAAGTTGCCAGGACAGGTCTCCGGGCATCATTCACCATTGGCATAGAGGTAGCGCTTCAGAACACCACCCTTGCCCTTCTGGTGGCTGGCACCCTGATCCAGAGCAATGACATGGTAAAGCCGGCGCTGGTATACGCCATGTTCTCATTCTGGACGGCAATGGTGTTTGGAATTGCTGTAAAGAGACTCAATAAGCTGAAGCTCTTCGGAGAATTTCTTGCTTCCCACTGACGGGCATTGCCTTCAGCCTCTCTATTCCACAATCACTTCGTCGCAGAAAAGCCATGCCTTGCCGCCGGCACCGGAGTGCCACGGAGGACAGGTTATCAGACCTTTTGCAAAAACCCTGACATACCTTGCCCCTGATTCCGGGAGGCTGACAAAGTAACTCTCAGTTCTGTTACCCTGTTCCTGTGGCGACAGGGTGGTTTCGATTCTGCCGACGGAGTTGAATCCGGTGCCATCTTCCGAGAGTGAAAACTCCACCCATTGAGGCAGAAAGAGCCAGCTTCCGACTGCAGCCATGAATTGCGTAGTAATTCCCGTCACAGTGGTGACCGATCCGAGATCAATTATAACATCCATATCTGTCCCCTCAAACCCCTGCCACTGGCCGTCATCAAAAGCGCCACTGCCCATTATACCGTTGACGAGAGTCTTCTCCTCAAAGGCTTTGTATTTGTCGCTGAACGGGGTGTTGTATTTTACAGCGGCGCCTGTGCCCTTGCTTATGTTCACTCTCTTTTCGCTTACCCTTCCCATCATCTTCCCTTCGGTAAAGATCGCTGCTTTAACAGTAGCGGATTCGCCCAGCGGCAGCGGATTTTCATACAGGGCTGATGAGGCGGATGGTTCGCTGCCGTCAGTCGTATATCTTATTTCGGGCGACGTCTGTTCGCTTGACAGGTAAAGAGTTATAATATTTGATTCCGCATCGTGTGATGCAGTCATTTCCACCCTGTATGAACCCCTGGAGTAGCTTACCCCCATGGAATCATACCGTTCCATCATTCTGGCGAGGCGGGTGCTGAACCCCTCCCAGCTGCGGTTTTCAGGTGCTGACCAGACAACCTCTGACAGGGCAGCCAGACGCGGAAGAATCATATATTCGGCAGTTGGGCCGTCAGTTACGTACTCAGTCCAGAGACAGCCCTGGGCTCCTATAATGTATGCGGCCTCCTCAGGTGACAGCTCTGCAGGCACTGGCTCAAATGAATAAACCTTCTTCAGGGTCAGCAGTCCTCTGAATGACTCCGGTTCTGTTGCAGGGTCACCCTGGTAGACGTTGAAGTAACAGTGAGACACGGGTGTCATCACCACACTGTGTCCTGCCTTCGCAGCCGCAATGCCACCCTCGAAGCCCTGCCACGACATCACTGCGGCTCCGGGAGCGAGGCCGCCTTCGAGAATCTCATCCCAGCCGATGAGTTTACGCCCGCTGGCACTTATAAATGATTCGATGCGCCTGATGAAATAACTCTGCAGCTCAGCCTCGTCCCTGAGTCCCTCTTTCTTTATCCGCGCCTGGCAGAGAGGACACTTGCGCCACTCAGTCTTGTCTGCCTCATCACCACCAATGTGAAGATATTCAGAAGGGAAGAGATCCATTACTTCGGTGAGTATATCCTCAAGGAATGCAAAAGTCTCCTCTTTACCGGCGCAATAGATGTCTGTGATAGGCCATACTCCGCCGGGAGGGACGGTGAACGGACCTCCGGTGCATGAATGTTCCGGGTAGGCGGCCAGGGCTGACCCCACGTGTGCAGGCATTTCAATCTCCGGTACTACTGTAATGTACCGTTCAGCTGCATAAGCGACTATCTCCCTTATCTCCTCCTGGGTGTAGAAGCCTCCGTACGTCGGCTTCTCCCCGGGTTTCTGAGGCTCTCTTGAATTCCATGGCTGGTCTTCCCTGTCAACACGCCATGCACCCACTTCCGTCAGAAGCGGGTATTTCTTTATCTCGATGCGCCATCCCTGGTCGTCGACAAGGTGCCAGTGGAAGACATTCAGCTTGTGCAATGCAAGGATGTCAATGTATTTCTTGATGAATTCGACGTCAAAGAAATGGCGGCTTACATCTAGATGCATACCCCTCCATTCAAACCGCGGATAGTCGCTGACTGTCACGCATGGTATTGTCCATTTCATGCCGCTGACGACGGTTTCGCTCTCTATCGCCGGAGGCATAAGCTGTCTCAGTGTCTGTACACCCAGGAAAAGTCCCTCCGGAGTACCGGCTCTGAGCTGCACATATCTTTTTGTGACCTGCAGCTCATACTCTTCCGGTTTCCAGGGTTTTAAGGAATCAATACTCAGTCTTAAATTGCCATTTTCACCAAATTCCGTTCCAACAATGAATCCTGTCGGTTTGCTGATCATTGAAGCAAGGAATGATGCCACAGGCAGGGCTGTCACATCATTATAGCTTATGGTGGCGGTCGATCCGATCGAAAAGGTGCCCCTGCCCGGCTCAGCACTTACCGGCACAGGAATGATTGAAGGTGTCTCGCTGCCTGGTGTACAGGAGAAAAACGTAACTACAAGCATGATAAAGAGGAAAGCAGGCGGGTTTTTCATGGTAAGGTTAGTTAATGGTTTCAATATCAAAGATGTCATGTCTGTCAAACAAGAGCCAGTATTTAATTGCATTCTGCCTCACCAGCTCCCAGTAGATGTCACTGTCAAGACCGTGAATGAAGTTTATCTCTTTCAGTTCCGATGAGATCTTGTTTTCGAACTCTTTTTTCAGGGTGATCCTTATCGTCCGGTCCTTATGTGTAAAGTCAGCACCTGCGAGGAAAGGCCCCTCGTTGCTGACCGTAAGCAGACCGTGACCGGGGGTGGCCCCTGTGCTCAGTTGTATCCCGTCATTCGCACAGCTCAGGGGAGGAATGCTGCCGCAGAGGCTTGTGACCTTCATCTCATCCACGCCAGTGCAGAAATACTCTCGTGCCCTGATCCCCATCTTAACTCCGATGATTGCATAAACGCCCAGATGCCTGTGCATCTCATTTGCCAGTATTCCGCTGACCCATTCAGCCTCACCATGATTCTTTATGATATCTGCAATAAAAGGCTGAATGTCTGACATATAAAAGGAGGTATCGGTAGGGAAGCGCTTGACTACCTGCATCTTCTGTACGGTCTCACCTCTGAGTATCAGCATTGCAGACTCCCGGAGGGCGGAAATATCCAGCGGATGATAATTTCTGTTTTTCACGTCAGGCTTATCTGCGACAAAAAGCTCCGGGTAGTGGAGGAACAGTGGCGCCATTTCATCAAATGCTGTGAAGACGAAATTGTGAGAGCTATTGTCCCTGATGATTGATGCCACTCTCTTTGCATAGGGGTTGAATGTTACATCTATCTCTGATAAAACCCCGGCATCATAGAACGATTCCCCTCCGCTTCCTGTTACGTATACCGGCAGCGGACCGTCCAGAACCATGCTGACGGCAGCCGGTGAGATTCTGTAATTCAATCCTCCCTCTCCCGGCAATCCTTCATTGCTCCAGACTATCTGTTTTATCTTTTTCATGAACGACGGGGATTTTTCCATTGCCTCAGCCGCCGTCTCAAGTGATCCGAGCGCAATGAACGACACCTTCGATGTCTCCCCTGCAAGGCACTTTTCAATAAGGGCTGTCGCCTCAGGACCGTAGGCCACAGGAAGCCCTTCATGCCACAGGCCGTCAAGCATCGTCCTGACTATTTTGTAACTATCGGGAGACTTGTGATAACCGTCAGAGACTGTGACTGCCAGAAGTCTTACATCCGGTGAGGCAAGCAGCATGCATAAAGCTTTAAGATCATCAAGCCCTCCGTCGGTGTCTGCAATGACATAGTGCCGCGGCTTCCACGGATGAGCGGAGAGCGCAACTGCTGCAAGGATTAATATAGTGATCAGTAATGTTTTCTTCATTTTAAACCTGTTTCCCCAAAAGTAGTAATTATACCGTTTCTGAGGGGTGTATTGAAAACAGGAGGTCCCTTCGCCCCCTTTATGACGTTTTCCTCTTTTGTTTTTTTATTATCTTGACCACCTTAATCTCTGTTTCGTGAAGAAAAGGTTCCTGTTGTGGTTTATTCCCGGCCTTATTGCAGGCGCACTTATAATACTTGGATCGGGCAAGGTTGTGGAGGCAACCTCTTCAAATGATTTCTGTGCCTCATGTCATGTGCATCCGCAGGCAACATCGAGCTGGAAGCAGGGAGTTCATTATGCCACCCGTTCAGGTTCACGTATCTCATGTGCCGAATGCCATCTTCCGCCGAAGGGAGAGGGATACCTGGTTGAAAAAGCAAGGACAGGCATGCGTGATCTGTGGAGCTATCTGACGAAAGACTCGACCGAGTTTGACTGGGAGGCAGCATCAACACAGGAGAGGGCTGTTAAACATGTTTACAATGCCTCGTGCGTCAAGTGTCATGAGAATCTGTTTCCTGCGAAGCTCACGCGCGAGGGGTCTGAAGCCCATCTCTATTACAAGCAGATGACAGAAAAAGGGGAGGAGATGCACTGCATCAGTTGCCATCTCAATGCGGGTCATTACATTAAAGATTACACCCACGGCAGCAATAAAAGCTTCGGGGCAGGGGTGAAACCGGCTGATACCCTGTACCTGTCGCCTGCCACCGTCACATCATTTGAAAGCTTCACTGAGCAGGTGCCCGGATCGGGTGTCTCGTTCCGGATGATAGCCATTCCGGGAGGCACTTACACCATGGGCAGTCCGGCGACCGAGCCGCTGCGTGACAGCGATGAGACGCAGCGTCAGACGGTGGTCGACTCCTTCTTTATTGCTGAGGTTGAGGTTACCTGGGATGAATATATGGAGTTCTACAGGCAGACTGCTTCAGAGGGGAGATCGACTGACACCGAGGGGTCACGTCTCAGGAAGGAGGATGTAGATGCCATCTCGGGTGCCACTCCGCCCTACGGCAAGCCTGATCAGAACTGGGGCATGGGACGCCGGCCTGCAATCTCAATGAGCTATCACGCGGCAGAGACATATTGCCGCTGGCTGTCACAGGTTACAGGGAAGAGATACAGGCTGCCTACGGAGGCAGAATGGGAATATGCCTGCAGAGCCGGTACTGAAACGCCATATTTCTTTGCAGGTGAACCCGATAAATTTGAAAAGAGAGGCCTTTTCGGTACCAGGTCAGACACTTCGGTGATAAGCACATTTGTGGTGTACCGGGGCAACAGTCCATCAAAGACTCAGGAGCCGTCGGCGGTGAAGGCCAATCAATGGGGAGTGAAAAACATGAGCGGCAATGTAGCCGAGTTTTGTTCCGACACCTACGAGGGGACGACGGAAAAGGTGATCAGGGGCGGTTCATACCGTGACGGAGCGGCAGGAGTAAGAAGTGCGGCACGTGATCATACACGCACCGATGACTGGCTCCGTACCGACCCGCAGATGCCGAAAAGCAAATGGTGGTACTCTGACTGTTTTCATGTGGGGTTCAGGGTAGTGCTTGAGTATGAGTAGAGGCATGGAGCAAGGAAATTTGCGATTTGCGATTTGCGATTTGCGATTTGCGACTGTCGATTTAGGACTGGTGACATTCAGACTTCAGACTCCAAAAAACAGATAACAGACAACAGAAAACTGACAACTTAAATCGTAACTTTGAAAAAACCTTGACACAATCATGAAAAATTCCGGTATTTCAAGAAGAAGTTTCCTAGAGAAGGCAGCGGCAGCAGGCGCCGCCGGCATCGTTGTTCCGACAATCATCACATCATGTTCGTCACCGAAGAAAAAGGAGGTAGCAGTACCCTACATGCCTGAGAAGGCTCCTGACGGCCCTGAGCTTAAGGCAGGGCTGATAGGCTGCGGAGGCAGGGGTACAGGAGCTGCTCTCAATTTTGTCAATGCCGGACCCAACCTGAAGATAACTGCCCTTGGTGATGTCCTTGCCGACAGGGTAACCTCCTGCCGTGAACGGCTGGCCCAGGACGGCATAGAGATAGCTGACGAGAAGTGTTTTGTAGGATTTGATGCATATCAGAAGGTAATTGAATCAGGCGTTGATGTAGTTCTCCTCGCAACTCCGCCTTACTTCCGCCCCGAGCATTTTGAGGCTGCCGTAAGTGCAGGGAAGCATGTCTTCATGGAGAAGCCTGTGGCTGTCGATCCTGTCGGGATACGCCAGATACTTGCCACGGGAGAGAAGGCAAAAGGGATGGAGCTGTGTGTCGTCACGGGAACACAGAGGCACCACCAGCATGATTATGTTGCCAACTGGGTGAAGGTTCAGGAAGGGATGATAGGAGACATAGTTGCTGCAAACTGTTACTGGAACCAGGGACAGCTCTGGTACCGCGATCCCAATCCGTCATGGTCTGACATGGAGTATATGATCCGTGACTGGGTCAACTGGTGCTGGCTTTCGGGAGACCATATTGTTGAGCAGCACGTTCACAACATTGATGTCGTTAACTGGTTTACAGGCAAGAAGCCTGTGTCAGCGGTATCCATGGGAGCACGGCACCGCAGGCCTACAGGCGACCAGTATGACTTCTTCAGTACTGACTTCATATATGAGGGGGGCATGCATGTTCACAGCATGTGCCGCCAGATAAACGGATGCGAGAACAATGTCTCGGAATGGATACAGGGCACCAATGGCGCCAGCAACTGTCAGAACACCATCTGGGACCCGGCAGGTAACGAGATCTGGAAATATGACGGGTATCTCCTCGATGCTGAAGGGAAGATGACAACGGATCTTGCCATTTCTCCGTATGATCAGGAGCATATCGACTTCGTCACTGCCATACGCACTGCCAAACCGATTAATGAAGCTGAATTCGTTGCTGTGTCAACGATGTCAGGCATCATGGGTCGCGTCTCGGCATATACCGGCAAAATAGTGACATGGGATGAGATGATGAACTCCGAGCTTAAACTGGGGCCGAAAGTATTTGAGATGGGCACAGTCGATATCCCCAGGAGTGTGGCTGTACCCGGACAATAACTAAAGAAGACATATTATGAGCAACAAAAGTTCCCGCCGCAGCTTCCTGACGACAGCTGCCACAGCAGGGGCTGCACTCTTTGCTGCACCTGCAATACTGAGCGGAAGAAGCACTGGTTCAGTTATGCCGGAGGCCGAAAAGCCTTTCACTCTCCGCTATGCACCGTCACTGGGCTCTTTTCCTGAACTTTCAGGAAGCAAAGACCCTCTTGATGAGATAAAGTTCATGTATGACATGGGGTTCAGGGCACTGTTTGACAATGGTTTTCCGGGCAGACCGGAGGCTGATCAGGACCGTATTGCCGGTGAAGTACACCGGCTGGGTATGATGATGGGTCCATGGGTGCTGTATGCAGATTTCTCAAAAAAGTCATTTGTCATGAATGATCCGGAGGTGAGAGAGATGATTGGGGGGCTGATGAATAAGGCTGTTCAGATTGGAAGACGCACCGGATTCAAGACTGCACTGGTGGTTCCCGGACGCTATGACGAGAGGCTTCATCCTGACTACCAGAGGTCAAATGTCATAGAGAACCTGAAATACTGTGCTGAGTTTGCGGAGCCGGAGGGTATCACCATTGTCATTGAGCCTCTGAACACCCTCAGGGATCACCCCGGCCTTTATCTTACCCAGATGCCGCAGTCATACCAGATTTGTGCTGCTGTAAACAATCAGTCGGTAAAGATTGTTGAAGATATGTATCATCAGCAGATAACGGAAGGCAACCTGATACCGAATATCGAAGCTTGCTGGGACCAGATAGCTGCCTTCCATGTTGGAGATAACCCGGGCCGTAATGAGCCCGGAACGGGAGAGATAAATTACAGGAATATCTTTAAATATCTCCGTTCACGCGAATATGAGGGGGTGATATGTATGGAGCACGGTAAAAGTATAAAAGGCAGGGAGGGAGAAAAGAGAGTGATTGAGGCTTACAGGGAATGCGATCCGGTTTAATAAATAGTGTAAAAAACCTTCTGTTTGCTTTTCTGCTGTTATTCGCAGGTTGTAAGGAAGAAGACAAGGAAATTCTTTTCAGCGTTGCCTTCATGACTGATATCCATGTGCAGCCTGAAAGGGATGCTGTTGAGGGATTTACGATGGCCCTTGAGGCAGCCAATGGCCTGAAGCCTGATTTTATCATGACAGGAGGTGACCTTGTAATGGATGCTCTGGCCGCTGATTATGAGAGGGCATCTTCTCTCTTTGATCTATATAACCAGGTTATAACGACAGCCGTCGTGCCCGTTTACAACACCATGGGGAACCATGACATATTCGGCATAGAAGGCTCAGGAGGAGCCGACCCGTCGGATCCTGAATACGGAGAGAAGATGTATACCCAAAGGATAGGTGAATCTTATTATGCGTTCACACATCAGGGATGGAAGTTCATGGTCCTGAATTCTGCGGAAGATAACGGTGAAGGATCTTACAAGGGATTTATTGACCCTCAGCAGATTGACTGGATCAAGGAAGAGCTTATGGGGACGGACAAGGCCACTCCGCTGGTGATCACCACACATATCCCTTTCAGAAGTACGCTGGCCAGCATCTACCTTGATTACGGCGGTGTTGATCAGGCATCAAGATTCGTGACAAACGCCGATGAGGTACTTGAACTCTTCAGCGGTTATAACCTTAAGCTGGTTCTGCAGGGGCATCATCACTTTGTCGAGGATGACCTTGCTGACGGCATTCACTTTATTACCGGGGGTGCCGTTTCGGGCTCATCATGGTGGGGTCCCTACCTGATTTTTGAGGAGGGATTCCTTTACCTTACCTTTACCCGCGACGACTTCAGCTGGAAGTATGTTGACTATGGATGGGAGGCTGTAAAAAAATGAAAGAGAATAATATAAAACCTGGAGGCAATATGTTCAAAAAACCACTTTATTACCTGGTTCCGATAAAGATAATCGTATTGATTCTCATCTTCTCGGATACGGGATGCAAGAGAGATAAGGCTGACAAGGATGCCTTCAGCATGGCATTCGTCACCGACATTCACCTTCAGCCGGAGCTGAATGCGGTTGCCGGCTTCGAAAAAGCACTCGACACCATCAACGATCTGAAGCCGGACTTCATAATTGCCGGGGGTGATCTCATAATGGACGCTCTTGGGGCACAGTATGACCGGGCGGATTCATTGTACAACCTTTATCTGAAGACCATAAGGAAAGCTGAGATGCCAATCTATAACACCATGGGCAATCATGAGATCTACGGATTATACGGTCGCAGCGGAGCTGACCCTGAACACCCTGAATACGGAGAGAAGATCTACGAGAAGAGACTTGGCGAGACATACTACAGCTTTACCCATAAAGGATGGAAGTTCATGATCCTCAACTCTGTTGAAGATACCGGGAATGAAGGCTATGTGGGACTGATTGACTCTGCACAGATCTTGTGGATCAAAGAGGAGCTTGTAAGGACGGATCCGTCGACTCCGATTGTCATTTCAACCCATATCCCTTTCATCTCAGCAATGGTACAGATAGAGAACGGTTCAACCGTTGCAAATGACTCCTCACTGGTTGTGTACAACTCAAAGGAGATTATAGACCTGTTCAAGAATCACAATCTTAAGCTTGTGCTGCAGGGTCACCTTCACATAGTGGAGGAGATCAACATTGACGGGGTTCATTATATCACCGGTGGAGCTATTTCAGGCGGATGGTGGAAGGGACCGTATATGTGGTCTGAAGAGGGTTTTGTTTTTGTCACTTTCAGTAAGGATGACTTCACCTGGAGGTACGTTGATTACGGTTGGGAAGTCAATAAGTAACAGTCAATCTGAAACTATCATCAGACGTCTTCGGTTTCTGCTATAAGCAACAAGTGGGTCAGGGCATCCATTGCCGGCACAATATGGGCCGCCGCGGAGATTGTGCTCGGAAGCTTCCTGCATAATCTCCGGGTCCCCTTCAGCGGAAACATACTCACGGCCATCGGCATTGTCATACTCATCTCACTGAGTCATTTATGGCGTGAGAAAGGGCTCTTCTGGCGTGCAGGGCTTGTATGTGCCGTCATGAAGACAATGTCGCCGAGCGCGATAATATTCGGGCCGATGATAGCCATTATGGCCGAATCAGTGTTACTTGAAACATCGGTAAGGATTTTCGGCAGGACCATCCCCGGGTTCATCATAGGATCGATGCTGGCGATGTCATGGAACCTGTTCCAGAAGGTGTTCAACCTGATCATCTTTTACGGAGGCAATATGGTTGAAATTTACACCAACATTACCTCATGGGCCTCAAAACAACTGAGCCTTACTGTTAATGCCTTCTGGGCTCCGCTGGTTGTTTTGCTGATACTGTATGCACTGTTTGGGGCAGCAGCTGCTGTAGCGGGTATAAGAACAGGCAGGAGAATGGCAGCGATGCCAAAAGCCGAGACGGTTCAGTACCCTGAAGCACCGGTCATGAATGAAAGGAACACTCGCAGGCCATTCAATTATTCCATCATCTGGCTCATCTCTGATGTCATTATAGTTGCACTTCTGCTATGGGTTGTAAGCAGAACAACGTGGCATTACTGGCTCATGACAGTCATCCCGGCCGCAATCCTCTTTTCGTGGCGGTACAGAAGAGTTATGAGGCAGCTACTAAAACCGGGGTTCTGGACTTTTTTTATCCTGATTACAATATTGTCTGCCCTGGCTTTCACAGCGTTGCAGCATGACGGCAAGACCCTTTCTGAAGGATTGGTTATAGGTATACAGATGAATTTCAGGGCAGTGATAATAGTCATGGGGTTCTCAGCCCTGGGCACAGAGCTCTATAATCCCGGGATCAGGGGTTTGTTCAGCCGGAGCCGTTTCAGACAGCTGCCTCTCGCCATCGAACTCTCGGCTGCCAGCCTGCCATACATGATAGCCATGATGCCTGACTTCAGAACCGCATTCAGGGACCCCGCAGTTATTCTGAGGAGAATGGTCGACCGTGTTGAAGCACGGATTCAGAATGATATGGCTGCAACCGAATCAGTCAGAAAGGTATTCATAATAACAGGCCGGACAGGAGAGGGCAAGACACGTTTTATTGAAAAGCTGACAGAATCATTGACGAGCCAGGGAGTGAGGGCTGGTGGCATTATGGCTCCAAGAATTACAGAGGAGGAGACTACATCAGGGTATGATATAGCTGATATTGGCACAGGAAAGAGAGTACCTTTCCTCAGACACATTAACCGGCAGTTAAAATATGGCTTCGAACGTTTTACCGTCATTGATGAGGGATATCAGACCGGTCTTGACGCCCTTGAACCTGACAGAAATATTTCCAGCAATATTGTGGTGATCGATGAGATCGGCCCGATGGAGCTCAGCGGAAAAGGCTGGGATAAAAGGATGGCTGAACTGATGCAAACATACAAAGGCCATCTAATCATTGTGGTCAGGAAAAGCCTTGTCGAAGAGGTGAAGAACAGGTATGGCATCAGCGACCCGGTTATCTATGATGTGGGCGCATCGGAAGCCCCGGCAGCTTTTCGGGAGATAACAGAATTACTGAAATCAGGAATGAACAATGGATGAGATAATTGAAAATGTAAGAAAGGAGCTCATTGCCTCTTCTGACCAGAAGACGAGGGAATCGGGAATGCGTTTTTTCAGGGAGGAGGTGAACCTGTATGGTATCAAGTCGCAGGTTGTCAGGGAAATATCCAGGAGAAATTTTGTGCTGGTGAAGGAGAGGAGCAAGCATGATATTTTCATCCTTTGCGACGTGCTCTGGAAGTCAGGCATGATGGAGGAATCATTCATTGCATGCGATTGGTCTCACAGGCTGAATAAGAAATACAAGCCCGAAGACTTTGCAATATTTGAGGAATGGGTAAGTATGTATGTAAATAACTGGGCGTCATGTGATACATTCTGCAATCATACTGTCGGTGATTTTATTCAGATGTACCCGCAGTATCTGACCGGACTGAAAAAATGGGCTCTGTCTGATAACAGATGGATGCGCCGCGCTTCGGCAGTGTCACTTATTATACCGGCGAGAAGAGGTAAGTTCCTGCCTGACATCTTTGAGATTGCCGGGTTGCTGTTGCAGGACAGGGATGATATGGTTCAGAAGGGTTACGGGTGGATGTTAAAGGAGGCCAGCAAACCGTACCGGAATGAGGTTTTTGACTTTGTGATGAGGGAAAGACTCCTTATGCCCCGTACTGCTCTGAGATATGCTATCGAGAAGATGCCTCCTGAGCTGAGGAAGAAAGCAATGGCGAGATAAGGTCTGAAGGTCTGAGGTCTGAGGTCTGAAGGTCTTGACGGAGCTATCTCTTCAGCCATTCTTCAACGGAAACTACCTCAGCGTAGCTTCTGAGTGTCGCCAGTGTTGATGCGTGGACATCAGCTGCTGCCACTTCCCTGTCACCGAATCTGAGGTTGCGTGTGGCACAGGCATCATGAAGAAGAACAACAGCACAACCCATATCATGTGCTGCCCGCACTGCCGCCTCAACGCACATGTGGGTCTGCATACCGCATATTACCAGTGTGTCTACGCCAAGAGCCTTTACATGTTCCGCCAATCCGGTATTCAAAAAGCTGTTTACCTCCTCTTTTACGAATATCTGTTCGCCCGAAAGCGGTCTGACCAGGTTGTTTATCTCCATGCCGGCGGCTGACTTATGCTGAACATAAATTACCGGTGTGCCCGCAGCTCTTGCGTGGCCAATTGCTTCCGCGGCCTTATGTGCTGCACTGACAGGCTCAACAAGCTCGGAGCGGCCTCCGGGGAAATAGAAGTCCTGAATGTCGATGATGAGGAGTGCGTATTGCTTTTGTGCTTCAGCTGCGAGGACAAAAGAGAGTAAAACGAGGAAGAGTAACAGTCTTTTCATATCTGATAAATAGGTTGAGGTTCAAAATTATGAGATTATTTTCTATTCAGCTCCATGAAGGAACTTCACCGACGCAAATTTGTTTTACTTTTCAGATCTGTAACTTTTGATATCATGATGATGAGGTTAATTATCATTATAACTGCAGTTGTGCTTTTGCCGGTGTCATTCATCGGCTGCGGCAGCGTCAGGGGAGAGAGGGAAGCGCCTTATGTGGTAATGGTATCACTTGATGCTTTCAGGTGGGATTTTGATTCCATCTTTGGGACTCCGGAGCTTGATGACATGGCAAAAAAGGGAGTTATGGCCGAGAGGCTTATTCCCTCTTTTCCGACGAAGACATTCCCCAATCACTACTCCATTGCCACGGGATTATACCCTGATCATCACGGACTGGTGAACAACAGTTTCTATGCTCCCGATCTTGACCTTGTGTACAGGATAGGAGACCGTAAGATGGTTGAGAACGGTGCATTCTACGGGGGTGAGCCAGTGTGGAACACTGTCCGGAAGGCAGGACTGAAGACGGCATCATTTTACTGGGTGGGGTCGGAGGCTCCGATACAGGGTATGCAGCCTGACCGGTGGAAGAGTTATGATGATGAGGTGCCTTTCGGCGACCGTATTGACACTGTTATTAAATGGCTTTCGCTGCCTCAGAGGGAGAGGCCGCATCTTATCACACTCTACTTTGAGGAGCCCGATGCAACAGGCCACCAATATGGCCCCTTCTCACCGGAGACAGGATCGGTGGTCAGGAGCCTTGACAGCCTCATCGGGGTATTGCGTGATGATATCAGCAGGCTGCCGCATGCCGGCAAGGTCAATCTGATTGTACTTTCTGACCATGGGATAGGTGAGATTGACGCCTCGCGGTATAATTACATCTTTGACACACTTCCTGAGAGAATGGTTAACAGGATCTACGGGGGAACCCCGGTATGGGCAATTGAACCTGCAGAAGAGATGACAGACAGTGTGTTATACTTCATTAATCTCCAGCACAAAATCAAAGCCTACAGGAGGGAAGATCTCCCTTCTCATCTGAAATACGGAACTCATCCCCGCATACCGGAAGTGGTTCTCATTGCTGATCCGGGATGGATTGCAGGTGTCAGGCCATCACCCTCCGGCTACAACAGGGGAGATCACGGGTATGACTGGCGATGGGAAGATATGCATTCGATATTCTATGCGGAAGGGCCGGCTTTCAAAAAAGATTTTGCGGTTGATACCCTCTTCAATGTAGATATATACAATGTGATTACAAGAGTGCTTGGCATAACGCCGGCTCCGAATGACGGCAATAACCGGAGAATATCACCTCTCTTCAGGGAGCCCTGAATCTGTAAAATCGATATTTCTTCTGATCATCTTAAAACCTGTGCGCCTTATTGCTGAGGCCTTGAAGAGCTTTTTAAAATCTTCGGGGGTCATCTTCTGCCAGTCATACTTTGAAAGCTGGGTGATGTCATGCTCAGGGCTGAGCTCCCTGTCTGTAAAGGGGAGTGCTTTTTTGTTGAACGGACAGACCTCCTGACAACGGTCACAACCATATATCATATTTCCAGTCCTGCCCTGAAATTCTTCCGGCAGGTCTCCCTTGTGTTCAATGGTCAGGTATGAGATACAGCGGCGGGCATCAATAGTGCGGTCATCACAGATGGCACCGGTGGGGCATGCTTCCGCGCACAGGTTGCAGGTGCCGCAGCGATCGCGTGAAGAGGCATTGTCATATGCCAGCTCCGCTGTTGTGACGATCTCACCAAGGAAGATGTAGGAACCAATGTCTTTATTTATTACCAGGCTGTTGCGTCCCCGCCATCCCAGTCCGGCCCTGATAGCCCAGGCCTTTTCGCTCACAGGTTCCGAATCGCAGAAGGCCCTGAACCCGGCATCAGGCAGGTCGGCCCTGATGGCCTTAATAACGCGGTTAAGCTTTTCTTCCACCACAGCATGGTAATCCCTGACACGGGCATAGCGGCTTACAAAGTAATGATCCGGACTGTCGTGAGGGTCGGCACTGTAGTATCGGATCCCGGCGACGATCACTGACTTTGCACCTTCAACCAGCAAGGTTATGTCACCCCGTTTCTCCATGTTCCTTTCCATAAACCTCATGGTGCCATTCTTCCCGGAAGCAATCCATTCGCTTATATGCTGGGTGTCTTCGTGATGTGACGAGGCCTGGGCGATACCGGAAATATCAAAGCCCTCCTTGTGAAGCATTTCCTTGATCTTCCATGTAAGTGCTATCTTACGGGCATCAGCCATGGCGCATGTGCTAGAGCAATCCCAGTTCCAGTTTTGCCTCTTCGGTGAGCATGCTCCTGTCCCAGGGCGGGCTGAAGGTAAGTTTGAGATCACACTCCCTGACCCCCCTTGTTCCTCCTACTTTATATTTCACCTCCTCGACCAGATCTTCTGCCATCGGACAGCTCGGGGCTGTGAGGGTCATTGTTATGTGGGCTATCTCATCTTCATCGACCCTGACTTCATATATCAGTCCCAGGTCGTAGATGTTCACCGGGATCTCCGGATCAAATATACTCTTGAGGACGCCTACGATGCGTGCTTCGGTTTCCTGTATCTCCTGCGTTGTCATTTGTGTTCCTGTTTCGATTTGAATGCAAGGGCATATAGCCTCATCTGTTTCATCATTGCCAGCAGACCGTTTGAACGTGTCGGTGAGAGGTTTTGCCTCAGTCCTATCCTGTCAATGAAGTATATGTCTGCGCCGGTTATTTCGTCAGGTGTGCGGCCTGAAAATACCTTTACAAGCAATGCCACAATGCCCCTGGTTATGAGTGCGTCACTGTCAGCGCTGAAGGTGATTATCCCGTCTTTGAATTCAGGATACAGCCACACCTTGCTCTGGCACCCCTCAATGATGTAATCGGGCACTTTATGTGACGGATCAAAGGGAGGAAGCGTCCGGCCGAGTTCAATGAGGTATTCGTACCTCTCCATCCAGTCGCTGAAGAGAGAGAAATCATCTATGATCTGATCCTGTATTTCATTAATGTTCATATCAGGTCTCTTAATCAAACATCTCTGTTACTTTTCTGACCCCTTTTACAAGTGCTTCTATCTCCTCCGCGGTGTTGTAGAAGGCGATAGAAGCGCGGATCGTGCCTGAGATGCCGAACCTTTCCATCACCGGCTGTGCGCAGTGTGTTCCGGTCCTTACTGCGATGCCGAGCTTGTCAAGTATCATGCCTGCGTCATACTGGTGTATATCACCCGGCAGGAACGACACCACGGAAACCTTCCGGGGAGCAGTGCCGTAGATACGCACTCCCCTGACTGATGACAGTCCGGCTGTTGCTATCTCAAGGAGTGACTGCTCCCTCTCTGCCACTGCCTCTCTGCCGAGTGACGTAAGGTAATCCAGTGCTGCGGCGAGGGCTATCGCTCCCGTGAAGTTTGTGGTGCCTGCCTCAAACTTGAATGGCAATTCATTCCAGGTGGTCTTCCTGAAACTGACGGTGGCGACCATATCCCCTCCACCCTGGTAAGGCGGTAAGTCATTAAGCAGCTTCTCCTTGCCGTAAAGGACCCCGATGCCGTTCGGGCCATACACCTTATGTCCGGAGAAGACAAAAAAGTCACAGTCTATATCGGACACATCGACCACCCCGTGCTGTATGCTCTGGGCACCGTCAACCAGCACAGGTATTCCATGTTTGTGGGCGTGTGCAACGATCTCTTTTACCGGATTAACAGTACCCAGTACGTTTGAAGCATGAGTAACGGCAACGATACGGGTGCGGTCTGTTATCAGTCCGCGGAAGGCTTCAAGGTCAAGCACCCCCTCGTCAGTAAACGGGATGACCTTCAGGACGGCATTTTTTCTTCCGCAGAGCATCTGCCATGGAACGATGTTGGCATGGTGCTCCATCTCACTGACTATGATTTCATCGCCCTCCCTTACATATTTCTCACCGAATGAAAAGGCGACGGCATTTATTGAAGCTGTTGCTCCTGCGGTAAAAATTATCTCCTCTTTCTTGCCTGCATTTATGAACCCCCTTACTGTTTCACGGGCTGATTCATATTTCTCTGAGACGATGTCAGAGAGAAAATGGACTCCGCGATGCACGTTTGCGTTCGCGGTACGGTAAAGTTCGTCCATCAGCCGTATCACCTGTTCTGGTTTCTGTGTGGTGGCGCCGTTGTCAAGATATACAAGGGGGAGTCCGTGTACCTTCATGGAAAGTATCGGGAAGTCAGCCCGTATCTCTTCTATCGTCTTTGACAGTTTCATTTGCGATTTCAGTTGCATTGTATTGCGCATGAGGCGCACCGTGACAGTTCTCCGCGCAGTCGCTGCATTACGAGCGTATCGATGCGTTCGCGCAGCGCCTCAATAGGTATGTTCTGTATCACATCATGAGCAAAGCCGAACATGAGCATCAGTCTTGCCTCGCGAGCATCGATGCCTCTCGATCGCAGGTAAAAAAGTGCATTCTCGTCCAGCTGTCCTACTGTGGCGCCGTGGCTGCATTTGACATCATCTGCAAATATCTCGAGCTGAGGCTTTGTATCCATCCGTGCATCTTCAGACAGGAGGATGTTATTGTTGCTCTGGTATGCATTTGTTCCCTGGGCTATCCGGCGCACCATGATACGTCCGTTGAAGGCGCCGCTGGCGTTATCATCGAGCACACCCTTGAAAAGCTGTGTGCTGTTGCAGTGCGGAGCGGCGTGGTCAACCATCACGAAGTTGGCTACATGCTGGTGTTTATCAGCAAGAAAGAGGCCAAATGAACGGGTCTCGGCATTCTCCCCTTCAAGGCGGTGCCAGGTGGCATTGCGGACGAGACCGCCATGCAGGGTGATATTGTTTGACGAGGCAAAGCTGTCACGTTCCTGGTGAATGAACGTGTGGGTCATCTTGGCCGAGTTATTATGCTGGTTCTGAACCCTGATGATCTCAAAGCGTGCGTTACGGTTTACAAATACCTCGGTTACCGTGTTTGTGAGGAAGTGCTGCGGCGACAGGGCATGGTCGCAAACAAGAAGGTTGAGCTGCGCCCCCTCTTCGACTATAATGAGATTGCGGTCCTGAACGAAGATGTCCTTTTCCGAATGAAGGAGGTTGACTATCTGTATGGGTTTTGTGTAGACAGTGTTCCTGGGTGCATAGATGAACAGCCCGTCAGATGCAAGGGCGGTATTGAGGGGTACCAGCCCGTCGGTTTTGTTGTCTGCGTACCGGTTATAATGCTTTTCCACCATCGAGGGGAATTGCTTCACCGCGGCCTTCATGCTCCCGACCCATATCCCTCCGGGCAGCATAATCAGCCCCTTTTCTCCGTGAGGAAAGAACCCGTTAAGGAGAACCATATTCCATACATCGAGGTCTTCCACCTCGCAATGAAATTTCTCAGCCTCTTTGAAGTCATCTTCCACAGGCAGATAATAGCCCTGGTAATCATGACCCAGGTACTGCTCGAGGTTGGTATACTTATAGGCTTCGTTCCTGCGGTCAGGTATTCCCAGCCGGATGAAATCATCAAATGCCCCTTCCCGGTGGCTGTTGAGTATCTCCGGCGAATCGTTGCGGAAAACGTCACGGCTTGCAGCATAGAGTGCTGACAGCCTGTTTATTACTTCTGGCCTGTAGTCCATGACTCTGCACTTACTTCTGCTTCCTTCCTTATCCAGTCGTATCCTCTCTCCTCAAGCTCGAGAGCCAGTTCAGGTCCTGCCGACCTGACTATGCGGCCGTCATAGAGCACGTGAACGTGGTCAGGAACAATATAGTCGAGCAGTCTCTGGTAGTGTGTGATGACTATCACCGATGTGTCTGGCCTGCGGATCTTGTTGACTCCGTTGGCGACGATTCGGAGGGCATCGATATCAAGACCTGAATCGGTCTCATCAAGGAGTGCAAGCCTCGGCTCAAGCATCGCCATCTGGAAGATCTCATTCTTCTTCTTCTCTCCTCCGGAGAACCCTTCATTGACACTTCTGTTTGTCAGTGCTGAGTCTATCTCAACCAGCTCTTTCTTCTCACGCATCTGGCGAAGGAATTCTGATGCGGTGAGCGGCTCCAGCCCGCGGTGCTTGCGCTGTTCATTAACGGCGGTCTTCATGAAGTTTACCATGCTTACGCCGGGTATCTCAATTGGATACTGGAAAGAGAGGAAAATGCCTTCGCGGGCTCTCTCTTCCGGTGACATCTCAAGCAGGTTACGGCCCTCAAAAGTGACTGTGCCGTGTGTAACCGTGACGAAATCACGTCCCGTAAGCACGGATGCCAGGGTACTCTTGCCGCTTCCGTTCGGACCCATGATGGCATGTATCTCACCCGGCTTCACCTCCAGGCTCAGCCCTTTGAGGATCTCTTTGTTATCAATAGTGGCTTTAAGTTCTTTTATCTGTAACAGAAAATCGTTTTTCATATCCTTAATTAAAATAAATTCATTTTAACCGACACTGCCCTCGAGGCTTATCTGAAGCAGTTTCTGTGCCTCAACGGCAAACTCCATCGGCAGCTTGTTTATCACCTCACGCGCATAACCGTTGACGATCAGTCCTATTGCATCCTCTGTAGAGATCCCGCGCTGGTTGCAGTAGAATATCTGGTCTTCGCCTATACGCGATGTCGTTGCTTCATGCTCAACTATGGCCGAGGGGTTGTCAACCTCTATATAGGGGAATGTGTGAGCTCCGCATTTGTCTCCCAGCAGGAGGGAGTCGCACTGGGAGAAGTTTCTTGCGCCATCGGCTTTCCCGAGCACTTTGACCAGCCCTCTGTAACTGTTCTGTCCGAACCCTGCCGAGATACCCTTTGAAACGATGGTACTTCTGGTGTTCTTGCCGATATGTATCATCTTGGTGCCGGTGTCGGCCTGCTGGTAGTTGTTGGTGACAGCAACGGAGTAAAATTCACCGGTACTGTTGTCTCCGCGAAGGATACATGAAGGATATTTCCATGTTACCGCTGAGCCTGTCTCCACCTGTGTCCATGAGATCTTCGAGTCATCACCCTTGCAAATCCCTCTTTTTGTGACGAAGTTGAAGATCCCTCCTTTGCCTTCCTTGTCACCCGGATACCAGTTCTGGACTGTGCTGTATTTGACCTCTGCACCCCTTTCGGCCACAATCTCCACGACTGCCGCATGCAGCTGGTTCTCATCGCGCATAGGGGCAGTGCATCCCTCGAGATAACTGACATACGACTCCTCGTCGGCGATCAGGAGTGTCCGTTCAAACTGTCCTGTGTTGGAGGCGTTGATGCGGAAATAGGTCGAGAGTTCCATGGGGCACCTGACACCCTTGGGTATATAGCAGAATGAGCCGTCTGAAAAGACCGCCGAGTTAAGTGATGCAAAGAAATTATCGGTATGTGGTACCACTGAGGCAAGGTACTTCCGTACAAGTGTGGGATGCTCTTTAACAGCCTCCGAGAACGAGCAGAAGATGATGCCCATCTCTGCAAGAGTCTCACGAAAGGTGGTCTTGACAGAGATGGAATCCATCACCGCATCAACCGCCACTCCGGTAAGGTGCTTCTGCTCTTCGAGCGGGATGCCGAGCCTGTCAAATGTCCTGAGCAGTTCAGGGTCAACGTCGCTGAGACTTGAGGGAGCTATTTTCTGCTTCGGGGCAGCGTAATATATTAT
>Ga0209262_10000329_pt1 | contig 23498 bp, 15 predicted proteins | sample Lowcelwee11metaG_FD_187171 | JGI IMG/M metagenome (GOLD analysis project Ga0209262, IMG submission 187171) | Freshwater pond sediment microbial communities from the University of Edinburgh, under environmental carbon perturbations - Low... | ecosystem: Environmental > Aquatic > Freshwater >...
CGAGGCTGACAGGATGAATGACCGCACAGTAGCTGACCCTGAACGGCTGGGTCACGTGACCCGCCGTCTTGACGCTCTCTACACCCTCATGCAGAAGCACCGCTGCAACGGTCTTGACGAGCTGCTTGCCAGGCAGAAGGAGATAGAGGATCAGGTTGCCGCAACATCAGATATTGACGAAAGGATTGACGATCTTAAGAAGCGTTCCGACAGGGCGTACAGTGAGACCCTCCGGCTTGCCGGAGAGTTGTCGGCAGGAAGAAATGCCTCCGCCGGATCTCTTGCATCCGAGATAACAGCGATGCTTTTCAGGCTCGGGATGCCTCACGCACGTTTCAGCATAAGGATCGTCAGCCTTGCCGCTCCAGGTGCTTCAGGCCTTGACAGGGCTGACTTCCTCTTCAGCGCCAACAGGCAGGTAGAGCCCGAAGAACTCTCACGTATAGCCTCCGGCGGTGAACTGTCACGCCTGATGCTGTGCCTTAAATCAATACTGGCAAGCAGCTCAGGACTGCCTGCCATTATCTTTGACGAGATAGACTCGGGTGTCTCAGGGGAGGTGGCTTCAATGGTGGGAAGCATACTGGCAGACATGGGGAAGAGCATGCAGGTCATAAATATTACTCACCTGCCGCAGGTGGCATCCATGGGAAGCCTGCATTATCATGTCTACAAGGAAGAGAACGATCACTCAACAATAACCCGGGTGCGGTTGTTAAGCGACAATGAAAGGGTGACGGAGGTGGCTCGCCTGCTCAGCGGAAGCACCATCACGGAAGCCGCCATGCGAAATGCCCGTGAACTGCTTAAGGGCAACTGAGCACAAAATAGGTAACCTAAAAGAAAAACACTATGACCAACAATCTGCTCGAGGGAAAGAAAGGGATAATCTTCGGCGCGCTGAATGATAAGTCCATTGCCTGGCATGTGGCCGAAAAAGCCCATGCTCAGGGCGCAAGGCTTGTACTGACAAACGCTCCTGTCGCAATGCGCATGGGAACAATGAACGAACTTGCCGAAAAGACAGGCAGCGAAGTATTCTCTGCAGACGCAACCAGCATGAAGGATCTCGAGGGACTGTTTAACAAGGCCCTGAGCGTCTTTGACGGCAAGATCGACTTTGTACTTCATTCAATAGGGATGTCACCGAACGTCCGCAAGGGTATCCCATATGCCGAGACCAGCTATGAGAACATGCTCAAGACTTTCGATATCTCAGCCCTGAGCTTTCACAGGATACTGCAGACAGCTTACCGCATGGATGCCATAAACGAGTGGGGCTCGATCGTTGCCCTTTCATATGTCGCGGCACAGCGTACACTGGCAGGGTACAATGACATGGGAGACGCCAAGGCCCTGCTTGAGTCTATCGCAAGGAGCTTCGGATACATCTATGGAAAGGAGAAGCATGTAAGGGTTAACACAATCTCACAATCCCCCACGTTAACTACTGCAGGTTCAGGTATTTCCGGGTTCGACGCACTGGTAGACTTCTCCGACAGGATGTCACCCCTTGGCAATGCCGATGCGTCAGACTGTGCTGATGTGTGCATAACACTGTTCTCTGACCTCACCCGCAAGGTCACCATGCAGAATATCTTCAATGACGGAGGCTTTTCGAGCATGGGTATGAGCCAGAGGGCCATCGAACAGTACCGGAAGAGCTTCGAGGAGTGTCCCGATAAGCAAAAAGACGTATAGGATAAGTATAAATACCTCTTTTTCGTAAACCCTGCCAATCAGGCAGGGTTCTTTATTTACATTTGGTTAAACCAAAACCTACCGCCATGATTAACCTGATCATCCTGATCGTTTTTTATGTAGTGTTTCCGATCTTTCTTATCTGGCTGACCAAGAAGTATTCAGTCTTTAAGAAAATAGGTGCGATAGTACTCGCCTACGCTATCGGAATAATTATTGCAAACATTGGTATTCTGCCAAAAGGAAGCCAGGGATACAGAGATCAGACAATTGGGAAAGACAGGGCTTATATTCCTAAGACAGAGATCGTGGAGCTGGTGGCAGACGGTACCCTTACAGAACGTGACATTAAGGCAAACAATGTTACGGCAATACAGGACTGGGTTCAGTCGTCGGTCATACCGCTTGCGCTTCCGCTTATCCTTTTCTCGCTGAATGTAAGAAGGTGGTTGAGATTTTCAGGCAAGGGCTTCCTTTCAATGGTACTGGCCCTCATATCAGTTATGGTTATCGTGGCGACAGGTTATCTTATCTTCCGCAATCAGATACCTGACTGTCATAAGGTAGGAGGGATGCTTATCGGGTGTTATACAGGAGGAACTGTCAACATGGCGGCACTTGCCGTGGCTCTTGATGTTGAACCGAATGTATTTGTAATGACCAACACTTATGATATGATAGTTGGAGGGCTTACGATTATGTTCTTCATCACGGCCGGCCCTGCTGTCTTCAGAGCTATACTTCCCCCTTTCAAGCCTATTAAGGATAAGAGTACTGAAAATCTTGATTTTGACAAAGTCAAGCAGGAGATGGCTGATGAGTTTGATGACTATTCAGGTATCCTGACAAAGAGTACGATTATACCGTTGCTGGGTGCCTTAGGCCTTTCAGTGCTTATCTTTGCGGCAGGATTCGGTGTGAGCCTTCTGTTGCCGAAAGTTCCCCTTACAGTGTCAGCTATACTTACTATTACTACACTGGGTGTGGCTGCATCATTCATCCCAAAGGTGAGGAACATAAAAAAGACCTTCCAGTTTGGAATGTACTTCATTGTGGCCTTTTCACTTGTCATTTCCTCCAGGTGTGACCTGAGCGTGATCTTTCAGGCCAAGTACCTCAGCCTGGTGCTTTATGTGACTTACGCCTATTTCGGTTCACTTGCTCTTCACCTCTTCCTTTCATGGATATTCAGGGTAAATGCGGATGATTATCTGATAACCACAACAGGTTTTGTCTATTCACCCCCATTTGTCCCTATGGTAGCAGCAGCCCTGAAGAACAAGGATGTTATTCTTACAGGGCTGGCTACTGGTATAATAGGCTGGATTATAGGCAATTATATTGGAATTGCCTATGGCATGTGGCTGATAAAGCTTTAGCAGGCAGTAGGCATTAGGCAGTAGGCAATAGTCTTGACAATGCTACATGCATGATCACGTGGTTTGCAGTGATTCTACTACTGCCTATTGCCTATTGCCTGTTGCCTAGAATATATAGTTCAGTCCTATATAGAATCCTGTTCCGCCATCCTGGGCGTTGAACGTCTTTCCGAAGTCGGCTGAGATAATAAAGTTCTCATTCATGGCAATCTTGATGCCGGCACCTGCGCTGCTGTGAGGCTTATCCTTTTCGTCAATATAGTAGTCGTCTATGCCCTCCCCGGGGAATCCTTCCTGGTCGAGGAGGTAATCCTGAAGGTCCTCAACATTGACATCAATGAGTGAGGTAGCCATACCCACATCATAGAAGAAGTTTGCACCAAGGTAGAAGTTCTGGTTGATAAATTTGAAATAGACTATTTTCCAACGCAGTTCAGCATTGGCGTAGAGGAAGCCGTCGCCCACGACCCTGTTGCGCTGAACACCCCTGAGGGTCTTGCTGCCTCCGAGCCCTTCCGATTCTGTTCCCCTGAGGGCTGATACGATTACCTGGGTCTGGTAGTAGAAGGGTACTTCTCCGAAAATTGTGTTCTGGTAGCCCAGTCTGTATGCAAAGCCCAGGTCACGCTCCTTTATTGTGAAGTACTGTCTCCAGGTAAAATAGAATTTTCCGAACGATGATTCCGAACCGAGAAACTTCGGGGCAACCTCAATACCTGTCTCAGCCCAGATACCCTTCATGGGGCATGCCCGGCTGTCACGGCTGTCATACGAGAAACCGCCTTTGACAGTATTTACCCAGCCGCCATCAGCCTCTTCAGCCGATATCAGACCGGACTCCTTATAGTAATCGAAAAGAACCGGGACATCTTCAAGATAATCCGGGTCTCCCGGTTCCCTGTTCTTGTTGAACTTGTCAAGGTTTACATCGCTCATCTGGTAGTTTTGTATTGTAAGCCCGGCGTTCCACTTCCAGTTCCCTTCCCCGAGATTGCCGATGAAGTCATTCTTGAACCTGAAGAGCTGACGCTTGTTGCGGTAGAACATACGGCTTACATATTCATCAGATTCGTCATCAGTCCACGGTTCGTTGAAAACTGCATTATATCCGTTGAAGCCGTAGAACGCATAGGCCTGATCCGGCAGATAGGCAAGGTCAGTTGTGAAGCGAATCCCTTTGATGAGGTAGTCAGAGTCATACATCATTCTCAGGGTTGAACTCCCCTTGGTATAAGTGGAGGCCTCTACATAAAGCATATGATAATAATTGGGATAGATAGAGCCGTCGCCGTAATCAAACAGATTGACCAGGGCTCCGTACTGGAATCCCATGTCAGTGCTGTAGGTTATGGTGGGCAATGCCCCGAAATTCCATCCGGTTTTGGCTTCCTGGGCAATGGCAGAGCTGCCCAGAAGGGCCACTAATAGAATAAATGCGAGTTTCTTCATATGGTCTGTTTTAGTAACAAAAGTAAAGATATAGAAAAATGATCCTCATATCCTAATATTTTTTTATTGCTAACTTAGCCGGCTAAAGCCGGAAACCATGAGCCTGTTAATATATAATATTGGTATGCTTGTGCAGACACGTGAAGAACCGGTCGCTTTTGTTGCCGGACGTGACATGGCACGGTTGCCCTTCATCGAGGATGCGTGGCTTCTTGTTGAAGACGGCATCATAGGAGGGTACGGTACATCGAAGGAGATGCCCCTCTTCAGCGATGCCATTGACAGGCTCGATGCCGGCGGTGGCTTTGTCTTCCCCTCTTTCTGTGACCCGCACACTCATATTGTATATGCCGGCAGCAGGGAGAAGGAGTACACTGACAAGATAAGGGGGCTGTCATACGAGGAGATTGCCAGGAGGGGCGGAGGCATACTAAACTCAGCCAGGCTTCTTCATGAGACAACCGAAGAGGAGCTCTTCAGACAGTCGATGGACCGTGTACGTGAGATCACAGGCTTTGGTACGGGTGCAGTAGAGATAAAGAGCGGTTACGGCCTCACCACTGAAGATGAGCTTAAGATGCTGAGGGTCATTGGAAGGATAAAACACGAGTCACCCCTCACGGTCAGGGCAACCTTTCTCGGGGCTCATGCCATACCCCTGAAATACAGGGATGACAGGAGAGGTTACATTGACCTGGTCATCAACGAGATGATACCGGCCGTTGCCGCAGAACGGCTGGCTGACTACATCGATGTCTTTTGCGACAAGGGCTTCTTCACTGTGGAAGAGACATCGAGGATACTTGAGGCAGGAGCGCGCCATGGCCTCCGCCCGAAGATGCATGCCAACGAACTTGACTACTCAGGCGGCATACAGACAGGTGTGAAGTATGGTGCCCTCTCCGTTGACCATCTGGAGTTTACAGGTGACGCTGAGATAGATGCTCTTCTCGGCAGCGGCACTATGCCGACTCTTCTGCCGGGCGCTGCATTCTTCCTTGGGATGGTTGACCCTCCTGCACGCAAAATGATTGAAGCGGGACTACCCCTGGCGATGGCCAGTGATTACAATCCCGGCTCATCACCGGCAGGTAACATGAAGTTCATCATGTCACTCGGATGTATTAAGCTCAGGCTGCTCCCTGAGGAGGCGATAAATGCAGTGACCATAAATGCTGCCTATGCCATGGGCATTTCAGAGACACATGGATCCATCACTGTCGGTAAGAAAGCTAATTTATTCATTACAAAGAAGATACCATCATTTGAGTTCATGCCTTATGCTTACGGCAGCAACCTCGTTGAGAAGGTGATCCTTAACGGGGAGATCGTTTATGGAAATTAAGAATTAAGAATTAAGAATTGAATGTCAGGTACTTAGACCTCAGACCTTCAGACTTCAGACTTTCGACTTTACGGACTTTACAGACTTTCGACTTTACGGACTTTACAGACTTTACGGACTTTCGACTTTACAGACTTTACGGACTTTCGACTTTACAGACTTTACAGACTTTCGACTTTACAGACTTTACAGACTTTACAGACTTTCGACTTTACAGACTTTACAGACTTTCGACTTTACAGACTTTACAGACTTTCGACTTTACATACAACATTTAATATGAACAGTACAAGACTAATCGAATGCGTTCCCAACTTCAGTGAGGGACGTGACATGAGCATAATAAAACAGATCACTGATGAGATTGAGGCAGTTGAAGGTGTCAGGCTGCTTGATGTCGACCCCGGTAAAGATACCAACCGCACGGTTGTGACCTTTGTCGGTGAGCCCGATCCTGTCTGCGAAGCAGCCTTCAGGGCGGTGTGCAAGGCTGCTGAGCTGATAGACATGACAAAGCACACCGGAGCACACCCTCGCATGGGCGCCACAGACGTCTGTCCCCTGGTGCCCGTATCAGGTATAACCATGGAGGAGACAGCTGCCTGCGCCCGCAGTCTGGCTGAGAGGATAGGGAATGAGCTTGAGCTTCCGGTCTATTGTTATGAGGAGGCTGCTTATGAGCCAAAGAGAAAAAACCTTGCCAGTGTCAGGGAAGGTGAATATGAAGGGCTGAAGATGAAGATTGAAGATCCTGCCTGGAAACCTGACTTCGGTCCTGCAAGATTCAATGCCGGCGCCGGCGCTGTCATCGTGGGCGCCCGCGATTTTCTTGTGGCCTTCAACGTGAATCTCAACACAACCTCGGTGCGCCGTGCAAATGCCATCGCCTTTGACGTAAGGGAGCGCGGCCGCGAGAAGAGAGAGGGAGATCCGGTAACAGGCAAGGTTGTAAGAGATGAAAAAGGAGAGCCGGTGATGATACCCGGGTCACTTAAAGCCGTCAAGGCCATAGGCTGGTATATCCCGGAGTACGGATTCGCGCAGATATCAATGAACCTGACAAATATAGGTGTCACCCCGGTGCATGTTGCCTTTGACGAGGTGTGCAAGAAGGCAGAAGAGAGAGGTGTCCGTGTCACCGGTGCCGAGCTTGTCGGACTGATACCTCTGAAGTCCATGCTTGATGCCGGAAAATACTTCCTGCACAAGCAGCAGCGCTCGGCAGGCCTCTCCGACGGGGAGCTTATCGCCGCAGCAGTCAGGTCAATGGGACTCTCAGAGCTTAAGCCCTTTAAGCCTGAGGAAAAAATCATAGAATATATCCTGAAAGATTCCTCCCGTAAAAAACTGGTTGATATGCCGCTCTCATCATTTGTCTGGGAGACCTCTTCCGAATCGGTTGCTCCGGGCGGCGGGTCAGTGTCAGCAGCCATGGGTGCCATGGGAGCTGCCCTTGGCACCATGGTGGCCAACCTCTCAAGCCATAAGAGAGGCTGGGATGCCAGGTGGGAGGAGTTTGCCACGTGGGCAGAGAGGGGAGCCATGATGCAAAAGCGGCTGCTCGGGCTTGTTGATGAGGACACCGATGCCTTCAACGCCATAATGAAGGCCTTTGAGATGCCGAAGAACAGTGAAGAAGAGAAGGCTGTCAGGGCTGCTGCCGTTGAGGAGGCTACGAAAGGGGCTTCGCTCGTACCGCTGACAGTGATGAGGGAGACAGTAAAGGTCTTTGACCTTCTGGGTGAGATGGTACAGAAGGGAAACCCGGGCTCAGTCACCGATGCCGCCGTGGGGGTGCTCGCTGCCAGGGCATGTGTCAGGGGGGCTTATCTGAATGTAAGGATTAATGTGAGCACCCTGAAAGACAAAGCCTTTGCCGTTCAGCTTGTAAATGAAGGAGCTGAGATAGAAAAATTAGCAGCAGACTTTGAGCAAAAGATACTGGCCGAGGCGGAAAAGAAAATTTCATGCTAAATAACATCAGATTAAGTATTACAAAAACTTTTTTCTATATTGCCACTGTTTCACTAACCCTAAACTAACATCAGATGAAAAAACAATTGATGATGTTTGTACTGTTGATGGTTACAGGCCTTTTTGCATTTGGCCAGACAGTACAGATCACCGGTGTGGTAACCAGCTCTGAAGACGGGCTTCCGCTACCGGGTGTAACCGTAAAAGTGCAGGGAACCACAATCGGGACCGTAACTGGCCCTGACGGAGTTTATACACTGCAGGTACCAAGAGAGGCAGCTTCTCTTGAATTCTCGTTTATCGGGATGCAGAACCAGGTTGTCTCTATTAGCGGACAGACCAGGGTCAATGTTACCCTTAATCCGGATCTTGTTGCAATGGAAGAGGTGGTTGTCATTGCCTATGGTACAGCCAAGAAAGGTTCATTCACAGGTGCTGCTGCCCAGATAGAAAGCAAGAAGATAGAGACCAGGCCTATTGCCAACGTCACACAGGCTATCGAAGGTACGAACCCGGGTATCCAGGCGACCTCAGCAAGCGGCCAGCCGGGATCAGGACAGGACATCCGTATACGCGGTTTCGGATCGGTATCCGCTTCTAACTCTCCGCTGTACGTTGTCGACGGTGTTCCTTATTCAGGATCAATCAGCAACCTTAACAGCCAGGACATAGAGAGCATCTCCGTTCTTAAGGATGCAGCATCATCGGCTCTCTACGGCAACAAGGCCGCTAACGGGGTCGTTATGATCACAACAAAGCGCGGTAGCAAAAGCCGTTCTTCTGTTCAGTTCACCACCACACAGGGTCTGAGCACCAGGTCAATACCTGAATATGAGAGAGTAGGAGCCCTTGCTTATTACCCGCTTATGTGGGAGGCTGACTATCACAGGCAGGTATATGCCGCAACTCCGGTTGATCCGGCTACTGCTGCCCAGAACTCTACGAATAACCTTATTGCACGTGTCGGTTACAACATAACAGACGTTGCCAACAACCAGATTGTCCGTACTGACGGTACACTTAATCCTGATGCAAAGATACTTGGCGATTATGCCGGTGATCTTGACTGGCAGGAGCCGATCATGAGACAGGGTTATCGCGGTGAATACGGCCTTACTTTCAACGGCGGGGATGACAAGAGTGACTATTACGTATCTCTTGGATATCTCAATGAAAAAGGCTATGTGATCAAGTCAGACTATGAGCGTTTCACCGGCCGTATCAACGTAAATACCACTCCAAAGAAATGGATGCGCACAGGTCTCAATCTTTCCGGCACGATGACCGAATCAAATGTTGCATCATCAGGTGGCACCAGCTATGTCAACCCCTTCTTCTTCACGAGGAATATGGGGCCGATATATCCTGTTTATGCCCATGACCCGGTTACCGGTGATTACCTTATTGATCCGGCAACAGGTGGATATATATATGACTTAGGGAACCTTCCCGGTCTGCCGACGAGACCAGCAGGGGCAAGCCCCGGTCGTCATGTTGTTGCTGAGACAGAATGGAACGATGATCTGTTCAAAAGGAATGTGCTGGGTGCAAGAGCTTATATTGACATTATGTTCCTCAAGAATTTCAAGTTCACCTTCAATGTTGCCTCAGACGTATCTGCGTATAACGGAGCAAGCTTCGAGAACAAGACCGTTGGTGACGGTGCCCCTGCAGGCAGGGCTGATCGTGAGAACTCACTCACCACAAGCTACACGATAAACCAGCTGCTCAATTATAATAAAACCTTTGATATCCATTCGGTTGAAGTCCTTCTGGGACATGAGAACTACGACTATACCTACAGCTATCTGCGTGGCTTCCGCCAGGGCCAGATAGTTGACGGTAATACGGAACTTGTGAACTTCACAACCACAAACAGTCTGACATCATATACTGACAAGTACAGGACTGAAGGTTATTTTGCACGTTTGAATTACAACCTCGCCGAGAAGTACTTTATTTCCGGTTCGTATCGCTATGACGGCTCGTCAAAATTCTACCAGGATACACGTTGGGGTGGCTTCTGGTCTGTAAGTGCAGCATGGAGGATGGATGCAGAGAACTTCATCAAATCACAGCAGTGGATAGACATGTTGAAGCTCAGGTCATCTTACGGAGCTGTTGGAAGTGATAACGGAATTGATTTTTACGCATGGCAGGCACGATATAACATCGGGGTCAACAACGCACTTGAACCTGGTTTTATACAGGCCAACCTCGCAAATGAGGCGCTTACATGGGAGTCAAACAACACTTTTGACGTTGCACTTGAATTTGGACTGCTAAAAAGAGTGACGGGTTCAATTGAGTTCTATCACAGGATCTCATCCAACCTGCTCTTCTCCGTACCTCTTCCGTTGTCAAGCGGCATTTCAAGCCAGCAGCAGAACGTTGGTACCATGTATAACCAGGGTATAGAAGCCCGTCTTGCCGTTGATGTTGTCAAGAAGCCCAGCTTCAGATGGAACGTCGATGTCAACGCATCAACAGTAAAGAACGAGATCACCAAGCTTCCTCCCGGTCAGACCGAGATCATCCAGGGTTCCAAGAAACTCATGGTAGGCCATTCTATCTATGATTTCTGGCTGAGAGACTGGTACGGTGTCGACCCGGCTGACGGTGCGGCTCTCTATGTAGCGAATATCAAGGATTTCACCACACAGGCTTCAAACCTGAGGATCATAAATGAGACTGATACCGTTAGCATAAGCCAGAACAACGCCAAGTATGCTTATCACGGAAGTTCTATTCCGGATCTTCTGGGTGGTATAACGAACACTTTTACTTATAAGGCGTTCGAGTTGTCAATTCTTGCCACCTTCCAGATTGGCGGTGAGATACTTGACGGAACTTATCAATCACTGATGCATTCCGGCAACTACGGAAATGCCAGCCATGTTGATATCCTTGACCGCTGGCAGAAGCCCGGTGACATCACTAACGTGCCAAGGCTTGACTTCGCCCAGCAGACACCGTTCACTTCAACATCAGACCGCTGGCTGGTTGATGCCTCATTCTTCAGTGTGAAGAATGTTACCTTCAGCTATAACCTCCCGGCCTCTGTTACTCAGAAAGCTGGCATGAAGGGTGCCAGGGTATGGATTAGCGGTGAGAATCTTCTTCTGCTGAATGCGCGCACGGGTCTTGACCCGCAGGGATCATTTGCAGGTACCACCGACAACGTATATACTCCGTCAAGGATAGTTACGTTTGGAATAAATGTATCACTCTAAATAACTATATACGATGAAACGTATTATATACTATACAATGATAACCGCTGCACTGTCGCTTTTCACAGTGTCATGCAGTGAGGACTATCTCGACACCTTGCCTACTGACCAGGTGTCAGCCGCCGATGCTTTTACAACTACTACCAATGCCATGCAGGCCCTCAACGGGATACACCGCATAATGTACAACCAGTGGCGTAACCAGGGCGAGGCAGGTGAAGGATCAATGAACATCAACCGTGACATGCTTGGTGAAGACCTTGTCATGACCTCGGCAGGTAACGGATGGTACAATAATACTTACAAGTGGGTCGATCACAGGAATGAAACATCCAGCACTGATTCATATCCATGGTGGGTCTACTACCGGATAATTGCAAATGCAAATATGATCATCAATAACATTGATGGTGCAACTGGTCCCCAGGCTGACAAGGATATCATCAAGGGCCAGGCTCTCGTCTACAGGGCATGGGGTCATTTCAACATCGTCCAGCTCTATGGCAAGCGTTATGTTGCAGGAACGCAGAACACCCAGCTCGGTGTTCCGATTATGCTTACCAACAACTTTGACGGTCAGCCCCGCAACACAGTCCAGGAAGTATATGCACAGGTGGAGGCAGACCTTACTCAGGCCGCAACCCTGCTTGCGACATATACCAGGCCCAACAAGTCACACATGAACCTGAGCGTTGTAAGAGGAGTGCAGGCACGTGTTGCCCTTACCAAGCAGGACTGGACTGCTGCAGCAGCATTTGCAGTGCAGGCCCGCACCGGTTATTCACTCATGACTACAGCTGAATATACCGGCGGCTTCAACAACTACACCAACAGGGAGTGGATGTGGGGAAGCACTGTCATAGCTGACCAGACAACATATTTCTATTCATTCTTTGCATATATGTCGAGGAACTTCAGTTCAACGAACATAAGGGGTAATCCCAAGGCAATCAACAGAGTACTCTGGAATGACCTGGCATTTACAGCGACTGACGTACGCAAGTTGAACTTTGATCCGACAGGGGCACATACAGCTCTGGCTCTTCCTTCAACATTCAGCAAGTTTCCTTATACAAGTCAGAAGTTCATTGCTGCAGGCGGTGCTGACAGCCGCGGTGACGTTGTCTATATGCGTGCTGCAGAGATGCTGCTTATCGAGGCTGAGGCTTATGCCCGTATGGGCGGACGTGACACCGATGCCCAGACAGCCCTTAACATACTCAGGCAGGCACGTGAGACCGTCCCGGCAAACTATGTGGCTTCAACCAAAACCGGACAGGCACTTATTGATGAGATAATGCTCAACAGAAGGCTCGAGCTCTGGGGTGAAGGCTTCCGTTTCACCGATCTGAAACGCCTCAACCTTCCGCTGAACAGAAACGGCGCAAACCACAACACTGCACTTGCGGTTGTTATGGATGTTCCGGCCGGTGATGTCCGCTGGGAGTGGCTGATACCCAAGGCTGAAGTGGATGCCAACAAACAGATGGTTCAGAATCCGTTGTAACTACTGACTCTGAAAAAATTGAAAAAGGCTGCTCCTCAGGGGCAGCCTTTTTCCTTATTATTTAGGCTCGTTTGTACTGATTAAGTGTTAAAAAGTGTTGCATATTGAAAATATTGTTTATTTTGCGTTTGCAAGATTTTTACATTAACCCTTATTAACCTAAACTATTAATGTATGAAAAAGATCCTAATGCTTTTTTCACTGCTGATCCTGACGGCTGCCATGGCCATTGGGCAGACAGTGTTAGTGACCGGGACTGTTACCAGTTCTGATGATGGCCTGGAGCTGCCTGGCGTCTTCGTTACCGTTAAGGGTACGACACTGGGTGCAATAACAGGCGTAGACGGAAAGTACTCACTGCAGGTTCCTGCAGGTTCCAGATCTCTTGTGTTCAGTTTCATGGGTTATGTGACCCACGAACAGGCCATTGAGGGGAGGAATACAATAGACGTAGTCCTGAAACAGGATATGTTCAATGTCGATGAGGTCGTTGTTGTAGCCTACGGCACACAGCAGAAACGCGACGTCGCCGGTGCAATATCAACCGTCAAGGGTTCCGATATTGCGATGATGCCTGTTCAGAGCTTTGACCAGGCACTGCAGGGCAAGGCCGCCGGTATGACAATCACCATGCCTAACGGTGTGCTTAACAACCCGCCTGTCATCAGGATCCGCGGTTTCAACTCCATAACTGGTAGTTCCAGCCCGCTGATCGTTGTTGACGGTGTGCCCATATTCACCGGTAACGTATCAGGTACCAACTCATTCATTAATGCACTTGGCGACGTTAACCCTGCCGATATCCAGTCAATGGAGATCCTCAAGGATGCATCAGCAACGGCTATCTACGGGTCAAGGGCAGCAAACGGCGTTATCCTTATCACTACGAAGCGCGGAGCGGTAGGCAAGACAAAGGTCACATATGACGGTTATTTCGGTTTTACTCAGCCTTATAATATCTTTGAAACGATGAACTCCGAGCAGTACATCGAGCACAAGAACAGGGCTCTGGCAAATAACCCCACAGCTCTTCCCGGACCTTTCACCATCCCGACAATCAACGGTGAACCAGTGAATACAAACTGGGCTGATGAGGTCTACCAGACCGGCTTCCAGCATAACCATGCAATCACAATCTCAGGTGCAACGGCAGCCACCTCATATTTCCTCTCGATAGGTTACACCAACCAGGAGGGGATGGTTCAGAAGAATACCTTTGAGAGAATGAACGCAAGGTTGAATCTTGATCACAAGCTCAACAAGTACATCTCACTCGGTGCAAACATCAACATCACGAACGGATTCAGCGCAGCACCAAACACAGGCGCATCATTTGCCACTGCAGGCGCTGCACGACTAGCATTCGTTCTTCCGCCGAACCTCGGACCTTACAAGGAGGACGGTACCTACAACATTGCAGGCTCTGCAATTGGTAACATGGGGCAGCCGGTTGCAAACTACGGTTACTATAACCCGGTTGCGATTTTCGATCTCAATTCGTTCACGACTGAATCAGACAGGTTGCTTGCTACTTTATATGCTTCCATCACACCGTTAACCGGTCTTACGTTCAAGACAGCATACGGTATTGATAACCTTGCGGTTGAAGACAATTTATTCCAGACCGGAATCACGGGTGACAGCTATGCCTCAAACGGCCAGGCGTGGAACCAGTTCAACCGTCCAAGCAGGTGGACATGGACGAATACCTTGAATTACAACACCACTTTTGCTGAAAAGTTTAACTTAGGTCTGCTTGCCGGTGTTGAACAGCAATATACAAAGGGTGTCAGCTGGAACGGTTCCAAAACCAATTATACAGACCCGTTCTTTGAAGTTTACCAGGGTTCATGGGTAACCGCTGGTATGGGTGGCGGAGGCCGTTATGAGAACTATTTCCTTTCTTATTTCGGTCGCGTCAGCTTCGACGTGAGCAAGAAGTATTACTTTGAGGTCAGTGCCCGTCGTGACGGTTTCTCAGGTCTCTCTGAAGAGAACAAGTGGGGTAACTTCGGCGGCGCATCAGCTATGTGGAACATCTCGAAAGAGGGTTTCATGGCAGGCGTTAACGAGTATGTTTCCGACATGCGTATCAAGGCCAGCTACGGCCGCGTCGGCAACATGTCAGGCATCGGCAGCTATGCATCTTTATTCCTCTATTCATCAGGCGTTTACGGAGCTGCTCCGACATGGACATTCTCACAGGCCGGTAACCCCGCACTTCAGTGGGAGGCAAGTGACAAGTATGATGTAGGTTTCAGCTTCGGTCTGCTCAATGACAGGCTGCAGGCTGACATCAACTGGTATTACAATGATGTCAATGACCTGATCCTCAATGTTCCGCAGCCTCCTTCAAAAGGGATACCCGGAAACACTGTTCCCGACAACATCGGTTCAATGTTTAATACTGGCATTGAAGTAACGCTTACTTCATACAACATCTCAAAACCCAATTTCACCTGGACAACAAACTTCAATTTCAGCACCCTGAAGAACGAAGTTTCTGCACTGGCTCCCGGTGTAACTGAGATACAGGGTGTTACAGGTGGACTTGAAACCACCAACAAGACTATTGTGGGCGAACCGATCGGCCTTATCTGGGCAGTAAAAACAAATGGTGTTGATCCTACTACCGGAAGAAGGATTTTCGTCAACAAAGCAGGCAGGGAAGTGCTTTACAGTCATGAGAATGCCAGCAAGTGGACCTACTTGTCCGACGGAACCGTTGCGCCTGCCATAACACTTGCAGGTGACGGCATAAATGCCGGGTCTCCGCTGCCAACAATCTATGGCGGTCTTGACAACACCTTTACCTATAAAAACTTTGACATCGCCCTTAACCTTACCTACGCTCTTGGATTCTCAGTTTATAACGGATCAAAAGCAGGTCTTCGTGACCAGAGGTGGTGGAACAACTCTGTTGAGGTATACGAAACAGCATGGAGAGAAGCAGGGGATGTTACAAATATACCCAGGCCGGTATTTAACGACAACGTCTCCAACGGTTCTGCGATGCCAATCACTGAAAACGTTGAGAAAGGAGATTACCTGAAGGTAAGGAATTTCTCTGCAGGTTATACTTTCAAGGATCTTCCTGCCAGTGTTGGCATTCAGAGCATAAGGATTTATGCCCAGATGTTCAACGCATTCGTATTCACGAAGTATACAGGTTCTGACCCTGAAGTGTCGACTAACGGTGATACAAACCTTACCCCCGGTATCGACAGGAACAGTGCACCGCAGGCAAGGACATACACCTTCGGGTTAAACCTTTCATTCTAAACAACAAACAATGAGAACTATGAAAAATATATTAAAGATATCACTGACACTGCTGATTATAATGTCGGTTGCCGGTTGTTCGGAAGACATGCTGACTCTGGAACCGGAGACAGCGTTGGCAGAAACGGCCGCCTTTGATACGAAGGACCGTATCGTAGGCCAGGTTAATGGTCTCTACGCTTTCATGAAGAGCGGCCAGTATCTCGGTGGCAGATTCCTTGTCTATAATGACATCAGGGCAGAGAATTTCCTTCCCAAGAGCACGAACCTTGTTACAGGTTATGCAACATGGGGCCACACTGTGCTTGGATCTACCAATGAAGTACAGAACCTCTGGGCAGCAGTTTATGCAGCCAATAACGCTATCAACCTCTTTCTCGAAGGTCTTGAAGCAAATAAAACTGCCGGGAAACTTGACGCAATTATAACTGAGGCTGAATATAACCAGTACAAGAGTGAAGCTCTCACGCTGCGTGCGATGTGTTATTTTCACATGCTGCAGCTCTATGCCCAGCCGTACTCAAAGAACAGCGGTACAAGCCCCGGTCTGCCGCTCCGTCTTATAGCCTATAAGACAGCTGAAGGAAACGACATGGCAAGAAGCACTGTTGCTGAGACATATACACAGATTCTTGCGGACCTGAATGCTGCTGAGCCCCTGGCCATAGCAGATTATTCATCGGCATTGCTGAGGACAACCAGGATCCACAAAAACTCTATCATCGCATTCAAGACCCGTGTCTATCTTCATATGGGCAACTGGGCATCAGTAAGGACCGAGGCTGCAAAAATAGTTCCCGCAGCTGCACCGTTTGTTGCTCCTACAGGCGCACCGTTTGCATTGAGTGCAACCTTTGCTGCAATATGGAACACCCCTTACACAACGGCTGAGTCAATCTTCTCGATGCCATTCACCTCCACTAACCTTGCGGGCACACAGAACTTTCTGGCACACTATCATCATCCTAATTCAAGTGAGTCATATTACCTGAATACTGCAGGCCAGGCATATACGGCCCTTGATCCCACAGATGCAAGGAGAACCCAGTTCCAGTCAGGTACTGTCTCCGGAGTCGGTACAGTCTACTTCGTAGGCAAATGGCCCAATCTGACCGTTCCGTCTGATTATGCACCTGTCATGAGGTATGCAGAGGTTCTTCTCAACTATGCAGAGGCAATAGCAAGGGGCGGTACTGTTACACAGCAGGCTGTAGATCTGCTCAATGCGGTGCGCAGACGTTCATTCCCGACAGGTGTCTATACTCTTGCCAGCTTTGCAACTACACAGGCATTTATTGATGCAGTTCTTCTGGAGAGGAATATGGAGTTTCTTGGTGAGGGTATCCGCAATATGGATCTCCTGAGGACCATGAGTACCATACCCGGGAAAACAGGTGCTCCAAACCCGATACCTTCAACATCGACCTCATACATATGGCCTATACCGGACAGTGAGTTGTCATCGAACAAACTTATGACCGGGAACGGAAACTAAACTAATTTAATCTGATCTGATAAATGAGGGTGTCTCAAACGGACACCCTCATTTTATTTTCCCCTGAATCTTCGTGTGTGTTCCCGCTTCTTTTTCTGTTTCTCGTGCCTGCTCTTTAGCACCAGGTAAATGAGAAACAGTACCAGCGTAATTACGATCAGCCTGAAAAGGGTGTTATCATTCATTACAGCATTCTTTTAATGATCCTCAGGCGATGTGTATACCGGCCGGCATCATCGCGCCAGATGCCCTGGTGGTCAATCCTGTCTCTCCTCACGCAGCCCGAGGCATGTATGACCGATCCCGGCCCTTCAACAATGCCTGTATGTGAGATTTTATCAGTCTCGCCGGAAAAAAATATCACATCTCCCGGTTGTGCTTCGCCAAAGAAATTGACTGTAGTACCTTGCTCAGCCTGTTGCGCAGCGTCGCGCGGCAGCGCAATACCGTGTATCTTGAACAGGATCTGCACCAGCCCTGAACAATCAATACCTGCCGGTGTCCGCCCGCCCCACAGGTAAGGTGCGTTAAGGTATTTCACTGCAGTATCCGTTACCTTTTCATGATGGATGAGGCGTAAGGCGTGAGGCTCCTGTATCATATAGTCTCTGCCACTCATGGTGAACCCTGAAAAGTCATCCCGTAGCCCGAATAGCTCGCTGCCCGGATAGAGGCTCATCAGGGTGCCATCATCTTTTTTACACATCAGCTCATGACCGGATATGATTCCCTCTGACTCCCCGTCATGCCTTTCATAGCCGCGGTGAAGCGAATCGATCCAGCCTGAATATGAGTCAAAAAGAGTCTCAACCCTCAGCCAGTTGCCTGATGATTCAGTGACTGAAAACCTCTCCCCGAAAAGAATCTGGTTCACCATCTCAGCACGGTGGGAGGGGGCAGCCCTGAGGGGGATGTATGCGTTTGTGCAGATGAATTGGGTCATGAGGTCTTAGGTCTGAAGGTCTGAGGTCAAGATAAAAGACAAAAGTAAAAAGACAAAAGTAAAATTCGAAAATCGAAAATCGCAAATCGCAAATCCCTGATCCCCCTACCTCATATCAATCACATCAACACCCTTATAGTCAGCGGGGTTGAATGTGAAATAGTCAGCCGCCGGCCTGAACGTGAGGTCATACCTGCCCGCATTAAGGGTAACGGTAATACCATCCTTTGTTACATATTCGGCGCTCCTGAGATTATAGGTCGTCTTTGCGATCTTAAGCCTTATGCGGACCAGGTTCAGCGTCAGGTCTTCGGGATACAGGTCAATGATCCACTCTTTCGGTGTCTGTTCAAGGAGCCTGACCTTGTACCCCTCCTGATAAAGGTTGAAGAGCATCGACGGCCTTGACATGAATGAATCGTCATCCGGGTCGGTCGCCGTAATGGTTACCTCGTTGACATCAGGGAGGTAGCTCCAGGCATTTTTCCCGTCGGCCCAGACACTGTTGTCGGGCATTGAAAGCTTATATTTATCGCCTGCAATGATAACAGACCCGTCCATCGTGTTTACGGTGCCATCCCTGCTGTCACTGGTTGCGAAGGTGAAGTCAATTGATACCGAAGGAGCCGAAGCAGCTTTCTTGCTGAACTCGGAAAGTATCCTGATCGCCTCGGGATCCTTCTGGGCTGCCAGTGCAAGTGCAAGGAAGGAAAGTATTAATATTGAAGCATGTTTTTTCATCTCAGATGGTCTCTTCATTGAGCCTCTTCAAAATCTGTTCCAGAGTTGCCATGTCCTGCACCACAACGTCGCGTGCCTTGCTTCCTTCGAATGGTCCGACCACTCCTGCAGCCTCCAGCTGGTCTATTATACGGCCGGCACGGTTGTATCCAAGCTGCATGCGTCTCTGAATAAGTGATGTAGACCCCTGCTGGTGCTGCACTACCAGTCTGGCGGCCTCGTCGAACAGCGGGTCGCGTTTCTTCAGGTCCACCTCCCTGGCGCCGTTATCGGCTTCCTCATCTCCGTAATATTCAGGCAGCTGCATGGCTTCAGGGTAACCCTGCTGTGAACCGATATATTCTGTGACGTCTTCGATCTCAGGGGTGTCGATGAAGGCGCACTGCACCCTTACCGGCTCACCCCCCTGGGAGATGAGCATGTCGCCACGGCCCACGAGCCTGTCAGCACCTGTAGTGTCGAGTATGGTGCGGGAGTCGACCCCTGAGAACACCCTGAAGGCAATACGTGAGGGGAAGTTTGCCTTTATGAAGCCTGTGATGATACTCACTGACGGTCTCTGTGTAGAGATGATCAGGTGAATACCCACCGCCCGTGACAGCTGCGCCAGCCTGCCGATCGGAGACTCTATCTCCCGCCCGGCGGTCATTATGAGATCGGCAAACTCATCAATTACAAGCACGATATATGGCATATAATCGTGTCCCTTTTCAGGATTGAGCCTGCGGGCGATGAACTTGTCATTGTACTCCTTGATGTTGCGCGTCTGCGACAGCTTGAGGAGTCCGAGCCTGTGGTCCATCAGTATGCAGAGCGAGTTAAGGGTATTGATAACCTTTCTCGTGTCGGTGACAATGGCGTCATCCTCGCCGGGCAGCTTGGCAAGAAAATGCCTTTCAATCTTCATGTAGAGAGGCAACTCAACCCTTTTAGGGTCGATAAGAACGAGCTTGAGTTCTGACGGGTGCTTCTTGTAAAGAAGTGAGGTTATGATAGCGTTAAGACCTACTGACTTGCCCTGTCCTGTAGCCCCGGCAACGAGCAGGTGAGGCATCTTTGTAAGGTCGATGATAAACGGATCATTGGTGATAGTGCGTCCCAGTGCCAGGGGGAGCTCATGCTTGGAGTCGATGAATGCCTGTGACGCCAGGAGGCTCTTCATAGAGACGGTCTCTGGCTTTTTGTTAGGCACCTCGATGCCCACCGTTCCCCTTCCCGGTATGGGGGCGATGATCCTTATCCCTAGTGCCGAGAGGCTCAGGGCTATGTCGTTGTCAAGTGTCTTTATGCGGTGTATCTTCACCCCGCGGTCAGGCACCACCTCGTAAAGTGTGACGGTGGGGCCCACAGTGGCAGATATCTGCTTTATGGTGATCTTGTGGTCAGAGAGTGTCTTGAGTATTATCTCCTTGTTGCTGTTGACCTCGTCATTTGTCGTTGATGAGGCATTTTTATAATCGCGCAGCAGAGCCACTGTAGGGAAACGGTAGCGCGGCAGCGAGAGCCTGGGATCAAAAGGGGGCAGTCCGGCAACAGGCTCATCCTCATCGATATGTGAGTCTGAAGGTTTCTGTCCCTTGCCGATGACGTTGACTATAGGTCTCTGTTCAGTCACAGGGGGTCTGTAAAAGTCATCCGTCTCCTCCTCTTCCTCCTCATCAGCCCTCAGCGGCTCTTCTTCATGCGACGGGAAGTTCTCCCCGGGTGCTACCTCCGTATCTTCTTCAATTATCTCCTCCTTGCGGCCGTTGGCGGCAAAAGCTGCTCCTGCCCTGGCCACCGCTGCAATCGGTCTTCTGATTGCCTGGGGGCTGACATGCAGGGCGAAGATAAGGTAGGCCACCGTAAGAACAAGCATCACGGCCCCCGTTCCTACCTTCCCCATCAAGCCGTTCAGCCAGCCTGCGATTTGATACCCGTATTCACCTCCCGGTCCGGCACCGAGGAACGATGACTGGCCTGCAAGATAACCCAGTATCACGGAAACAAGGACCGTTGCCAGGAGGAACCGCAGAATATTCTTCCAGAGCCTGAAGTATTTCACCCTGAGAAGGGCCAGACTGAATGCTCCTATAATGAGAGGTATGAAGAATGACCCGAGACCGAAGCCGTTGAAGATAAAATAGTGTCCTACCTTGAATCCGAACTTTCCTCCCCAGTTCTGGTAGATATACTCAGTCTCGGCAGATTGTATGTTTATTGAATCCTGGTCTGCCTTGCCGGAGATAAGATAGGAGATGAATACGACAAGCATGTAAAGGGCGAAGACCAGCAGCAAAAGACCTGAGATGAACCTGATGTTCTCTCCTGACGAAGTCCCTGCTGCGTTCTTCTGCTTTGATGACGCACTGCCGTTCTTTTTCTCCCTGACCATCTTAAATACGAATTATTATGCCCTCCCGGGCAGAAACTATTTAAATGACGAGCAAATGTAAGAAAAATGGTTGAGCTGAAGATTGAAAAAAATCAAAAGGCTATCATTTTAAGAATGAGCGAATCAAGGTAACCGCCTGACACTTCCCGGTAGTTCTTTTTCTTCTCGAAGTTCTTGTCGGGTATCTCTCTTACAAAGACCTCATCAGCGATAAACTGAAGTTCTGCGTCGCCGATGATATAAAAGAAGTCCATCAGAACACCCTCAATCTCCCTGTACGGTGTCAGCCTGTTAGGATTTTCAACATTTATCTCATTGGTATACCATACATACCGCACAGATTTTGATTCGGGCAGCTGAACTTCGAGCTGGTAGCAGTCTAACCCGCATATCTGCGATTTCTTACCCGTTTCCCTGAAGGTTATCCCCTTCATTGCAGAGAAGCCCGGCTGAATGTCATCGGGGCATCCCTTGAAATAATACTTGAAGGAGAGCATGTTAAGGTATGTGTCATAAATACCCTCCTGCGGATTGATAACAGTTGTCATCCCCGTGTTGCCAAAAGGTGCGTGCAGCTCAGTGTGAAAAAGATCGTTTCTGAATGATATGGTAAGCTCCCTGGGCAAAAGATCCTTTGGCAATGAGGAAGGATTCCGGATATACTTTATGCTGTAGAATATCTCACCTTCACGCATGTTCCTGTTACCCCTCTCCCTGCAGGAGGGAAGGAGAATAATTGATATCAGCAATGATATAATAAAGAGGGAGCGGTTCTTCACTTAAAAAAATTTCTCCGTAAATGTAATAATAATGTGCTTTCGAAGTACATAAACCTCAGCGGCGGAGCAGATAAAAAAAATATGATCTTTTCTTCAATATCATTAGTTTAGGCATGGTTTTATCACACATAAAATTTTAGCTTTGTCACCTTACTGAAAAAAAGATCGATATGGATAAAAAGCTTGCTGTCATTGCTCTTGGGGGAAATGCCCTGCTCAGGGGGGATCAGCTTGGTACGATAGAGGAGCAGGAGCAGAACACAACCGATACGCTAGAAAACCTTGTTTTTCTTATCAGGGAAGGCTATGACCTTGTCATTACCCACGGTAACGGTCCCCAGGTTGGGAATATCCTTATGAGAAATGATGCCGGTGAGCAGATGTACGGCATAGCCCAGATGCCTATAGACATATGTGTGGCAGACTCCCAGGGGGGGATAGGGTACATGATTGAGAGAATGTTCAAAAACGTTCTTAACAGGCATGGGATAAAAAAGAATGTAGTGTGTCTTGTTACCACGGTTCTTGTCGACAAGGATGATCCGGCCTTCTCCGACCCTCAGAAGAGGGTAGGTAAGATATACTCCAGGGAGCAGGCTGATGAACTTACCAGTGCGAAGGGATGGGTATTCAGGGAGGAGGTTAAGGCTGAAGGAGGCTTCCGCAGGGTGGTGCCATCGCCCAGGCCTGTCGGGATAATGAATCATGAACTCATTCGCGAGCTTGCCCGGAGGGGGAACATCGTCATTGCTGCCGGAGGGGGTGGCATACCGGTATACATAGATGAAAAGAACGATGTAAGGCCTTCTGAGGCAGTGATTGACAAGGATCTGGCATCGGCACTCCTTGCCTCAACCATCGGAGCGGATGAGTTTTACATTCTGACGGATGTTCCGTATGTCTATATAAATTACAAGAAGCCTGACCAGGAGGTTAAGGAGTTCCTTAACTATGAGGATACTGTAAAATATCTCAATGAGGGGCAGTTCTCAAAGGGGAGCATGGCGCCGAAGATTGAGGCCTGTCTTAACTTCATCAGGGCAGGGGGCAGCAAGAGCGTCATCACCGAGGCCTTCAAGCTCGAGGACAGGAGGTACGGGACGAAGATAACGATGGAGTATGATTCTTAGGCAGTAGGCAGTAGGCAGCCAGCAGTCAGCAGTCAGCAGTCGGCAGTCAGCAGTCAGCAGTCGGCAGTCAGCAGTCCGCAGTCGGCAGAAGACTGAGGACTGGGGACTGAAGATACATTGTCACAAAACAAACATTAATTTTGTAAAAATGTCCTTTCCTGAAATA
>Ga0209262_10000331_pt1 | contig 23234 bp, 14 predicted proteins | sample Lowcelwee11metaG_FD_187171 | JGI IMG/M metagenome (GOLD analysis project Ga0209262, IMG submission 187171) | Freshwater pond sediment microbial communities from the University of Edinburgh, under environmental carbon perturbations - Low... | ecosystem: Environmental > Aquatic > Freshwater >...
GGACAACTGGGAGTCGCCGACTCTCGGTGCCTGGGGCGTCGGCTGGCAGGTCCTTCTCGACGGGATGGAGATCACGCAGTTCACCTACTTCCAGCAGGCGGGAGGCATCGACCTCGCTCCCTGCACGGCCGAGATCACCTATGGCCTCGAGCGCCTGACGATGTTTCTGACGCGGACGCGGAACGTCTTCGACATCGAATGGGCCCCCGGCGTGAAGTACGGCGAGGTCCGCAAGCAGGACGAGTACGAGGTCTCCAAGTACGGCTTCGAGGTGGCCGACGTCGACATGCTGCGCCGCCACCAGCCGAAATACGTGCTGATCCTCTCCGGCGACCACATCTACAAGATGGACTACGGCCGCATGCTGGCGCAGCACGCCCAGACCGAGGCCGACCTGACGGTGGCCTGCATGGACGTGCCGATCGAGGAGGCCAGCGCCTTCGGCGTGATGGGTGTCGATGCCGAAAGCCGCATCGTCAGCTTCCTCGAAAAGCCCAAGACGCCCCCCTGCATTCCCGGTCGGCCCGATCGTGCCCTGGCCAACATGGGCGTCTATGTCTTCAATGCCGCCTTCCTGTTCGAACAATTGATCCGCGATGCCGACGATCCGCATTCCGATCACGATTTCGGCAAGAACGTCATCCCGCATATTCTCAATCGCTATCGCACCTTTGCCCACAGTTTCTCCGACAGTTGCGTCGGCATGATGGATTGCGGCGTGCCCTATTGGCGCGATGTCGGTACCGTGGATGCCTATTGGGAAGCGAACATCGAACTCACCAAAGTTTCGCCCGAACTCAATATGTACGACGAGGACTGGCCGATCTGGACGCACCAGGAGCAATTGCCGCCGGCCAAGTTCGTCTTCGACGAGGAGGATCGGCGCGGCGTTGCCATCGATTCGCTGGTATCCGGCGGCGACATCATCAGCGGTGCCACGGTACGTCGCTCGCTGCTGTTCTCCCGCGTGTTCATCCATAGCTGGGCGGAAGTGGAAGATTCGGTCATCCTGCCGAATGCCGAGATCGGCCGCCGCGTCAAGATTCGGCGTGCGGTGATCGACAAAAACTGCAAGGTGCCCGACGATATGGTGATCGGCTACGATCTGGAGCAGGATCGCAAACGTTTCCACGTCACCGCCAACGGCATCACCCTGGTGACGCCGGAGATGCTGGGGCAGCAGATCCACCACATTCGCTGATCCGCGTTCCCGTTTTTCCAAGCAATCCATGTCCGCCGCGCGGCTCGATCTAGTCTTTCTCTGGCACATGCACCAGCCGGATTACCGCGACCACGCGCGCGGCGAGTTCGCCATGCCGTGGACCTACCTGCACGCCTTGAAGGATTACACCGACATGGCGGCGCACCTCGAACGCCATCCGGCAATCCGCGCGGTGGTGAACTTCGTGCCGGTCCTGCTCGACCAGATCGAAGATTATTGTCGGCAGTTCGCCACCGACGATTTTCGCGATCCGCTACTACGCCTGCTGGCGACGCCCGACCTCGACAAACTCGGCGCTGCCGAGCGCAAGTTCCTGTTGGAAGCCTGCTTTCGCTGCAACCACGCCACCATGCTGGCGCCTTTCCCGCGCTACCAGCGCTTGTACGCGCTGCATGAACTGCTGACGCGCGAGGGGGAGGCCGCACTGGCCTACCTGTCGGGCGCCTATCTGGCCGATCTGGTGACCTGGTATCACCTCGCCTGGACCGGCGAAACCGAGCGGCGGCGCGAACCGCTCCTGGCCGAACTGATGGCCAAGGGCGAGGCTTACAGCCTGGAGGAACGGCGCCAGTTGCTGGTCCTGATCGGCAAGAGCCTGGCGGCGCTGGTGCCGCGTTACCGGGCCTTGCAGGCGCGCGGCCAGATCGAGTTGTCCACCACGCCGGCCAGCCATCCCTTGTCCCCGCTGTTGCTGGATTTTCACGCCGCGCGCGAAAGCCAGCCCGATTCCGCGCTGCCGCTGGCCATGCACTACCCCGGCGGCCGCGAACGCGTGCAACGACATTTGGCGTCCGCACGGGAAAGCCATGCCCAGCGCTTCGGCCAGCCCCCCACCGGCATGTGGCCGGCCGAGGGCGCGTTGTCCGCCGCCTTCGCCCATTTGCTCTCGACTGCCGGCTGCCGCTGGGCCGCCAGCGGCGAAAATGTTCTGAAACACAGCCTGGGCAGCGCGGCCTATCACCGGATGCCGGGCGTAGCCCATCGTCCCTGGCAAATTCCCGAGGCACCGGAGTTGGTGCTGTTCTTCCGCGACGACCGCCTGTCGGACCTGATCGGTTTCGAATATGCCAAATGGCATGGGCGCGATGCCGCCGCACACTTCGTCGCCCAGTTGGAAGCAATCGCCGCCGCTGCGCCTGCTGGCGAAATTCCTGTGGTCAGCGTGATCCTCGATGGCGAAAACGCCTGGGAGTACTACCCTTACAACGGCTACTACTTCTTCGAAGACCTGTATGGCTTGCTCGAAGCCCATCCGACGATCCGCACGCGCGGCTACGGCGAAATACTGGATGACGCGGCGGCTCGCGCACCTGCGCAATTGCCGCGCCTGACCGCCGGTAGCTGGGTCTTCGGCACGCTCTCGACCTGGATCGGCGATCCGGCCAAGAACCGCGCCTGGGATCTGCTGTGTGCCGCCAAGCACAGTTACGATCAGGTCACCGCCAGCGGCCGCCTCGATGCCGCAGAAATGGCCGCCGCCGAAACGCAACTATCCGTTTGCGAAAGCTCCGACTGGTTCTGGTGGTTCGGCGACTACAACCCGGCCCAGTCGGTGGTCGGTTTCGACCGGCTGTTCCGCCGCAACCTGGCCAACCTGTATCGTTGCCTGCATCTGCTTCCACCGGCCCAACTCGACGTACCGATCTCTGCGGGTCGCTCGGACGCGGCGGAAGTCGCCACTGGCGGGACCATGCGGCGGGCGGGCGAGCCTACGTAAAATTCACCCGCTACCGACAAGAAAGATCAACGACATCATGGCCGGCACCCTATTTCAACTCGAAGTCAATCCCAAGCTCCCCGCCCGACTCGCGCGCCTCGACGATCTCGCCAACAACCTCTGGTATAGCTGGGACCGTCCGACACGCACCTTGTTTGCCCGTCTCGGCCAGAAACTCTGGGGCGCCGTCGGCCATAGCCCCAAGGCATTTCTGAAACGCGTCGACCAGCGTCGGCTCGACGAAGCCGCCGATGATCCGGTGTTTCTCGGCGCCTTGGCGCGCGTGCTATCGGCATACGACACCTATCACGAGAGCCCTGGGCGCGAACATGGTCCTCATCTGCCGGAGGGCGGGCTGATCGCCTATTTCTGCGCCGAGTTCGGCTTTCACGAAAGCCTGCCGATCTATTCGGGCGGCCTCGGCATCCTGGCGGGCGACCATTGCAAGACAGCGAGCGACTTGAACCTGCCCTTCGTCGGCATCGGTTTGCTCTATCGCCAGGGCTACTTCCTCCAGAGCATCGACGGCGAAGGCCGTCAGCATGCGCAATACAACGACGCCGACTTCGACGACCTGCCCGTGGTGCCGGTGAAGCGTGCGGACGGCAGCGACCTCGAAGTCGTCATCCGCATGCCCGGCCGCGAGGTGCATATCAAGGTTTGGTCGACGCGCGTCGGCCACATCACGCTCTATCTGCTCGACACCGACCTCGAGAAAAACTCGCCGCATGACCGCGACATCGCCCACCAGTTGTATGGCGGCGACCGCACTACGCGCCTGGAACAGGAAATCGTGCTGGGCATGGGCGGTGTACGCGCGCTGGCCGAGATGGGGCTGAAGCCGACGGTCTGGCACATCAACGAAGGCCATGCGGCCTTCCTCATCCTCGAACGCGCGCGCGACCTGATCAAGACCGGGCTGGACTTTCCCGGTGCGCTGGAGGCAGTGGCAAGCAATACGGTATTCACTACCCATACGCCAGTGCCCGCCGGCCACGACCACTTCGCCGAAGACACCATCCGGCGCTACTTCGAGGAGTGCTGTCACGACATGGGCTGCGACATCAACGGCCTGGTCGCGCTCGGGCACATCAATGCGCAGCCGGACTTCAACATGACGGCGCTCGCCATTCGCGGTTCGCGCTTCCACAATGGCGTCTCGCGCATCCACGGCACGGTGTCGGCCGAGATTTGCGCCAGCCTGTGGCCGCAGGTCGAGCCCACCGAAAATCCGATCGGCTATGTCACCAATGGCGTGCATGTGCCGACCTTCCTCTCCGACCTCTGGCACGATACCTTCGACCGCGTGCTCGGCCCGGCCTGGCACCAGCGGCTCACCGATCCGCAGTGTTGGGCGGAGATCCACGCCATTCCCGACCATGCCTTCTGGAGCGTGCGCCAGTCGATCAAGGCGCAGATGCTGCATCTGTTGCGCCACCGCGTAACCCAGCAGCATGTGCGCAACCAGAGTTCGCAATCCCACATCGACCGCCTGTTGCGGCTCGCCGATTCGGAAAATCCCAATGTGCTCACCATCGGCTTTGCGCGCCGTTTTGCCACCTACAAGCGCGCCACGCTGTTGTTCCGCGACCTTGACCGCCTGCAACGCCTGATCTGCAATCCCGAGCGGCCGGTGTTGTTCATCTTCGCCGGCAAGGCCCATCCCGCCGACCACCCTGGGCAGGAGTTCATCCGGCGCATTCACGAAGTGGCGCAGATGCCGGAATTCGAGGGGCACTTCCTACTGGTCGAAGGCTACGATCTGCGTCTGGCGCGCCGCCTGGTCTCCGGCGTCGACGTCTGGCTCAACAACCCCATCTATCCGCTCGAAGCCTCGGGCACCTCGGGTATGAAGGCAGCCATCAACGGCGTCATCAACCTGTCGGTGCTCGACGGCTGGTGGGGCGAGGGCTACCAGCAGGACGAGGATGGCGTCAACGGCTGGGCGATCAAGCCGGCGTCGAGCATCCACGACGAGGCGCGGCGCGACCAGGAGGAAGGCCGTTCGCTCTACGAGATTCTGCAAGACAAGGTGATCCCGCTCTACTACGCGCGCGGGCCGATGGGCTATTCCCCCGGCTGGGTCGGCACGGCCAAGCGCTCCATCGCCACCATCACGCCGCGCTTCAACTCGGCGCGCATGGTCGGCGAATATCTGACCAAGTTCTACCTGCCCGCCGATCAGCAATGGCGGCGCAAGAGCGCCGACAACTTTGCCGCCGCGCGCACGCTCGCGGCCTGGAAACAGGCGGTACAACAGGCCTGGTCGCGCGTGAGCCTACGGCGCACCGACAATCTGCAAAAGCGCATCGCCTTCGGCGAAAGTCTGCGCTTCGAAATCGCGGTGCGGCTCGGCGGCCTGAATCCCGCCGACATCGCGGTCGAAATGCTGATGGAGCGCCCCAGTGCCAATATCAAATCGAAGCCGCCGCGCCGGCTGTTCCTGGCGCACCAGGGCCCCTGCGGCGACGGCGAAGATTTGTTTGCCATCACACTGACACCGGACGTTTGCGGCAAGATCGACTACCGCATCCGCGCCTATCCCCACCACGAACTGCTGACCCATCCCTTCGAGATGGGCATGATGCTCTGGCTCTGATGACTCCAATACTCAACTCCCTCGCCTGGAAAAACGTCGAGCGACAGGCCCACGGCTTGCGCGACCAACATTTGCGCGATCTGTTTGATCGCGATCCGACGCGCTTCCAGCGTCTCTCGGTACGCTGGAACGACTGGCTGCTCGATCTATCCAAACAACGTCTCCTGCCGGAAACCCTGCCCTTGCTCGCCGGCCTTTGGGAAACCGCCGACGTGCCGGGCTGGATCGCAAAAATGCGCGCCGGCGAACCGATCAACCACACCGAAGCTCGTGCGGTATTGCATGTGGCCTTGCGCAACCTCGGCCAAGCCAGCGGACCGGCCATGGTCGGCGGTCGCGATGTCATGCCCGACGTGCGTGCGGTGCTGGCCAAGATGCGCGATTTCTGTAGCGCCATCCATTCCGGCCAGTGGCGCGGTGCCACCGGCGAACCGATCACGGATATCGTCAATATCGGCATCGGCGGCTCCGATCTCGGGCCGCGCATGGCGACGCAAGCGCTCGCCGCCCAGCGTCTGCCGCACCTGCGCGTGCATTACGTCGCCAACGTCGATAGCGCCGACCTGGCCACCACGCTGGCGGACCTGGCGCCGCGCACCACGCTGTTCGTCATTGCCAGCAAGACCTTCACCACGCAGGAGACGATGCAGAACGCCGCCTCGGCGCGCGCCTGGCTCGTCGCTGCGCTCGGCGAGTCTGCCGTGGCGCGGCATTTCGTCGCCGTATCGACGGCGCTCGACAAGGTCGCCGCCTTTGGCATCGATCCCGCGAATGCCTTCGCTTTCTGGGACTGGGTCGGCGGGCGCTTCTCGCTGTGGTCGGCCATCGGCCTGCCGCTCGCGCTGGCCATCGGCTTCGACAAGTTCGAGCAATTGCTTGCCGGCGCACGGGCGATGGACGAACACTTCTACACCGCACCGCCGACGGAAAACCTGCCGGCCCTGCTCGCGTTGGTCGAACTGTGGAATGCCGACTTCCTCGGCCTGCAAACGCGTGCCCTGCTGCCCTACAGCGAATCGCTCGGCTTGCTGCCGCGCTACCTGCAACAGCTCGAAATGGAAAGCCTGGGCAAGCAGATCGACCGGGATGGCAAATTGGTCGGCTGCCCGACGCTGCCCATCATCTGGGGCGAGCCGGGCACCAATGGCCAGCACGCCTTCTACCAATTGCTGCACCAGGGTGGGCGCGCGCTCTCCTGCGAGTTCATCGCCTGCCGCGAGGCCGATTTCCCCCTGCCCGGCCATCACGCAAAGCTGCTCGCCAACTGTTTCGCACAAAGCGCGGCGCTGATGAAGGGCAAGACCGAGGCGGAGGCGCTTGCCGAACTGACCGCCGCCGTGTCGCCAGCGCCGACTTCGAGCGCTGTCCCGCTCGATCCCACTTTTCTTGCACCCTACAAAATCTTTCCCGGCAACCAGCCTTCGACGACGCTGCTGTTGCCGCATCTCGACCCGCATACGCTCGGCGCGCTGATCGCCATGTACGAACACAAGGTCTTCACCCTCGGCGTGCTCTGGCACCTCGATGCCTTCGACCAGTGGGGCGTCGAATACGGCAAACAAATCGCCAACTCCCTCCTGCCGATGATCGAGGGCAAGACAGCCGTTGCCGGCGTCGACGGCTCGACCGCCGGGCTGATCGCCGCCTGCAAGTCATGAAAGTTCTGTTCGCCACCTCAGAAATCGCCCCTTGGGTGAAAACCGGCGGTCTCGGCGATGTCGCCGCCGCCTTGCCGCCGGCCTTGCGCCAGGCCGGTTGCGATGCGCGGGTGCTGATGCCGGGCTATCCAGCCATGCGCACCGCCTTTCCCGCCGCGCGCCATGTGGCTCATTTGCCGGCGCTGGGCGGGCAACTGCCGGCTGCCGACATCCTCCATGCCGCCAGCGCCGAGGGTTTGCCGCTCTATCTGCTCGACTGCCCCGCGCTATTCGACCGGCCGGGCAATCCTTATCTCGGGCCGGCGGGACACGACTGGCACGACAACCATCTGCGCTTCGGCCTGCTCGCGCGCGTTGCCGCACGCTTGGCGAGTCCTGCCAGTCCGCTCGACTGGCAGCCCGATGTGCTGCATTGCCACGATTGGCAAACCGGGCTGGCGCCGTATTACCTGCGCTTTTACGAGAGCGGCGGCGCAGCGAGCGTGCTGACGATCCACAATCTGGCCTTCCAGGGCGTGTTCGCGCCCGCCACGCTGGCAGCGCTTGGTTTGTCCGCACTTGACTGGCATATCGACGGCGTCGAGTATCACGAGCATCTGTCCTTCCTCAAGGCTGGGCTGCGCCATGCCGACGCGCTGACCACCGTCAGCCCGAGTTATGCGCGGGAAATCCAGACCGTGGCCGAGGGGATGGGGATGCAAGGGCTGCTGCAAACCCGCGCCGCGCAATTGACCGGCATTCTCAACGGCATCGACTCGGCGGTATGGAATCCGGCGCGCGATGTCCATCTGGCCGCGCCCTACGATCGCGACACACTCGACGCCAAGGCCGCCAACAAATCTGCCCTGCAAGCGCAACTCGGACTGAGCCAGCGCAGCGACTGCCCGCTGTTCGGCGTCGTCAGCCGCCTGACCTACCAGAAAGGCCTGGACCTGGTCGCGGCGGTGGGCGACCAGTTGGCGGCGCTGCCGGTGCAACTGGCGGTGCTGGGCAATGGCGACAAGGCGCTGGAGGCCGCTTTCCTCGCCCTGGCGGCGCGCCATCCCGGCCAGATCGCCGTCGTCGTCGGTTTCGACGAGGCGCTGGCACATCGCATCGAGGCAGGGGCAGACATCTTCCTGATGCCCTCGCGTTTCGAGCCCTGCGGCCTGAACCAGATGTACAGCCTGGCCTACGGCACGCCGCCGCTGGTGCGCGCCACGGGCGGGCTGGCGGATACCGTGACGAACTACTCGGCGGCGGGCCTCGCCGACGGGTCGGCAAACGGTTTCGTCTGCGACGATGCCACGCCTGCCGCCATCCTCGGCACCGCGCGCTGGGCCGCCGAACTCTGGCACGACCGGGACGTCTGGCGCCAATTGCAGCGCAACGCCATGGCGGGCGATTTCGGCTGGTCGGGCCCGGCGGCGCGCTACATCGACCTCTATCGCAGCTTGGCGGCGCGATGAGATCCGACCTTATTCTGATCGCCGCCGTGGCGAAGAATGGCGTCATCGGCAGCGACAATGCCCTGCCCTGGCATCTGCCGGAAGACCTCAAGCATTTCAAGGAACTCACCACCGGCCACGCCGTCATCATGGGGCGCAAGACCTGGGAATCGCTGCCTGCGCGCTTTCGCCCGCTGCCCGCGCGTCACAACATCGTCGTGACACGCAATCGCGCCTATGTCGCCGAGGGCGCTAGCGTCGTCCATACGCTGGAGGACGCCATCCAAAGAGTCGGCGCTGGCAGGACGGCGTTCGTCATTGGGGGCGCGGAACTCTATGCCCACGCCTTGCCGCTGGCGACCCGGCTGGCGCTGACCGAGATCGACGCCGAGATCGACGGCGACGCCTACTTTCCCGCGCGGGTGGCGGCGGAATGGCGCGAAACGGCGCGCGACGCCCAAGTGGCCGCCTCCGGCCTGCGCTACGCCTTCGTTACGTTCGACCGGGTTGCCGCATAGCCTATCGCGCAAGGCTGCGAACTATTGCGCGGACAAGGCGTAGCGGCTCTGCTAAATTCGATGGGTTGCCCCTAGCCCTGAGTCCAGAGTCCTGAGTCCGATCAAGGAACCGCCGCCATGAAACGCCTTCTGCTGCCCTTGTTTTTTGTTTGCTCGATCCTCGTGCCGCCCCTGGCGTCCGCCGCCACTCCGATGATCGAAGCCGGCAGCGATTTTTCCCTGTTCCTGGGTCGCGACGGCATTGTCCAGGCGGTCGGTTCGGACGCCTCCGGCCAATTGGGACAGGGGCGTGCCCTGAGTTCCGAAACCCCGCTGGCCACCAAGGCTGCCGCATTGACGAAGATTGCCGCCGGACGCGGCCACAATCTCGCCATCGCCAGCGATAAAACCCTGCTGGCCTGGGGCGATAACGCGCACGGCCAACTCGGCGACGGCACCGATATCGACCGCTCCCTGCCGCAACGCGTCGGCACGCTCGACAGCATCGTCGCCATCGCCGCCGGCCACTTCCACAGCCTGGCGGTGCGCCAGGACGGTAGCGTCTGGGCCTGGGGCAACAATTACTACGGCCAGCTCGGCGATGGCAGCACGTCCACCCGGACTGCGCCAGTCGCGGTGACGGGCATTGCCGGTGTCCATGCCGTCGCCGCCGGCCGGAACCATACCCTGGCCCTGAAGGCGGACGGCACGGTCTGGGCCTGGGGCCGCAATTTCTGGGGGCAACTCGGCAACGCCAGCGATGTCGATGCCAAGACACCGGTGCAGGTGCGCCACAACGACGGCTCCCTACTGACGAACATCGTCGCCATCGCGGCAGGGGATTCCTTCAGCTTGGCCATCGACGGTGACGGCAATGTATTGATCTGGGGCTACCTTTATTACGATGCCGGGACAAAGAAGACCCAGTGGGTCAACAATGCTTTGTACAAGACCGACGTGCCACTTGCGCGCGCCGTAGCCGCCGGACGGGATCATGTGCTGATGCTCGACTGGGATGGTTACCTCTGGGCCTGGGGCGGCAATTATTATGGTCAGATCGGCAACGGTACGGACAGCGTCGACAAAACCGTGACCTCTATCGATGCGTTTCCGGTCGATACCCTGTCTAGCGTCCTGTCCATCGCCGCCGGTCAGGATCACAGCCTGGCAGTGAAGACCGACGGCACCGTCTGGCGCTGGGGCTTTACGGGCTACGACGCCGCCAACGATATCTATCGCTTCGACTCCACGCCGCAACGGGTCGCCGTAAGCAGCGGCACCAGCGTCGCGGCAGGAGGAGGCCATAGCCTGGTGCTGACGCAAACGGGCCAGATCATGGCCTGGGGCGACAACGCCGACGGGCAATTGGGCGACGGCGCCTTGATCGTGCGCTCTGTGGCCGTGACGGTCGGCGGCCTGTCCGGCATCGACAAGATCGCGGCGGGCCGCCGCCATGGCTTGGCGCTGAAGACCGACGGCAGTGTGCTGGCCTGGGGCGCGGGCGACGACGGACAACTGGGCAACGGGCGCGATGTGGCCGTATCCCGACCGGGGAACGTAGCGGATCTGACAGGCGTTGCCCAAGTCGCTGCCGGCGGCAATCACAGCCTGGCCATTCGCTCCGACAAGACGGTCTGGGCCTGGGGCAACAACTACTTCGGGCAGTTGGGCAACGGCAACGATACCGCCGCGAACCTTCCGAAGCAGGTTGTGCAGTACGAAGACCGGACGCCGCTCGCCAACATCGTCTCGGTCTGCGGCGGCTACTGGCACAGTGCTGCCGTCGCGGCCGACGGCAGCGTTTGGCGCTGGGGCTACAACTACTACAATGTGGCCAAGGATTCCCACTACTATTTTCCCGGTGCGGTCAAGGTGACGGGCATCCCGGCCGCCAGCAGCGTCGCCTGCGGTGCCGAGTTCACGCTGGTGCGGACGCAGGACGGGACGGTCTGGGGTTGGGGCAACAATTATTTCGGCCAGATGGGCAACGATACCGACATCGACAGCGTGGTGCCCTCGCAAGTGAGCCAATTGACCGGCGTGAGCGCCATCGCCGCCGGTTACTTCCACAGCCTTGCCCTGAAGAGCGACGGCACAGTATGGCGCTGGGGTTATAGCCACTACGACCCGGTCGCGCGGACGAACTACTACTCCGACCTGCCGGAACAGGTCGCGGACCTGAGCGCGATCGCGGGCATCGCGGCCGGGGACTGGCACAGCCTGGTGTTACGCCAGGATGGCGGCGTGTCGACCTGGGGCTTCAACTTTGCCGGCCAGCTTGGCGACGGCAGCTTCGAGGAGTTTCGCGCCAGCCCGCAGTTCGCCGTGAATGCGGCGGTGAATGGTCTGCTCGATCTCGACACGAGCATGGCCAATACCGCTGCCTGCCCCATCGTGGTCCAGGCCGACAAGACCGGCAGCGTCGATGCCGTGACCGCCAGTTTCCGCCTGTATGTCGGCACGCAAGGGAATTGCCTGAGCACCCGCAAACGCGCCGCCAGCGGTTATCAGGTCTTCGTTGCGGCGAACAATCCGGCCGCCGGACTCTGGTTCCTGCTCAAGGGCGTGGAGAACGGCGCCGTCCTGCCAGCGCCGACTTGGACGCAATATCTCGGCGGCCCGCTGCCGGTGTTCGCCGCCAACGCCGGCGTCGGCGGGCTGGATGAGCATGTGCAGGGCATGTTGATCGATGGCGTGGATACGCGCCAGCTCGCAGGCTTCGACGTTTATGTCGGCTATGGCGACAGCGCCGAGGAAATGCTCGCCGCCAACCGCGTCAAGCGCATCTTCACCCTGGGCGCCGATGGCCGTCCAAGTATGCAGAAATGAGGCCGCACATGAACTCACATGCCTTGAAGACAATTCGCGGCGGCGTGCTGGCCACCTTGTTGGCTGCGCTGCCGTTCCAGGCCGGCGCGGTCGCTTCCGGCGAAATCGTCGCCATCCAGGGCAGCGGCGAATACCGCGAAAGCACGGCGGCAGTCTGGGTGCCCGCCAAGATCAAGCAGAGCCTGGCCGGCGGCAGCTTCGTGCGTACCGCCACCGCCAGCACCTTCAGCCTGTTGCTGGCCGATATGACGCAAATCAAGCTGGGCCAGAACAGCATGTTTCAGGTGAAGGAAGTCGCCGCGCCGCCCGGACAATTGGCTACGGCCGTGAATTTGCAAAAAGGCAAGGCCTGGACGCAGGCCAAGGGGATCGGTCCGCTCGCCGGCGCCACGGGCAAGGGCACGACCGGACTCACCGTGCAGACGCCTTCCGCCGCTGCCGCCATTCGCGGCACCGACTGGGTGATCGAGGTCGACGACGACGGCCGCACCACACTGACGGTGCTGACCGGAGAAATCGAACTGGCCAATGCCCAAGGCAGCGTCACCGTGCGCCGCCAGGAACAAGCGGTGGTCGAGATCGGTAAGGCGCCGGAAAAGCGCCTGCTCGTCGATGGCGCCAACCGTGTCCAATGGCTTGCCAGCTATCGTCCCGACTGGACCCGTTACCCCGAGATTGCAAACCACGCGACGCTGCGTGCGGCCATCGCCCAACAGGACTTCGCCGCCGCCGCACATGCTGCGCGAGGCGTGGACGCGCCCTTGGCCGCGCTGCTCGGTGCCGAATTTGCGCTATTGGAAGGCGATGCCGCCAAGGCCGCCGCGTTGCTGGCGCAGGCGGGCCGGTCCGACCGCCGTCTGGCGGTCTTGCGTGCCCGCGTCGAGTCGTATCGCGGAGAGTTAGCCGTCGCCCGCCAACTGCTGACGGAGCATCTGGCGAGCCAAACCGAAGACAGGGAGGCTTGGCTGTTGTTGGGCGAGATCGAGCGCCTCGACGGTCGGGCAATGCCCGCCCGCGAGGCTTACGCACGGGCCGCTGCTCTGCCGGGAGCGGACGGGCTTGCCCAGTTGGGCCTGGGCAAGGTTGAGGCGGAGCGCGAGGACATCCCGCCGGCGCGGCGCTGGCTCGAACAGGCGCAAGACCTGGGCGCCCCGGCGCGCGGCGAACTCGGCCTGCTGGAAAGTCTGGCCGATAATCTGGAAGCAGCCCGCACCCACCTCGCCGCACGTCTCGCGGCGGCGGCGGACGACGTGGTGGCGCTGGCCGGTTCCGGCCTGCTGGAAATCAAGGCCGGGCAATTCGACGCCGCCCTGCAAGCCCTGGCGCGCGCCCAGGCCATCGAACCGCGTTACGCGCGCGCCGCCATGCTGGCCGGTGTCGCCTACTACCTGCAAGGCCGGGTCGAAGCCGCGCTGACGACACTGCGGCGTGCGGCGGAGCTCGATCCCAAAGATCCCTTGCCGCACCTCTTCCTCGCCCAGATCGCCCGCGACCGCTTCGAGGCCGGCGCCGCGCTGGAGTCCGCGCGCATGGCGACACAGTTAATGCCCAATCTCAAGTCGCTCAACCAACTTGCCAACGACCAGAAGGGCGGCGCCAATGTCGGCAGCGCCCTGGCCTTCTTCGGCCTGGAATCCTGGGCGCTGAGCCTTGCGCAGCAGTCCTACTATCCTTACTGGGCGGGCAGCCACCTGTTTCTCGCCGACCGTTACCACGGCGATTTCACGCGCGGCTCGGCGTTGATGGCGGGCTTTCTCACAGACCCGACGGTATTCGGCGCCGATCAGAAGTCCTCTGCGCTCGTCCAGCGGCCGGGACACTATGCGTCGCTGGGCCTGCGCGTCGCGCGCAACGGCGATTCGCGCGCCGCCGAACCCGCATTCACCGCGAATGGCCTGAGTACGGCCGGCCGGCCTTTTGCCTATTTCGTCGAGGGTTTGCGCACCGAACTCAAACCGCGCGATTACCCCTACGACGCCACGTCCGACACCTTCACCTTTGGCCTGGGCAGCCGGCCGACTTCGGAGCTGTCCTTGTTTGCCTATGGCAGCGGTTTCCGCAGCGCAGGCACCAACCTGCCTTTGCCGTTAGGCGTGATGGCGACCCGTATCGCCGGGGAAGATCAGCGCCTCGACTTCGGCGCGAGCTACCGATATGGCCCGGAAGCGCTGCTGCGGCTGAAAATCGGCGGCGGCGACGGCACGATGCGCCAGACCGAGCGTTCCGCCTTTACCACGCTCGACCGCAGCCACGACCAGCGCAAGCGCGATCTGCAGATCGGCTACGTCGCGCGCCTGTCCGAGACGCTGGAAATCGCCGCCGGCCTGGAGGGCTATCGCAATCATGACGACGAAAGCACGCGCTTCGCCCGCTCCGGCAAGTTCGAGCCCGGCCAAGGCGCGGGCGAACTCGCCTATCTGGCGGCGCGCTGGGGCCGGGCCGGCAGCCTGCAACTGGACGGCGGGCTGTATTTCCAGCATCACCGTCAGGACCGGGAAGACCTGACTTCCTTCGAACACTATCGTTTTTCCGACAGCCGGCTCTACCCGCGCGCCGGCCTGGTCCTGCCGCTCGCCTCCGGCGCCTTGCTGCGCGGCGCCTACCAAGCCTGGCGCCGACCGGCCGCCTTCAATACCCTCGGCCCCGTTGCGACCGCCGGCATTCCCCTGCCCGACCAGTTCGTCCTGCTGGGCGGCGAGCAACAGCACCTGCGAGTGCAGGGCGAATGGGAACTCACGCCGACACGTTTCCTGATGGGCTTTGCCGAGGCCATGCGCGTCGAAAACATCGCCTTCAATGCCATTGATGGCGCGGAAAACCAGCGTCAGGATCTGGCGCGTCTCGACCGTCTGCGCCAAAGCGAGCGCGCCCTCAACCTCGCCGGCCTCGAAGCCCTCGAAGACCGGCCGGTCTTCGTCAAAGGTCGCGTCGAGCAAGTCGGCCTGTCGCTGAATGCCTTGTTGCGCGCCGACCTGTCGGCCCAGGCCGGGCTGGTGCTGGCGCGCGGCGAAAACACCAGCGCCTGGTTTGCCGGCAAACAGATCCCCTATCTGCCGCGCCAACGCGCGGGGGCAGGCTTGACCTGGACGCTTGCGCCGGAATGGCGCGTGCAGGCCCAGCTTGTCTGGCGTGGCGAGCGCTTTGCCGACGAGGCCAACGCCAATGCGCTCCGCTCCGGCTGGGATGGCACGCTCAAGGCGACCTGGGCGGCGCCGACGCGCCAACTGCAAATCGAGGCCTTCGCCGCGAACCTGGGCAGACGGGATCTCGATCCCTTCCTTGGTCTGGCGTTGGTCTGGAGGCTTTAGCCGCTGTCTGCGACCGCCGCAACTTTCTTGCGCCAAGCCGGCCAGCGCCTGAGCCGCCATGCCTACGTGCAGCGCGGCTTGGCGCCGCTGCTGCTGAGTTGGGCGCTGGTGTGGCTGCTGTCGACCCAGACCTGGTGGCAGGAAGTCGGCCGTCTCGAATTCGACGCGCTGACCGTCGTGACCGCACCGCGCGCCCAGCAATTGCCCATCGTCATCGTTGGTATCGACGACTTGTCGATGCAGCAGCTCGATCTGCACTGGCCCTGGCCGCTGGATTTGCATGCCCGTCTGGTGGACAAGCTCGCGGCGGCAGGCGCGGCGGTGATCATGTTCGACGTCGTATTCGCCCAACAGGACGCTACCCAGTCGGCGCAGCAATTCGCGGCAGCATTGGGGCGCGCCGGCAATGTCGTCCTGGCGGCATCGACGGCCTATCAGGAAACCCGTTTCGGCGCCTTCTGGCTGCGCACCGACCCGATCGATACCCTGGCCCAGACGGCCGCCGTCGTCGGTCTCGCCAACGTCGAACTGGACCCGGATCAGGTGCCGCGCCGCCAGCCGGAAAACGACAACTCGCTGTGGCGCGAGGTCATCCGTATCCTGGCGCGCCAGGTGCCGGACCTGGGCGCCGATCTAACGGCGGTGCCCGAGCGTCGCATCCGCTATCTCGGTCCGGACCAGACCTTCACCTACGTGCCCTATTTCCAGGCGCTCGATCCCGCGACCAACTTCGCCCCCGACGCCTTTGAAAATGCGCTTGTGCTGGTCGGCCGCACCACGGTCGCCGCCTCTGATGTCGGCTTTGCCCAGCAGGACATGTTCATCACGCCCTTCACGCGCTTCAACCAGCGCCTCATGCCGGGCGTCGAGATCCACGCCAACCTGATCGAGGGCGCGCTGACCGGCAAGCATCTCGACCTGGCGCCGCCGCAATGGGCCTGGGGGCTGGTGGTGCTCGTCAGCCTGCTGGTGCTCGCGGCCACTGTCCGCTTCAACCCGCTCTGGAGTTCGCTGGGCCTGTGCGGCATCGTCGCTGTTATTGCGCTTGGCGTTTGGGCCGGCTTCGACCGCCAACAGCTCTGGCTCCCCGGTCATCCCGCCATCGCCGCTGCTGCTGCGGTCTTCCTCTGGCAGGGCATGGCGAGCTTGCTGCGCGAACGCGAACAACGCCAGGCGATCCGCAATACCTTCGCCCTCTATGTCCCCGAAGGCGTGGTCGGCGAGCTGATCGCGCATCCGGAAAAGATCTCCCTGGGCGGCGAGCAAAAGGATCTGACCCTGCTGTTCTCGGACCTGGCCGGTTTCACCTCCGTCGCCGAAGCGCTCACGCCGCCCGAAGTTGCAACCCTGCTCAACGAGTACTTCAAGGACATGAGCGAGACGATCTTCCAGCATCGCGGCACCATCGACAAGTTCATCGGCGACGCCATCATGGCCTTCTGGGGGGCGCCGGTCGATGATCCCGACCAAGCGGCGAATGCTGTGCTCGCCGCGCGCGACATGCTGCTGGCGCTGGAGAACGTGAATGCACGCCTGTTGGCACGCGGTCTGCCGCCGCTGGCCATGCGCATCGGCGTCCACAGCGGCCCGGCCATCGTCGGCAACCTGGGTTCGCCGATGCGCTTCAGCTACACGGCGCTGGGCGACAGCGTCAACCTGGCCTCGCGGCTCGAAGGCGTGAATAAATACTACGGCACGCACCTGCTGATCTCCGGCGACACCGTGGCGCAACTCGGTACGTTTGCGCAACAGATCCTATTGCGTCCGGTCGACCGCGTCCGCGTCAAGGGCAAGCAAGAAGCCGTGGATTTATTCACCCTCTGCCTGCACCCGGATCTGCACGAACGCCAACTCGCCGCCCACGCCGCCTACGTCGCCGGCGACTGGGCAGCAGCGCTCAAGCTGTACGCGGCTTTACTCGCTGCCGATCCTGTCGACCGCCTCGCGCAAACTTACATTGAGCGTCTGGAAAACTTCATTGCCCAGCCGCCGGCAAACTGGGATGGCGTGACGACAATGGATGCGAAGTAGAACGGTTGGCCAAACTCGGCGTGACCGAAGGGAACCCCTTTTGTGGGGCTGGCAGGACGGCGGGAAACGGCTAGAGCACCGCCAATGGCCACGGTGCCGGGTCGCTTCCGACAGACGCCACGACCATGAGAGCGGAACACTCACGGTGCGGGGTTCAATCGGCGCCACAGTGCTCATGCCAAGCCTCCCAAATCCGGTCGCGGTTTTTGCGCAACGACAGGCGAACCGCATTCAGTTCGACCACCGAAAAACCGTGGTTGCTCGCTAGGCAATCGTGGTCCCCCTATTACTGCGTTAATTAAATCTGTTTGCGACTATATGTATATAAATGTACCCGCTTATCTGTCGGGTCTTCCATGCGCACGAAATAGAAATTGTCATCATCCAACAACTGAATCTTGTGGTTTGCGAGCAGAGTCATAATTTTTGTAACCCAGGTCGGAATATCTTGCTCAAACTTAATGTAATTTGGCTTCTTGTCGTAAGGATTAGCGGCATGAAGGACATCACCGCAGCGTCCATGAACTTCGACTAACTCATCCTTCGTCAGAAAGCCCTCCGTTCTAACGATAAACTCCTGCTCTGCTGGTCCATCAGGAGTATCAATCTGGACTATTGGCATAGGGTAGAAATTTCTGTTGAGACCTTCTACATCTTTAATGATCTTGGAAACACGCCAATGATCTTCAAATTTTTTCCTATTGTTTTTGAATATCTCGCGATTTGCAGCTAAGGATGAAAGCGCAATGAGCTCAAGTATCATGCGGAGTTGAAGAACCATCGTCTCAACATGAGTCGCATGGAACTTTACAATGACCTCCTTTCGAATTAAGGAAGAAATGACCTCTATCCGTCTCTTAATCTCAACCATCACAGAGATGTAGGCTGCTTGATCTGGAGTCATAACTAGTAAGCTTTAATCGGAATGTAAATAAGGGACGGAATAATAAGGGACAGACCACGATTCATCCCAGCAGCCAACTACGCCTCCCCTGGCAAGCGCTCAACTGCCAAACGATAAACCACCGAATCCTCACGCTTGGCGATGGCAAGCACCAGTACCACCAGCACGTCGTCTTCAATTTGATAAACCAGCCGATAACCTTGCTTCAGCAGTTTGATCTTGTAGCAATCGCGCAAGGGACCATGCAGTTCAGCCCCCGGCACACGCGGCTGTTCGAGCCGCTTCTTGAGCAATTTGCGCAACACTTCCTTAACGCTGCCATCCAGCGCCCGCCACTCATCAAGCGCAGGTGGCAAAAACTTCAGGCGGTATCTCGTTGCGCCACTGCCGACGTCAGATCTGGTCAATGTCGACTTCAATGGCGGAATCCTTGAGCGCAAGGCGCTGGCGGGCCATCTCGACTAATTCCCGGTCGGAGAATTCTTCCACCAAGGCTTCGAAGAGCTTCGGCGTGATCATGTAAAAGGCCGGGCGATTGTGATTGAGTACCGCAACCGGCTTCTCGCCAGCGGTGCGCAACACCTGCGCCGGGTTCCGTTTGAACTCCGACATACTGATTGAATAATCGGCGTAAATGGCATCCATAAATGTACTCCCATCAATTTGATCGGCTACAAATATAGAGCCATTTACAGAGATTGCCCACTGTTTTATATGTCGGCACAAGAACTCATCAGCAAAACTCGGCGCTGGCGGGACGGCGCAGCTATGCCTTGGCGTTACGCCCGCACGCAATCCACGTAATAGCCATTGCCTTCCGACTTCACGAGGCCGTGGATGTCGGTTTCGAAGCCGGGGAAGCGGGCGTTGAAGTCGCGGGCGAATTTGAGGTAGCGCACGATGGTGGCGTTGAAGCGCTCGCCGGGAATCAGCAAGGGGATGCCGGGCGGGTAGGGCGTCAGCAGCACGGCGGTGACGCGGTCTTCGAGGGCGTCGATGGGTACGCGCTCGATCTCGCGGTGGGCCATCTTGGCGAAGGCGTCGGCCGGGCGCATCGCCGGCACCATGTTCGACAGATACATCTCGGTGGTCAGGCGCGCGACGTCGTTGGCTTTGTAGACCTCGTGGATCTGGGTGCATAGATCCTTGAGGCCGATGCGCTCGTAGCGCGGGTGTTTGGCGACGAACTCGGGCAGCACCTTCCACAGCGGATGATTGCGGTCGTAGTCGTCCTTGAATTGCTGCAAGGCGGTGACCAGCGTGTTCCAGCGGCCCTTGGTGATGCCGATGGTGAACATGATGAAGAAGCTGTAGAGCCCGCACTTCTCGACGATGACGCCATGCTCGGCGAGGTACTTGGTGACGATCAGGGCCGGCATGCCGATCTCGTCGGAGAAATCGCCGTCCACGTCGAGACCCGGCGTGATGATGGTGGCCTTGATCGGGTCGAGCAGGTTGAAGCCCTCGGCCAGGTTGCCGAAGCCGTGCCAACGCGCACCGGTCTTGAGCATCCAGGCGTCGCGTTCTTCCAGGCCCTCCTCGGAAAGATCGTCCGGCCCCCAGACCTTGAACCACCAGTCGGTGCCCCACTCCTCGTCCACCTTGCGCATGGCGCGGCGGAAATCGAGGGCTTCCATCAAGGATTCGCCGACCAGGGCGGTGCCGCCCGGTTCTTCCATCATCGCCGCCGCCACGTCGCAGGAGGCGATGATCGAATACTGCGGCGAGGTCGAGGTGTGCATCAGGTAAGCCTCGTTGAACACGTCGCGATCAAGCTTGTGGTTCTCGGCATCCTGCACCAGGATCTGGGAGGCTTGGGAGAGGCCGGCGAGCAACTTGTGCGTGGATTGCGTCGAGAAGATCATCGACTCCTTGCAGCGCGGGCGGTCGGCGCCGATGGCGTGGTAGTCGCCGTAGAAATCGTGGAAGGCGGCGTGCGGCAACCAGGCTTCGTCGAAGTGCAGGGTATCGATCTTGCCGTCGAGCATCTCTTTGATGTCTTCGACGTTGTAGAGGATGCCGTCATAAGTGCTCTGGGTGATGGTGAGCACGCGCGGCTTGGCGTTCTTGTCGGTGGCGAAGGGATGGGCGGCGATCTTCTTCTGGATGTTCTCCCAGAGGAATTCCTCGCGCGGAATCGGGCCGATGATGCCGTAGTTGTTGCGCGTCGGCATGAGGAACACAGGGATCGCGCCAGTCATCATGATGGCGTGGAGGATGGACTTGTGGCAGTTGCGGTCCACCACGACGATGTCGCCGGGCGCGACGGTGGAATGCCAGACGATCTTGTTCGAGGTCGAGGTGCCGTTGGTGACGAAGAACAAATGGTCGCTGTTGAAAATGCGCGCGGCATTGCGCTCGGAGGCGGCGACAGGGCCGGTGTGGTCGAGCAGTTGGCCCAGCTCTTCGACGGCATTGCAGACGTCGGCACGCAGCATGTTCTCGCCGAAGAACTGGTGGAACATCTGCCCCACCGGCGACTTGAGGAAGGCGACGCCGCCGGAGTGGCCGGGGCAGTGCCAGGAGTAGGAGCCGTCGGCGGCGTAGTGCACCAGAGCGCGGAAAAAGGGCGGCGGCAGCGAGTCGAGGTATGCCTTGGCTTCGCGCACGACGTGGCGGGCGATGAACTCCGGCGTGTCTTCGTACATGTGGATGAAGCCGTGCAGCTCGCGCAGGATGTCGTTCGGGATATGGCGGCTGGTGCGCGTTTCGCCGTGCAGAAAAATCGGGATCTCGGCGTTCTTGTAGCGAATCTCTTCGACAAAGGCGCGCAGTTCGGCGATGGTTTCCTCGCCTTCGTTGGCCAGTTCCTCATCGTCGATCGAGAGGACGAAAGCCGAGGCGCGACTCTGCTGCTGGGCGAACGAGGTCAGGTCGCCATAGCTGGTGACGCCCAGCACATCGATGCCCTCCTCCTTGATGGCGGCGGCCAGCGCGCGGATACCCAGACCCGAGGCATTCTCGGAACGGAAGTCCTCGTCGATGATGATGATGGGGAAATGGAAGCGCATATCGGTTCCTAGATCTTCGGCAGCGTGACGCCGACCTGCCCTTGATACTTGCCGCCGCGATCCTTGTAAGAAGTCTCGCAGACCTCGTCGGATTCGAAGAACAGTACCTGGGCGCAGCCTTCGCCAGCGTAGATCTTGGCCGGCAGCGGCGTGGTATTGGAGAACTCAAGGGTCACGTAGCCTTCCCATTCCGGCTCGAAGGGGGTGACGTTGACGATGATGCCGCAACGCGCATAGGTGCTCTTGCCGAGGCAGATGGTGAGCACGTTGCGCGGGATGCGGAAGTATTCGACGGTGCGGGCGAGGGCGAAGGAGTTCGGCGGGATGATGCAGTAGTCGGCGGTGACTTCGACGAAGGAATTCGGGTCGAAGTTCTTCGGGTCGACAATGGTGCTGTTGATGTTGGTGAACAGCTTGAATTCGCGCGAGCAGCGGATGTCGTAGCCGTAGCTCGACGTACCGTAGGAAACGATCTTCTGGCCATTCGCTTCGCGCACCTGACCGGCCTCGAAGGGCTCGATCATGCCGTGCTCCCGCGCCATGCGGCGAATCCATTTGTCCGACTTGATGCTCACGTGCGTCCCTCCTGAAATGACAGCGCCCCCGGGTTGCGGGGGCGCGCGAATTACACCATAAATGCGAAATCAGGTGTTTTGGATGACGATACTGGGGAACTTGGCGCTGTGGTCCTTCGCCTGCTCGGCGATCTTGACGCCGATGCGACGGGCGATCCCCTTGTAGATTTCCGCCACGCGCCCATTCGGATCGGCCACCACGGTCGGCTTGCCACCATCGACCTGCATGCGGATGTTGATGTCGAGCGGGAGATGGCCCAGCACTTCGACCTCGTAGTCCTGCCCCATCTTCGCCGCGCCGCCAGAGCCGAATATGTGCTCTTCGTGGCCGCACTTCGAACAGATGTGGATGCTCATGTTCTCGACGATGCCGAAGATGGGGATGCCGACCTTTTCGAACATCTTCAGTCCCTTGCGGGCGTCGAGCAGGGCGATGTCCTGCGGCGTGGTGACGATTACCGCGCCGGTTACCGGCACTTGCTGGGCCAGGGTGAGCTGGATATCGCCGGTGCCGGGCGGCAGGTCGACCACGAGGTAGTCGAGATCCTGCCAGTTGGTGTCGCCGAGCAACTGCGTGAGCGCTTGCGTCACCATCGGGCCGCGCCAGACCATCGGGGTTTCAGGGTCGATGAGGAAGCCGATCGACATCGCCTGGATGCCGTGGGCCTCCATCGGCTGGAGCTTCTTGCCGTCGGTGGATTCCGGCTGGCTATTGGGGATGCCCAGCATCTGCGGTTGCGATGGGCCATAAATGTCGGCGTCGAGAATGCCGACCTTGGCACCCTCGGCGGCCAGCGCCAGCGCCAAATTCACGGCGGTCGTCGATTTGCCGACACCGCCTTTGCCCGAAGCGACGGCAATGATGTTCTTGACGCCGGGAATCAACTTGACGCCCTTTTGCACGACATGGGAGATGATTTTCTGATAGACATTGACGGAGACGTCGCCGACCCCGGGCACGCCCTTGATCGCGTCAACGGCCAACTTGCGGATTGCCTCGATCTGGCTTTGCGCCGGATATCCCAATTCCACATCGAGGGCAACGCTTGTGCCGTCGATCTTGATGTTTTTCGCACAGCGGCCGGCCACGAGATCCTTGCCGGTATTGGGGTCGACCACCGCCTGCAGGGCGGACTGGATGGCTTGTTCGGTTAGAGACATGGGTGAAAACCTCTCGTGATCTGGGTGGGTGGGGCGGGTTCGATTTTATCAGGCCGGAATCGCTGTCCCGACACATGGGGATGGCCTGCCGAACATTCAAGCTGTAAGCCCACTGTAAGACCTTAAGGCTAGAGTTCGGCGCGCCCGAGTTATCAGAACAAGATGGGCACCCCTTCTTTCCAAGTACGTACAGGAGGCAACATGTCAATAGAAACCTACGAACGGATTCGGTCGAATCCGAAGTTTCAGGCGTTCGTCAGCAAGCGCAACAACTACTCGATCGTGATGAGTATTC
>Ga0209262_10000332_pt1 | contig 23214 bp, 17 predicted proteins | sample Lowcelwee11metaG_FD_187171 | JGI IMG/M metagenome (GOLD analysis project Ga0209262, IMG submission 187171) | Freshwater pond sediment microbial communities from the University of Edinburgh, under environmental carbon perturbations - Low... | ecosystem: Environmental > Aquatic > Freshwater >...
TAACAGGTTACGGCCCTCCAGACCTGGCAAGGGCTAACCTCTTTCTTCCGGGGAAGAGTCCTGTCAGAGTCATTTTGCCTGACAATGCATGGGAGATGGGATTCTCTGCCTTCGATACCGATACCGTGTTTTCCGTGTGTTCAGTTGCACGTCGCAACCAGACTGACCTCGGAACAAAGAGAAGGTACGGGACAATACTTCCGCCGGGGGCTTCGGTCTCCTATAACATATGGGCCGATGTTTACCGCGGACAATGGCAGGAAGGCCTCCGGCTAATGTTCGCCGGCAGGTACCTCTATGACCTGGATAGCTTCAATGAATCATTGTACAACCGTGATGACCTGAAGTGGATACGTTCCAGCTATCTCATTATACTCCAGATGGCATGGGACAGAGAGTTCTATGACAGGGTTGCCGGAGCTTCAGGCTTCAGCAAATTCCTTTCGTCATACAACAAGATCTTCGGACATGTTGATGTGTACGGTATCTGGCCTACATGGCCGCGTCTTGGGCTCGATGATAGGAACCAGTGGGATCTTTACCGTGACCTTCCCGGAGGAACAGAAGGTCTGAGAGCCATCAGCAGGCAGGCCAGGCTTAACGACTGCAGGTTCTTCATCGCCTATAACCCGTGGGACAGAAGCACACGGGAGGAGGATCATCACAGGGGTATGGCTGAAATGATTGCCGCTACCGAAGCTGACGGTGTTGTCCTTGACACACAGGGCAGCTCAAGCGCCGAACTTCAGCAGGCTGCTGATTCGGTGAGAGAGGGCGTCGTCATGTTCTCCGAAGGGATGGCTGTTGTAAAAGATATGCCCGGAATAATATCCGGAAGAGTGCACAATGCACTGTTCCTCAGCCCAGAACTAAACCTCAATAAGCTCATAAGGCCTGATTTTGCAATATTCAGGGTGGCTGACGTGGGTGAGGATATACTTCACCGCGAGATTTCCGTTGCCTTCTTCAACGGTTACGGAACAGAATTGAACCTCTTCCGCGCCGGAGGGAGGGGTGATGACTATTCAGCTGATCTTAAGTATCTTGCAAGAACCACATTCCTCCTCAGGCAAAACAGCGACGCTTTCCTTGACAGAGAATGGACACCCCTTATTGAGAGTGAATCTGACAGGGTCTATATCAATCGGTGGAAAGCAGGAGACAAGATACTCTACACCGTCCTCAATATGGATCATAACGGTGCTGATGGCCCAATGTTCAGATCTGAGGAGAGGGAAGGGACACACCTCGTCAGTCTCTGGCATCATGAGGAGATCGCTCCGGTTGGTTCGGGCGCAGTTGCCATGGTCCCTGTCAGAACCGCGGGATGGTCTCAGGAGTATGACGGCACCAGGCGAGAGAGTTCTGTAGACTGCATCGCACTTCTGCCGGAGCTGATCGAGGCAGAGCTAAAAGGCACCACGCTTCGTCTGAAGACCCAAACCCGTGGAACAGTGTCACTGTGGAAGGGGTCTCCAGGCTATGAAAACAGTCCTGTCAATATCACTGCTCCTGCGGATACGGTTATTTTCACAGACGACCTGTTTGGAGTGATGGAAGGGAAGATTGTAATTCAGCTTACCGATGAAGGACTTCTGCTTGATGAAAGGGTGGTCAGGGTAACAGGAGGAAAGCCATGGCTGGTATCGGAGACGATACGCACACAGCCGGCTGCCGGCATCGCTGAAGGGATGGTACTTGTGCCGGCTGCAACCCTGAGGTACAAACTGAAGTCGAACGACGATTTCATCGTTTACCCCGCGGCGGAGGAGGAGAGTGTTGTAAGCGTTGACAGCCTTCTGGTAGACAAGTACCCTGTCACCAATGACGAGTTTCTCCGGTTTATAAGGGAAAGCAGGTATATCCCTGATGATACTTCCAGCTACCTGAAGCACTGGGTTGACGGTATGCCTCTCCCCGGACAGGAGAAATATCCTGTGGTATATGTAAGCCTGAGAGACGCTGAAGCCTATGCCCGGTGGGCAGGCAAGAGACTGCCCACGGAAGCCGAGTGGCAGCTGGCCGCGCAGGGTACTGACAAAAGGCTGTGGCCGTGGGGCAATGACTTTCATGCAACCAAATGCAATAACGCCTTCGGCAGACCTACTCCCGTTGATGCCTTCCCGAAGGGAGAGAGCCCCTACGGAGTAGCAGATCTTGTGGGAAACGTGTGGCAGATGACTGCTGATGTCTATTGCAACGGAGCCTACTATTTCAATATTATCAGGGGAGGCAGCTTCTTCAGGCCTGAATCAAGCTTCTGGTATATCAGGGGAGGCCCGCAGTCTCTCGACATGAGACAGATGCAACTGCTGGTCTCAGACGGCTATGACAGGAGCTCTACCGTCGGATTCAGGTGCGTGCGGGATTTATAGCAAGGAGCAAGGGGCAGGCAATAGGCAATAGGCAATTAGGACTGCAAGACCGCAAGACCGCACGACGGAGCGAAGCGACAGACCTTCAGACCTTAGTCAATCCGCCTTGCACCGTCACCAATGCCTGGCAGGTAAAAGTCAGCCTTGAGACCCGTCTTCCCGGTGTACACGGCACCAAGCTTTTCCATGAAGGCACCGGCATGCTCACCTTCGACAATCGATACGGTACACCCACCGAAACCGGCTCCGGTCATCCTCGTCCCTGTCACTCCCGGCAGCCTGCGCCCTTCATAGACCAGGGTGTCAAGTTCCACCCCTGTCACTTCATAATCGGTGCACAGTGAGTCGTGTGATTCGTTCATCAGCCTGCCAAAGGTCTCAATATCATCTTTCTCCAGGGCACTTATGGCGCCGAGGGTTCTCGCATTCTCAGTTATGACATGCCTTGCCCTCCTTCTTACCACCTCGTCAGGGATGCACTTATCGAGCAGCGAGAGGTCATTGACGGTGAGTTCGCTCAGATTACTTATCCTCCGGTGTGCTGAAATATATTCAACTGCCTTCTCGCATTCTGATCGCCTCTCATTGTACTTTGAGTCGGTCAGGCCCCTCCGCTTGTTTGTATTTGTAATTATAAGACGTCTGGTGCCGAGCCTTAGAGGAGCATATTTATATACAAGTGTGTCACAGTTAAGATTGATGGCATGGTCTTTTCTACCGAAGGCGACAGCGAACTGGTCCATTATTCCGCAGTTCATGCCCACAAACAGATTTTCAGCCCTCTGTCCAATCTTCACCAGCTCCATAGTATCCAGTCGTGAAGCTGTGAGTTCGTTCATCGCCACCGCCATGACCAGTTCAATCGAGGCTGATGATGAGAGTCCTGCGCCGTTGGGAATATCACCGTAAAACAGAAGCTCGAGCCCTGGTGCTGAGATCCCTTTCTTCGCAAACTCGTTAATAACGCCGACAGGATAATTGGTCCAGCTTCCCTGGATCGCAGTGTATGAAGAGCTTACGCTTATGACGGTGTCACCCGGAAAATTTAGACTGGCAAGCCTTATCTCAGGCTTCTCGATTTTTCTTGCAACCAGCGAGGTCCCAAAATCAAGGGCACACGGGAAGACGTAGCCCCCGTTGTAGTCAGTGTGCTCACCAATGAGATTAACCCGGCCGGGGGAATAAAAAACGACAGGGTCTTTTGCCCTGTCACCAAATTTTCTGAAGAACTCTTCCTTCATGAAGTTGATATCAGCCTTCATACTTTTAACTTCTTTTCAATTTCAACAATCTGGTTCCTGAAGTGACGGTCAGTGTCGATAAGGTTATTGACTGTCTTGCAGGCATGGAGGACGGTGGCGTGGTCCTTGCCTCCGATGCATGATCCGATGCTGGCAAGCGATGCCTTGGTAAGATTCTTTGAAAAATACATTGAGACCTGTCTTGCCTGCACTATTTCTCTCTTCCTCGTTTTGCCCTGCATCTGGTCGACTGGTATCTTGTAATACTCACATACCACTTTCTGTATGTAATCAATGGTGATCTCCCTGCGCTGAGTATTGACAAGCCTGTCAACCATCTGACGCGCAAGCTCGAGGGTTACCTCCTTGCGGTTAAGCGTCGACTGTGCATAGAGAGAGATGAGCCCTGATTCAAGCTCCCTTATATTTGATGAAATGTTCTCGGCGAGGAATTCAAAGATCTCTTCAGGAAGCTCAATGCCGTCATTGTAGGCTTTCTTCCTCAGTATCGCAAGCCTGGTCTCATAATCAGGCTTCTGCAGATCAGCCAGGAGCCCCCATTTGAAACGTGACAATAGTCTTTGTTCCATCCCCTGCAACTCAACGGGAGGCTTGTCACAGGTGAGTATAAGTTGCTTCCCTGACTGATGAAGGTGATTGAAGATGTGAAAGAAGGTGTCCTGTGTCTTTTCCTTACCGGCAAATTCATGCACGTCATCAATGATGAGCACATCGATCATCTGGTAAAAATGGAGGAAGTCGTTCTTGTTGTTATTCCTTATTGACTCTACAAACTGAGTCTGGAACTTGTTGGCATTGACATAAAGAACGGTCTTGTCAGGGTGCTTCTCTTTTACAAGAATACCAATCGCCTGCACAAGGTGAGTCTTGCCAAGCCCGGAGTCGCCGTAAACCATCAAAGGATTAAAAGCGGTGCCTCCCGGATTATTCCCGACAGCAATACCGGCAGAGCGCGCGAGCCTGTTGCAGTCACCTTCAACGAAATTGGCGAAGGAGTAATCAGGATTAAGCCTGGGATCAAAGTGCAGCTTCTTTATACCGGGAATTATAAACGGATTCCTGATGGCAGGCTGAGTTACCTCAAAAGGAACCTGCATCGGCTTGTTTTGAAGATCGGCCTTATTCCTCGAAGGGTATTTTACAGTATAGGGCTTGCCGTTGGTGAAACTTGAGTTTTCCATAATGATATTGTACTCAAGCTTGGCATCATTGCCTATCTCACGTCTTAATGTCTTGCGAAGGATATCAATATACTGTTCCTCAAGGTATTCATAAAAGAAAGGACTGGGTACCTGAATTGTCAGAATATTCTTTTCGAGCCTCAGAGGTACAATTGGCTCAAACCATGTCTTGAAACTTGCGCTGGGAATTATGTCACGGATTATATCCAGACAGTTATTCCAAACCTCATCGTGCGACTTGTTCATTCAGATAAAAATTCTAAGAAATCCTTATAATAAACTAGTGGTGCTGAAACCCGGGACAATATTTGTAAAAAAAAAAGTAAAAAAAAAAATTATTTTCGCTTGACTTTTACATTTATTTTATACTGATCAGAACATCAGCCCATTATAGTATCAAAAAAAATTTAAAAAAATATTCAATTGATAATCAGATATTTATGATGGAGGCTATGTGTTACAGGCAATTATAAATCAGAAGATAACGATATCCTTTATTTACCTGTGACTGCCGGCAAAAAAGGCATCCTCTGCAAGGGGGTGATTTAGTTTTGTTTATCATTATTTCCGCAAATTACTTGTCGTTTTTGCCGAAAAGGGAGAAGTGCACATATCTTTTAGGATTTTCCTGCATATCCTTCAAAAGCTGATCGAGGCTGTAAAGAGTATTGCTGAGATTTGTATAGAGGCTGTCGTCTGTCATCAGTTTGCCTGCTGACCCTTCTCCGCTGCTTATCCCTGACAGTATTTCATCAACACTATTGATCGATGATTTGAGGGAAGCCAGGGATGATGAGAGATCCGCGGAGGCGATTGTGTCAGAAATTGCTGAAAGGTTCTTTATTGCAGAATCTATTGACGAACTGTTTGCTGAAAGTACCGCGGTGAACTTCTGCATATCTTCCATTGCAGCCATGATGGTCCCTTTTTCTTTTTCAGATATCTCCCGCAGGTTTGCTGTCATGCCGTTTACATTAGCCACGGCGGATTGTATGTCTGATGCCATTTTCGGCGTGAACAGGTCATTGATGGAGGCGATCAGCGAATCGAGTTCCACAATCATGTCTGTTATGTTGCCTTCGATAGGGGCCAGTGACGCACCCAGCTTGTCAATTATAGAGGTTGCCACATAACCGCCAAGGGTATCATGGTTTTGATGCATCTCCTTGCTGTCGCCCATCCTGAGCACTATTTTCATACCGGCAATAAGGGTTGCGGTAGTAATCTCAGCGGCAGTGCCTTTCGGGATGCCAAATTCCTTGTCGACAGATATTGCGACTGCAAGCCTTCCTGTTCCGTCATTGATAAGTCTGATATCCTGCACAATGCCTGCCTGATAACCGTTTATCTCCACGGGGCTCGATTCCTTAAGGCCGCTTATATCCTGGTAAACAATATGATAGGTGTCGGTCCTGGTGAACAGTTCGCTCCCCTTGAGAAAACTGTAGAGCCATATAAAGGCGGCAATGGTTATCAGGGCTACAACACCGACTTTTACTTCATGAGAGATCTTTTTCATTTTACTGCTTCTTGTTTTCTGTTGCATCGATGGCCTCCTTCAGAGGTATTATCTTTCCGTCCTTCACGGCAATAACGAATGCGTCCGGATATTTTGACGTTATCGACCTGCGGTAATCGAGTGCCTTTTCATAATCTGTGAATTTTCCTGCTCCGAACTTAATCCTCTCGCCGTCGACTATTCTTGTGACAGTTTCAATGCCCTTGAAATCAGGTTGTTTAGCCGTCGATCCTGCAGGCACTGCAGCTATCTGGACCATGAATAGGGTATTCACGGCCGGTCTGGCCGTGCTCTTCGGCGGCTGGGTTGCAGCAGGGGCACTGGCTGATGCGGTGAGTATCAGTTCATTTGAACTGTCAGAAGCATCGGTCCGTATCACCGCCGGTGCAGGCTCATTGGCGACTGTCGTCTTTGAGGCGACCCCCGAACGGCTGTCAATGGTATGCTTATAGTCCCTGAATGACCTGTAGATGGCAGAAGCAAGGTAGTCCTGCCCCTCTGAAGAAACCAGGTATTTTTCTTCGGCGGGATTGGTGATGAACCCCAATTCAATTAACACCGACGGCATCGTGCTGCGCCATAAGACAACGAAGCCTGCCTGTTTGACGCCACGGTCAAAACGGCCTACCCTTTCCCTGAACTGATCCTGCAGCAGCGAGGCATACTCGGTGCTTTGCTTGAGATAGGTATTCTGCATCAGCGAGAAGATGATGAACGATTCCACCGAATTGGGGTCATAACCTTCATATTTGGTTTCGTAGTCTTCCTCGAACGTGATAACGGAGTTCTCCTTCATTGCAACCTTAAGGTTTGCCTCATTCTGTGTAGGACCGAAGACGTAAGTCTCGATACCGTGGGGCTGCTTGTCTTTCCATGCATTTGAGTGAATGGAGATGAACAGATCGGCTTTGTGCTTGTTGGCTATTTCAGCTCTTTCGTCCAGGCCCAGAAATGTGTCATTATCCCTGGTGTAAACCACCTTGACGTCTTTGAGGTTCTCCGATATATATTTACCAGTTTTCAGAGCCACCGCAAGGTTAATATTCTTCTCCTTCGATTTGGTATATCCGACAGACCCGGGATCTTTGCCACCGTGCCCCGCATCAATAACAACAACCCATTCCTTCTCATCCGGTACTGCTTGTGAGAAGACCTTTGCTGGCATGGTAATTGCGGCCATGATAACGGCACAGAGCAGAATATCTCTTCCCCCGCTTATTTTGGTCTTTTGCCGCATTACTGCTTTGCGAATTTTCATTAGTTTTGTCGCTGGCATGCCTTTTATGCACATATACATCGCAAAAATAGCATTTAACTTGCATTTAATCGCACAAAGATCATTTGTGTCAATTTTCATACCACTTCTTTTCTGCGTCAGCCTTTACGGTCAGGATCCGGGCATGCCTGACACTATTCCGGTGTCTGAAATGGGTGAGTCCGTCGATACTTTAAAGACCGGTGGCAAACTTGGCATTTCACCCGATGCCGTTGACCTGCCGATCGTTTACAAGGCCGAAGGATATATGAAGACCGATCTGAAGACTAAGAAGGTAAGCCTCGTCGACAAAGCCCAGGTTAACTACGGAACGATAGAGCTCACGGCTGACTCAATCGTGCTTGACATGGAGACGGGAGAGGTTTATGCCACAGGCAGGCCTGACTCAACCGGCAGGATGGCCGGCAAGCCTCATTTCCGCGACGGATCGGAGGAGTTTGAGTCAAAGGAGCTTGTCTATAACTTCAAATCGGAAAAGGGAATAATTAAAAATGTCACGACGGAGCAGGAGGGAGGTTTTCTGCAAAGCGTTACAACGAAAAAACATGAAGACGGTACACTTCACGTCAACAAAAGCAAATTTACAACCTGTGATGCCGAAGAGCCTCACTTCTACATGGCCCTTAACAGGGCAAAGGTATATCCGGGAGAGAAGATTGTCTCCGGGCCGGCCTATATGGTTGTTGCCGATATACCCCTGCCGCTGATACTGCCGTTCGGATTCTTCCCCGTGCAGCAGCACAGGTCGTCAGGAATCATTGTACCGAGGTACGGACAGGAGGCCAGAAGGGGCTATTATCTCTCTGACGGAGGGTATTATTTTGCGCTCAATGATTATTTTGACCTCAAGCTGACCGGGACAGCCTATACCAACGGGACATGGCTGGTAGACGGTGCAACCACATATAAGATGAGGTATCGCTTCTCCGGATCATTCGGGTTCAGTTATGCCAACAACATAACAAGCTACAAGGGGATGCCCGATTACAGCAAAACGACAAACTACAGCCTCAAATGGTCTCATTCCCAGGACGCCAAATCGAATCCCGGATCACGCTTCTCGGCCAGCGTGAACATGAGCTCAATGGGTTATGACAGGGAGAACAGTTACGATATTGCTGACCATGTCACAACAACAAGACAGTCAAGTGTCAGTTATTCCAGGACATGGGCCGGAACGCCGTTCAATTTTTCAACAAGTCTCAACCAGAGCCAGAACGTCGAGACAGGCAATGTCCAGGTGAACCTGCCCAAGGCTAATTTCAACGTGTCACGCATCTATCCGTTCAAGCCAAAAATAACCACCGGCAAGCAGCGATGGTATTATGACCTTCAGGCACAGTATTCGGCATCACTTGACAACAAGCTGAATACCTATGACAGTCTTCTTTTCACAAGCAAGGCGCTTGAGGACATGCAGAACGGTTTCAGGCATAATATACCGGTAAGTGTCCAGCTAAGACCCTTCAATAACTTCTCCATTTCTCCGCAGATGAGCTATACCGGTGTACTTTACACTCAGAAGGTTGAAAAGACATGGGATCCATACTATTATGATGCCTCCAGGAATGATACGGTACCTTCCGTGGTAACGGATACCATAAAGGGGATCTTTTACGGTCAGGCCATAACACCTTCAATAAGTGCTTCATTCAATCCTCAGCTGTACGGAACGTTTGAGGTCACGAAAAAGAACTCGAGAATTCAATCATTCAGACATGTGATGAGGCCATCCGTTGGTTTCTCCTATTCGCCTGATTTTGATTTTCTCTCAAGTGACATGTACAAGACGGTACAGTATGATACACTTGGCAACACCCGTGAATATTCAATTTATGAGGGCAATATATTCGGGACACCGACTCCGGGCACCCGTTCCGGCTCTTTCTCGTTCAGTCTCGTCAATATTGTAGAAGCAAAGGTATTTGCCAGGAATGACACCACCGGCAAGGCAAAAAAGATTAAGATAATTGACAACCTGGGTTTCAATACAAGTTACAACCTGTTCAATGACTCTCTTAACTGGTCGGATATCACCGGCTCGTTCCGCACCATGCTGGCTGAGAACATCAACTTCCAGGCCAACAGCAGCTTCACGATCTACGGGATTGACAGCAAGGGGGCCAAGGTATCGGAACTGGCGGTAAACCAGGGATACGGGTTACTTCGTATGACAAATTACAACATGAGTGTTGACCTTGATGTGGCGAGGCTTATAGGAGGGAAGGACAGGGAGAGACAGCAGTCGTCCGGGGGCAATGCTCCCCGCGAGCCGGCCGGCGGAGATCCTGACGCTGCAGGCAACCTGCCCCTGGCCAGCAAGAATGTCGATGAGTACGGATATGTTCTGTTTGATGTTCCATGGTCATTGAGGGTGGCCTACAATTTTAACTACAGCAAGCCGGGACTAACCTCTTCCGTCACCCAGACACTGACCCTCACCGGCGATGTCAGGCTGACACCCAAGACAGCCATAAACTACACTTCGGGCTATGACTTCGGACAGAAAGAGATAACCATGACACGTATCGGAATATCACGTGACCTGCATTGCTGGGAGATGAGCTTCTCGTGGATACCCACGGGATACATGCAGAGCTGGAGCTTCAGTATCCGGCCAAAGGCAGGAATGTTGAGAGATCTTAAATATGAACGCAGAAAGGATTTTCATGAGAATTATTAATGACATAAAAACATCGGGTATGAAAAGAATTATCAGCACAACCGCTGCTCCCGGAGCTATTGGTCCGTACAGCCAGGCAGTGGAGATCAACGGGACACTTTATATCTCGGGCCAGGTACCAATCGATCCGGCCACAGGTAAGATTGTAGAAGGAGGCATTACAGAACAGACCACACAGGCGCTGAAGAATATCAAAGCAATTCTTACGGCGGCAGGGTACTCACTGAATGACGTTGTAAAGTCAACGTGCCTGCTCTCAGACATGTCAGATTTCAAGGCGATGAATGCTGTTTATGCTCAGTTCTACACCTCTGATCAGCCTGCCAGGGCTGCCTTTGCAGTCAAGGGGCTGCCTCTGGGTGCACTGATTGAAATTGAGACTGTCGCTGCTAAATAAAACAGAAGAGGAGGGTCTCACACCCTCCTCTTCATTAACCGTTACCGGATTTTGCTTCCTTTTATTCACCCTTGACCTCAAACTCCACATCAACCTTGACGTCTCTGTGTAGCTTGATGACGGCCTTGTAATTTCCGACTTCCTTTATCGCTTCGGTGCCGAGGTTGATATTCCTGCGGTCAATCTCAAACCCTTGTTCTTTCAGTGCCTCAGCAATCTGAATGGTATTGACTGAACCGAAGATCTTGCCAGCCGAGCTTGTCTTGGCGCCTATTATGAGCCTGACGCCGTTGAGTTTGCCTGCAACAACCTCAGCCTCTTTCCTTATCTTTTCCTCTTTGTGAGCTCTCTGCCTGAGGTTCTCGTTGTGGACCTTCACAGCCGATTCTGTTGCCTGAACGGCAAATCCTTTCGGTATGAGGTAATTCCTTGCGTAACCTGTCTTAACTGTCAGAATATCATCTTTCTGACCGAGCTTGTCTAAATCCTGCTTGAGAATTATTTTCATGTCTCTTCCTCCTCTACTTTAAAAGATCAGCAACGTAAGGCAGCATAGCCAGGTGGCGTGAGCGCTTGATAGCCTTGGAAACCCTTCTCTGGTACTTCAGTGATGTACCTGTAATACGGCGTGGCAGTATCTTGCCCTGCTCATTGAGAAATTTCTTAAGGAATTCCGGATCCTTGTAATCAATGTATTTGATCTTGTTCTTCTTGAACCTGCAGTATTTCTTCTTCTTGATCTCAACTGTAGGTGGTGTCAGATACCTGATCTCTGAATTATTCTGTGCCATGACTATTCCTCCCTGATTTTTACGGTTTCTTTCATCTTTCTCTTCTTCTCAGCATACTCAACAGCATACTTGTCCATACGGAAGGTCAGGAAACGGATGATCCTCTCATCCCTCCTGTACTGCACTTCTAACTTATCAATCAACTCACCCGGCCCCCTGAACTCGATAAGGTAATAAAACCCTGTCGATTTTTTCTGAATGGCATAAGCGAGTTTCTTCAGGCCCCAGTTCTCTTCATGAATGATCTCGCCACCGTTATCGGTGATGATCTTCTTGAATTTCTGGACCGCTTCCTTCATCTGATTTTCAGACAAAACGGGAGTTGCAATGAAAACGGTTTCGTACTGATTCAACATCTTTTTTAGTTTATAATTGTGTTAATAAATCGGGTTGCAAAAGTAAGACATAAAATCTTAAAAAAAAATATTCCCTTAACTATTTGACTATATTTGTGACTGATAATTAACAATCACTGCTGATTTCAGTATGGATAACTTCATTGTCTCTGCCCGTAAATACAGGCCTGCCACTTTTGATATGGTAGTCGGACAGGATACGATCACGACAACACTTAAGAATGCCATCAGGAACAATCACCTTGCCCAGGCTTATCTCTTCTGCGGACCCCGCGGAGTGGGTAAGACCACCTGTGCCAGGATATTTGCCAAGACCATAAACTGCTCGTCCACGGGCCCTGACGGTGAGGCATGTGACAAATGCGAGTCATGCCTCTCGTTCAACTCTCAGGCATCATTCAATATCCATGAGCTTGACGGCGCCTCGAACAACAGTGTCGATGACATCCGGAATCTGACCGATCAGGTGAGAATACCTCCGCAGATTGGGAGGTTCAGCGTCTATATCATTGATGAGGTTCACATGCTCTCTGCATCGGCCTTCAACGCCTTTCTGAAGACACTCGAAGAACCTCCGGCACATGCCATTTTCATCCTTGCAACCACAGAGAAGCACAAGATAATTCCGACTATCCTTTCAAGATGCCAGATCTTTGACTTCAACAGGATCAATGTCGATGATATTGTGAACCGTCTGAGCTGGGTAGCAGGCAACGAGGACGTAAGCGCGGAACATGAGGCACTGCACGTCATTGCCACAAAAGCTGACGGTGCAATGCGCGACGCACTTTCGATATTTGACCAGATAGTCAGCTTCAGCGGTAAAAAGATCGCCTATAACGATGTCATAGCCAATCTCAATGTACTTGATTATGAGTACTATTTCAGAATCACCGCCTCTGCCATTTCGGGAAGCGTGACCGCTGTCCTGCTTACTTTCAACGAGATACTGAACAAGGGATTTGACGGATACAACTTCATGGCTGGCCTCAATAATCATCTGAGAGATCTTCTCGTCAGCCGTGATGAGGCTACGGTCAGGCTGCTTGAGACTTCGCCCTCGATCAGGCAGCGTTACCGGGAACAGGCTGTCAGCGCACCTCTCCCGTTCATCTATGAGGCACTTGAGATAGGATCACAGTGCATGCTGACATTCAAGGGGAGCAAGAACCAGCGTCTCCATGTCGAGCTTGCCCTGATGCGCATGTGCAACATAGGAGGTGAAAGAGGGTCAGAGGAGTCAAAAAAAAAAGTTGAGCAGCAACCCGTTGATGCTGACATACCCTTAAAACAGTCACTCTCTTCTGCTGCGTCACCTGCTTCTCAGCCTGCATCTGACACACAGACAAGGGTTGAGACGACACAGAAAAAAGCCTCCCCGGCAGATGGCATCGCGAAGAAGATATCCATTAAGAATATTGTCTCCGAGTCAAGAACAGGTGTCAGCAGTGTGAGTGAGCCTGAGGCTCCGGTCATCAGGGAGCCGGCCGCAAATGATTTTACCGCGGAGGAGCTGCATAACGCCTGGAACTCATTTGCCGCAGCAATAAAGGAGGAGAGTCCGCGCATCGCGGTTACCCTTTCAGCCGTGACCCCGGAGCTCCTTCCTGATAAGACTGTCATCCTCAGGCTTGACAACTCAGCTCTCAAAGAGTCTTTTGACCATAACTTCAAAGCCAGGCTGGAGAATCATCTGCGTGATACTCTCGTTAACAGCTCACTCAAACTTCAGACCACCGTTGAGGCAACCGAGAGAGGTGATATACTGTATTCGGTAGACCAGAAGTTCAACCATCTGGCTGCAAAAAACCCGGCCCTCAGGGAGCTGAAGAAGACATTCAATCTCGATTTTGAATAAGAGATACATATGCCACACCCCGACTCCGGAAAGAAAAATCGCCCTGAATCTGTGGCAAAGAGATCAAAATCCTCCCGTACTGACCGTGACCATTTCTTTGCTGAGCAGATAATTGACAGTTCCAGGTCAATGATCACAATCATTAACCGTGATTATGTGTATGAAAAGGTCAACAGAACCTTCTGCCTGAATCACAACAGGGAGGCTGAGTCGGTTGTCGGCAGGAAACTGGAGGATGTGTGGGGAAGAGATAGTTTCAATAAAAACATCAAAGGAAATATCGACCACTGTCTCACCGGCAGGGTGGTGTTCTACCAGGCATTTTTCGAGACACCGGCGTGGGGCAGGAGGTATTACGAAGTGGTCCTGAGACCGGTCAGAAATGACAAGGAGGAAGTGACACACGTCCTGGCAGAGACGTTTGACATAACCGAGATTAAGCTTAAGGAACAGGCTGCCTCGGAGATAGAATGGGAGTTCCGGAACCTCGAGTCAAACCTTCCTATCGGTTTCTTCAGGTGTGATAATGAGGGTGTAATGCTGCATGTAAACAAGGCATTCCTGCGTATTATCGGGGTGGAAAACGAGAATGAGGTCAACGGAAGATCAATTAGGGAATTTTATAAGGACCCGGAGTTGTTTGACATGCACATGTCGAAGTTGCAGAGCGAGGGGGTGGCGTCTTTCGGCCGCCTGGAACTGAAGGCTTATGACGGCACATTGATAATATGCCGCATAAATGCCTTTACCGTAAGGGACGGCTCCGGAAACCCGATCTATATTGATGGAGCCATGGAGGACTTTACCAGGGAGGCAGACCTTGAAAAGAGGTTGCTTCAGGCTCAGAAGCTTGACACCATTGGCTTGCTCGCCGGAGGCATTGCCCACGACTTCAATACCATTCTTACCACAATATACGGTTACAGTGAACTCTCTCTCGAGACACTTGACAAGTCGTCTGAGGCATATAACAATATATGGAGGATACTTCAGGCAGCGGGAAGGGCCAGATCGCTCACAAATCAGATACTGGCATTCAGCCGCCATGCAGGGCAGGAACGGATCAGCGTACGCCTGCGAGATATAATTTCAGAGACAACGGGCTCTTTGAAACCGGTATTGCCACCGGGCATCGTTGTCATCGAGGAACTTGTTTCTCCGGACCTGATGGTATCGGCTGATCCGACTCAGCTGTACAGGGTCTTCATCAATCTTGCTCGCAATGCCATCCAGGCGATGGAAGACAAAGGCGGAAAACTTACAATTACCCTTGATACCAGGCACTGTGACAAACAGAGTCGGCTGCCGGAAGGAGAGTATGCGCTAATAAGGTTTGCAGATACAGGCAAGGGGATGGATGAAAAGACGGCAGGCAGGATATTTGAGCCGTTCTTTACAGCAGGGAAACTGGGTAAGGGAACAGGGCTTGGCCTCTCAGTGGTCTACGGAATTATCTCTGAAATAGATGGCGATATCAATGTCTCTTCAAAGGCGGATGAAGGAACAGTCATTGACATACTCATCCCGGCCACGGGAGCTCACCCTGAAGCGATCCCGGCGAAATCATCCAGGGCTGAGGTGATGATAATACCCGGATCAGACAGTGAGTCTCGGCTTATTGCCATGGCCCTTTCAGCCAGCGGGTACGGTGTCAGCTCATCAGACCCTTCAGGTGACTGGATAACTCAGGCCGGCAGGGCAGAGGTAATAATTGTAACCGACAATTCCCCCTCCCTGCCTGCAGCTGACATAATATACTCACTTGCACGCCACGGGGTTGAGAGACCGGTGCTGATGATATCAGACTTTGACGTTTGGCTCGCTGCAGAAAAAGAGTTAACTTCGGGCTTGATAAAATCAAATCTTTTCAAGCCTGCATCGCTGAAAGAGATCATTTATTCAATTGATGGCATGTTAAACAAAACATCATAGATTATGGCAGGAGTGATGGTGGTCGAAGATGATCCTTCCCTGCGTGAGATGCTCAGGGAGGCCCTTGAAAAAAGGAGATATACAGTCATTACCGCATGTGACGGTAGGGAAGCCCTTGCCAAGTTCCGCCCGTCGGTGATTGACCTGGTGATCACTGACCTGCTCATGCCTGAGGAGGATGGCCTGATGGTAATCATGAAAATCAAGGAGATCAAACCCTCGACAAAACTGATAGCAATAAGCGGAGGAGGCAAGGCAGGCCCCGGAAGCTACCTCCTCATAGCTCATAAACTGGGAGCAGATCATGTCTTTTCAAAACCTTTCCTTCCATCGGAACTGGTTCAGAAGGTAAAAGAGATACTGGGGTAAACATTCGCCATTTCAATTTGTTAATCGATAAAACAGGAACCAATAAAACTATAAGATATGTTGACAAAGAAAGTTGAAGAATTCTGCAACAGGCAGATCGAAAGAGAAGGTTATTCCTCAAACCTCTACCTGGCCATGGCTTCATGGGCAGAGAGCAAGGGAATGGCCGGCATGAGTGAATGGCTGTATGTACAGGCTGACGAAGAGAGAATGCACATGCTCAAGTTCATCAAGTATGTTACTGAGCGTGGGGGCAATGCCGTCGTTCCTGCCTTCAAGCAACCTCCGGTGAAATACAAGGGAATCAAGGAGATGTTTAAGGAGGTTCTGAAACACGAACAGTTTATTACCGGCAGCATTAATGAAGTTCTTGCCGCAGCTATCAGCGAGAAAGATTACGCAACAACAAACTGGATACAGTGGTTTGTTAACGAACAGGTAGAAGAGGAGAAGAGCGTTCAGCTTATCATTGACAAGCTTGAGCTCGCCGGCGAAGCAGGCCTCTACTTCCTTGACCGCGATATAATGTCATTGAGAAACACTGCCGCGCAAGAATAATAGCGTACTATTAATTATTGAATGATTTACTGCTGGCATGCCTCGAAGCATGTCAGCTTTTTTTGTCACTGCAGTGATATTCCCAAAAATGGCTCCTGATGACAGGTGCTTCCAAACGGGAAAATAACTAATTTTGCGAAAGTTTTCAAAAGAGATTTTAAATGAGCATTGTAAGCAAAGTTCTCACATTCTTCCTTGGCGACAAAGTCGAACGCGATATAAAAGAGATTGAACCCTATGTCGGAAAGATAAAGAGCGAATTCAGCCAGCTTTCCTCTCTCTCCAACGATGCCCTCCGCGAGCGTACTGCCGCATTGAAAAAGGAGATCATTGACTCAGTCGCCGTTGATGAAAAGGAGATACGTGACCTCAGGGCCACGGCCGAGAAGGAGGAGGATGTTAACCTTAAAGAGGAACTGTACAATAAGATTGACAGAATTGACAAACAGATACTTGAGACACTTGAGAAGAAGCTTGATGAGCTGCTCCCTGCAGCTTTCGCCATCGTGAAGGAGACTGCCAGACGGTTCAAGGAGAACGATACGCTGGAGGTCACTGCGCAGGAATGGGATCGTGACCTGGCTGCCACACGCCCTTCGATAACGGTCTCCGGTGACAAAGCTTACTGGAAGAACCGCTGGATGGCAGGAGGGAACGAGATCTTGTGGGATATGGTTCATTATGACGTGCAGCTCATCGGAGGTGTCGCACTGCACAAGGGAAAGATATCAGAGATGGCTACCGGTGAAGGAAAGACCCTGGTTGCAACCCTGCCGGTCTTCCTTAACGCCCTCGCCGGACGCGGCGTGCATATAGTAACGGTAAACGATTACCTCTCGAAGCGTGACTCAGAATGGATGGGACCGCTGTATGAGTTCCACGGGCTCTCGGTCGACTGCATCGACAAGCATGAACCAAACTCACAGTCGCGTCGTAAAGCATATAACTCAGACATCACCTTCGGCACCAACAACGAATTCGGGTTTGACTACCTGCGCGATAACATGGCCATCAACCCCGAGGATCTTGTGCAGAGAAAACACCATTACGCCATCGTTGACGAGGTTGACTCCGTACTTATCGACGATGCACGTACACCGCTTATTATCTCAGGCCCTACGGCCAAGACCGATATGCTCCAGTTCGATGAGTACAAACACAAGGTTGAGAAGCTGGTAAGTGCCCAGAAGAAGCTGGTTACCGAGCTTCTGTCATCCTCGAAGAGACTCATCGGTGAAGGCAAGAGCGAAGAGGGGGGACTGCTCCTCCTGAGAGCTTATAAAGGACTGCCAAGGAACAATGCCCTGATCAAATTCCTCAGCGAAGAGGGAGTGAGGTCACTGCTGCAGAAGACAGAGAACTTCTACATGCAGAACAACTCCAAGGAAATGCCAAAGGTGACCGAGGAGCTCTTTTTTGTGATAGATGAGAAGGCCAACTCGATAGAACTGACAGAGAAAGGACATGACCTCATAACCACATCCGTTGAGGATGCCAGCTTCTTCGTCCTTCCTGATGTGGGAAGCAAGGTGGCTGATATCGAAAAGAACGTCAAGGACGAGATGGAGCGGGTCAGGGCTAAGGATGAGCTGCTAAAGGACTTTGCAATAAAGTCTGAGAGGGTCCATACCATGACACAGTTGCTGAAGGCTTACACCCTGTTTGAAAAGGATGTTGAGTATGTTCTGATGGACAACAAGGTGAAGATTGTCGACGAGCAGACCGGCCGTATACTGGAGGGAAGGCGTTATTCCGACGGATTGCACCAGGCCATTGAAGCCAAGGAGAATGTCAAGGTGGAAGCCTCAACACAGACGTATGCCACCATCACTCTTCAGAACTACTTCAGGATGTATCACAAGCTCGCCGGCATGACAGGCACCGCCATAACAGAGGCAGGTGAGTTCTGGAACATCTACAAGCTTGACGTGGTGGTCATACCGACAAACGTCAAGGTGATCAGAAATGACCATGAAGACCTGGTCTACAAGACCAAGAGAGAGAAATACAATGCAGTCATTGATGAGATACTGAACCTTAACAGGCAGGGCAGACCGGTGCTCGTCGGTACCACTTCAGTAGAGATTTCCGAACTGCTTAGCCGGATGCTCAAGATGAAGGGTCTTAAACATAACGTGCTGAATGCCAAGCTTCACCAGCGTGAGGCAGAGATCGTTCTGGAAGCCGGTAAGACCGGAACGATCACCATAGCCACCAACATGGCGGGCAGGGGAACCGACATTAAACTGACCCCGGAGGTGAAAAAGGCGGGAGGACTGGCTATCATCGGAACTGAACGCCACGAATCACGCCGGGTTGACAGACAGCTGAGAGGCCGCGCCGGGCGCCAGGGAGACCCCGGATCATCACAGTTCTTCGTCTCACTGGAGGATGATCTCATGCGGCTTTTCGGATCGGAGAGGATAGCAGGTATCATGGACCGTCTCGGACTCAAGGACGGAGAGATGATACAACACCCCATGATAACCAAATCAATTGAGAGGGCACAGAAGAAAGTTGAGGAGAACAACTTCGGAATAAGAAAGAGACTTCTTGAATATGACGATGTCATGAACTCACAGCGGGAGGTCATTTACAGCAAGAGACGTCACGCACTTCTTGGAGAGAGGCTCAGTGTTGACATTGCCAATATGATGTACGATGTGACCGATAACACCGTCATCGTCAATAAGGAGACAGGCGATTATGATGAGTTCCAGTTTGCACTGATCAGAACATTCTCAATCGATTCTCCTCTTCCGAAGGGAGAATTCCTGAAGAGAGACAACCAGGATATCATAAACGGTGTTTATGACAAAGTGCTTGAAGCCTACCGCCGAAAGGGGGAGGTGATATCCACCACAGCCCTTCCGGTTCTCAGGGATGTCTATGAACGGATGTCAGCCACATATGAGAATGTCGTTGTCCCTATAAATGACGGGACGCGAACATACAATGTGGTTACAAACCTTAAGGCCGCTGTTGAGTCAGAAGGGAGAGAGCTGCTCCGTTCGTTTGAGAAGACATCGGTACTTGCTACCATCGATGATGCATGGAGAGAACATCTTCGTGAGATGGATGACCTTAAGCAGTCTGTGCAGAATGCAACATATGAACAGAAAGATCCTCTGCTCATCTACAAGTTCGAGTCGTTTGAGCTGTTCAAGACGATGATTAACAAGGTAAATCACGACGTCGTCAGCCTCCTTATGAAAGGGACCATCCCCGTGACATCTCCTGACAATGTCAGGGAGGCCCAGAGACGCAGGCAGGCAGACATGAGCAGGCTAAGGACACAGAAAAGCGACTTTGACAGCTATGGCAGCGGTCCCGGCGCGCCGCCGGAGAGAAGGCAGCAGCAGCAGGCAGCACCCGTCAGGGTTGAAAAGAAAGTCGGCAGGAATGATCCGTGTCCGTGCGGCAGCGGAAAGAAATACAAGCATTGTCACGGACAGGGCCTTGGTGACGCTCCCGGAGCCTGAGACAACGCCTCAGGACCGTTTTGAGAGTTCCTCCATCACCTTTGCAATGCGTAACTGAATATGCCTGTTCACAGTGACAAGCGGCAGCCTGAGATAGTTATGACACAGGTTCATAGCAGTCATTACCGATTTCACACCTGCCGGATTGCCATCAGCGAATAAAAGCTCAATCATCTCAAGGTACCTGAACTGTATCTCCCTGGCTATTTTGAAGTTATGCCTCAGAGCCTGCTGTACCATCTCTGCCCAGTCAGCAGGATAGGCGTTGGCCAGTACAGAAATTACTCCGGCACCGCCGGCAGCAATGACCGGCAACACATCCATATCGTTCCCGGCTATGACGAGGAAACCTTCAGGCTTGTCCCTGACGATCTTCATTACGTTCTCAAAATTGCCTGATGACTCCTTAATCCCTATAACATTTTCACAGTCCCTTGCCAGTTCCAGGCAGGTCTCCGGCAGGATGCTGCTGGCTGTCCGTGACGGAACATTATAAGAATCACAGGTACCGGACTTGTAGCGGCTATCTGCCTGAAGTGCTGATATATACCACGCTGGTTCGGTTTATTGTAGTAAGGGGCAACCGACAGAATGGCATCGACCCCCTCCAGGTCGGCCTGCCTGATATAACTTACTGTTTCGGAGGTATTGTTTCCCCCGATTCCAACAACAAGCGGAACCCTTTTGTTGACCGCTTCCACTGCAAACGATGTCAGTGCACTTTTTTCATCCCTGTTCAATGTGGAAGCTTCTCCCGTTGTCCCTAAAATCACCAGATAATCTACGCCGCCGCCGATAAGATGCTCAATGATTTTACCCATTGATGAGAAGTCAATGCTCATATCGTTCTTGAAAGGCGTTATTACCGCCACACCTGTCCCTTTGAATTTCTTCATTCTGCTGTTATTGATCTATATGGTTGTGATTATTATGCCCTTGTCTCAGGGTTACTTATCAAGGCAAGATAATGCAGTGCCTGCTGAAGAAACACCGCAATGCTGAAAGGCTTTCCGGCCTGTATCATCAGATCATAGGGGGCGCTTGCCGGATCAGATGACTGATCAGGCCCTACCTTCATTGGTGCCGCTGAGAGAGTGATAATATACTCGAGGCAGAAAAGTGATGAAGGATTTATATCAATGAGCAGGTCGAACTTTGCTCCGATGAAATCACGGGCATCCTGTGATACTGGTATATATGCCCAGTTAAGATCACTTTCCTTAAGGAATTTCATGTATGTGAGCCCGGTGAGCCTGTCAGGTACGCTCTTGCCGGGTACCCACGCAAGAACCTGCACACTCTTGCCCAGGTCAGCCATCTGCCTGTTCAGATTTGCCAGATGCTGAAAGTCATTCTCGATTGAAGCATCCCAGAGAATACCGACCTTTTTTACCCTGTCCAGGTCAAAACCCTGCTTCAGTCTTATGACTGATGCCATCTGCCGGCTGAGAATCATCCTTCCGGCCCTGAGCCTGAGTTTTCCGAAAAGTTCCATACAAATACAAACCTATTATTTTTTTGATTACGTGATTGTACAGGGAGGTTATTCTTTTATCATTTCCAGGAACTCTGCTTCCGTGACTAGTTTAATCCCAAGCTCTGTTGCCTTGGCCCTCTTTGAAGGTCCCATATCACTGCCTGCCACAATGAATGATGTGTTTCCTGATACTGAGCCTGCAGTCTTACCGCCTGCTGCCTCGATTAGTGATTTCAGTTCCTCGCGGCTAAAATTTTCAAATGAGCCGCTGACCACTATAGTCTTACCGCAGAGGGGGCCTTTTACAGCCACCGCCGGGGTCATTCCCTCGAATGTCATTCCTGCGGCAATCAGACGCCTGATGATCTCTATGTTGTCGGGATCAGAGAAGTATTCCCTGACACTTGCGCTGATCCTTGGCCCGATGTCGGGCAATGATTCCATCTCTTCGCCGCCTGCCGATATGAGGGCATCAATATTCGGGAAGCCTGCTGCAAGAGTCCTGGCAACAGTCTCTCCCACATGCCTGATCCCCATCGCAAAGAGCTTCCTGTGATAGGGTGCCGTAAGAGATTTGTTCAGTCCGGCCAGGATATTCGATGCGGACTTATTTCCGAGCCTCTCCAGGGAAGCAAGCTGTTCATGCCTGAGAGAATAAAGATCAGCCACGTTACGTATGAGTGAGTTTGCCCAGAGCAGCTCAATTGTCTCTTCACCCAGGCCTTCAATATCCAGCGCCTTCCGTGAGACAAAATGAATAATTCTCCTTGTGATCTGCGGAGGACAGTGGAGGTAGTTCGGGCAGTAGTGATTGGCCTCTCCCTCATTCCTGACCAGAGGAGTCCCGCATTCAGGACACGCATGCGGGAACACCACCCTGACGGCATCATCTCTCCGTTGGGTCATGTCGACCTCAACAATTTTCGGAATTATCTCACCCCCTTTTTCAATTATTACCCTGTCGCCGTAAAAGAGTCCGAGAATATCTATCTGGTCACTGTTGTGCAATGATGCCCGCTTCACCGTAGTACCGGCCAGCAGTACCGGCCTGAGGTTAGCCACCGGCGTTACATTGCCTGTACGGCCGACCTGAAAATCCACTGAGAGCAACTCCGTTTCAGCCTGCTCAGCAGCATATTTGTAAGCTATGGCCCAGCGGGGTGATTTGGCAGTGTTTCCCAGAGACTGTTGCGCCTGCAGTGAGTTGACCTTTATCACAACGCCGTCAGTATCATAAGGAAGCCCTTTCCTTTCATTCTCCCAACGTGAAAGGAAGCCCAGTACTTCACCGATACTGCTGCAACGGTCAATTATCTCCGAGGTTCTGAAGCCCCATGAGCGTGCTGCCATCAGGTTGTCATAGTGATTATCGGCCGGGAGAGAGTTGCCAAGGAGATTATAGAGGAAACATTCGAGAGGGCGGGAGGCGACGACACGGGGATCAAGCAGCTTGATGGTTCCTGCGGCTGCATTGCGCGGGTTGGCAAAGGGGGGTTCGCCTTTCGCCTGCCGCTCGGCATTCATAGCCTCGAATTCGCCTCTTGGAATATATATCTCTCCTCTGATAGTGAATGATGACGGGGCCCCCGGTGAGGAGACACTTAACGGAATACTCCTGATGGTCCTGATATTTACGGTGACATCGTCGCCGCGCGTTCCGTCACCCCGTGTGACGGCACTGACAAGCCTGCCATCCTC
>Ga0209262_10000333_pt1 | contig 23123 bp, 22 predicted proteins | sample Lowcelwee11metaG_FD_187171 | JGI IMG/M metagenome (GOLD analysis project Ga0209262, IMG submission 187171) | Freshwater pond sediment microbial communities from the University of Edinburgh, under environmental carbon perturbations - Low... | ecosystem: Environmental > Aquatic > Freshwater >...
AAAAATATGGGGCGAAAAATACGGAGATTTAGCATTATCAAGTTATAGTGTTAATGGATATTTCTCAAAAAAAAAAGAAGACAAAAAAATAATTAAAGATGTAATTGGGATTGAAACTGATTTTACAATATCTTATATAAACTCAGATAAAATTTTAACAAAATACAGTGGTGCTATCAAAGCAAAATCGCTTCTGTCATCATATAAAGAAAAAAATTTAAAAGATTCTATTGAGAAGAACAAAGAGGTAATGCAGCCTGTTATTGATAAAATAAATACTTCTATCAAAGAAGTAGCGAAATATGCTAAATTCGATATTGTGTTTGATGCAAATACAGGTACTTTATTATACGCTAAACCTGAATATGAAATAACAGATAATCTTATTGAAAATCTTGAGAATGGGCAGATTTCTATAGTTAATAAAGATAAAAAAATATCAGGCAACTACCTTTCGACACCATTAAATTTTGCATATATTAATTCCGATAAAGTCCTATCCGAATATAAAGACGCAAAAAAAGCTAAAGGAAATAGTCAGTTAATGCAAACTGTTATTGATAATATTAACATTGCGATAAAAGAATTTTCAGTTTCCTACAATTTAAATATAGTATGTGACGCAAATACAGGTACTTTATTATACGCTAAACCTGAATATGATATAACTGATTTGTTAATACGAAAATTAAATGGAGAAAATGTAACAATCACATACAAAGCAAAGAAATCCATGAAATTTGGTTATATTGACTCAGATAAAGTTTTAGCTGAATTCAGTGACTCGAAAGTAGCAAAAGAACAACTTTCAGATTGGAATAAGGCAATGGAAGCGAAAGTAGTTTCAATGGAAAAGAAAATACAGACTCTCGAAGATGAAATAAAAAGTATGCCACCATATATTTCAGAATCGAAAAAGAACAAAAAACTTAAAGAAGGGCAAGATTTACTACAGGAGTACTACCAGTTCAAAGATAAAATTTGGGGAGATAAGGGAGATTTTTATATAAAAAATAATTTATTAATGCAGCCTGTAATAGATAAAATAAATATACAAATTAAAAATACTGGTGAAAGAGAGAATTTTGATTTTATAGTTGATGCTAATACAGGCACATTGCTCTATTCAGAGTTGAGATTTGAGATAACAAACATTATAATTGATGAATTAAATAAATAGATTTTAATTGAAGATTACACCTAATCATCTGATAGTTAGAACCTATTTGGGTTTAATTATCATTTTTCTTGCCGCAATTTCCTCTTTGGTTTTTAACTCTGGTGTTTGTTTCATGTGATACATTTCTCTCACACTATACATCATTGAAGACTTTTCTCTTTAATTTTTTTATAAAAAGTATTATATTTGGGTCACTTTAACGGAGCAGTCATGTTCTTATTATCAGATTATAAAGCTTTTTCAAAGAATGGAATAAAAGACATCGTAATGGTTTTTGCGGGGTCTCTGATCATGGCTTCCGGATATGTATTTTTTATAGTGCCGTATAAAATTATTCCCGGAGGGGTTTACGGGATCGCGATAATACTTCACCACACTTTAGGATTACCTACCGGTATGACGGGTCTTATAATGAATATACCATTAATAATATGGGGCGTTAAGAACTCCGGACCTATGTTCGGATGGAGGACGATTCTTGGAATGTCAGTTACATCAATATTAATTGATTTAATCACATACTTTTGGGGTGACTCGCCACTGATCGAGCATGAATTACTTCTTTCAGCTCTTTACGGCGGAGTTCTTATTGGAACCGGTCTTGCTTTTATATTCAAAGCTAAAGCTACAACCGGAGGATCTGATATAATAGCTCAGATAGCATATAAAAGATCGAAAATTCCAATGGGACAGCTGCTAGTATTAATAGACTCTATTGTAGTACTGCTTGGTGTGATAATATTTAAAGATATAAAACTGGCTTTATACGCAATTATTACGATTTATACAACAGGACAGGTTGTAGATTCTATCACTGCCGGTATGAATTACAGAAAAGGTGCTTTTATTATATCTAAAAAATACGAAGAGATAGCTTCTTTTATTCTGCATAATCTGAGAAGAGGAGCGACATATTTTCACAGCAGAGGCATTTATAAAAATGATGAGAAAGAAGTAATTTTTGCCGCTCTGACAAGAAGGGAATTAGTTGCTTTACAGGAAAAGATCAAAGAAATTGATCCCGAGGCCTTCATGACAGTAATTGATGTTAGAGATGTAAGAGGCGAAGGATTTAAACCATTTGATGATGATTCAATATAGTGATCAAAAGATAATCGCTGTCTAAAAACCGAAATTACGAATATAAATATTAATGCATATAAAAAAATCAGTTCATCTGATTTTTTTGTTAAAGAAGTAGTCGTTAAAATGCAAAAACATTATAATAATGAATAAAAAATAAAAAATATGTTAAAAATATTAATATTTACTTGACAATGAAATAAAAAATATTTATATTACCATCAGACAAATAACAAAGGAGTTAAAAATGTCTTTCGGTGAAATCTTAATAATAGCAAAAATGCTTAATGAAGGCAGAATTACTAAAGAACAGGCAAGAGAAATGACGGATATAGTTATTGAAAAAGAATATTTGAATAAATCTGACAATCAAATTCCAAGACGGATATATTCTTATTAAAATAAAGGAGGCAAAATGAAAAAAATGTTAACAGAATGCCCGGTTTGCGGATCGCAATTAAAAGTCTCTGAATATGCCTGCGACTCCTGTAAAACCAGAATTAAAGGCGATTTTGAATGCGGCGGGAATTTCGGTGATTTTGATAAGGAGATCATTGAGTTCATTAAAGTATTCATCTATGCCGAGGGGAGTATAAAACAGGTAGAGAAACTGATGAACTGCTCATATCCCAAAGTCAAGAATCTGTTAAAAAAAGCAAAAGCGGCTTTGAACATCGAAGAAGAGGAAAATGACATTTCGGCGGAAGTTCTGGAAAAACTTTCAAAAGGCGAGATTTCCACCGAAGAAGCTTTAAATAAACTATCCAAAGGGAGGTAACAAATGAAGTACGATCTTAATTCAGAAAAAATATCGCTGACGATCTCATTATTAAACAGCGATCTCGAAATTGCAGGGAGCGACAGAACGGATCTTGAGATCGATTTTTCGGATCTCAGGAAAAATGCGGCCGATGAAATATTCGATATTTCTTTCGAGAACAGTAATCTGAAAATTACTCAGAAATCAAAAAAACTGTCGCAGTTCATGAGCGGAGAAGATTATCCTGTGAAGATCTTTGTTCCGAAATCAGTTCAAATGCACGCAGAAATTGACGGTCTGAGCGGAGATATAAATATTTCAGGACTTGGATCAATGAAGGGAAGTATAAAAACAAAAAGCGGTGATATTAATATAAAGGAAATCGGCAATTTTGAAGCCGAAGTGTCCAGCATCAGCGGAGATATAATTCTGGCGGCATTAAAAGGGTCGCTCCTGGCATCGTCTATTTCGGGTGATATAGTTGAATCAGGTTCGGAGTATTCAAAAATAATTATAAAAAGCGTATCGGGAGATTTGACTATGAACTGTTCTTTCGATCTGGCTGAAGACGCTTTAATCGGCACCGTTTCAGGCGATATATCAATCAATTTTACAAAGTATAACGGAGAAAAGGAGATTTCTTTAAAAAGTATATCAGGCGATATTGAGCTGACAGGGAATAAACCTGCGGAAGAAAAAATTCATATATCTCAGGTCAAAGGAGATTTTGCAAAATTTAATCCTATAAATAAAGATTTCTTTAAAGGATCGTTCGGATCGGTTTTCAGAAACCTCAAAGATCATATTAAAAATGTTTCTGATAATAATGCCACATCTGAAATCAGGGAACCGAAAAAAGAAAACGGAAATGTTCAAGCTATATTAAGCATGGTTGCAGAAGGAAAGATATCTGTCGATGAAGCAGAAAAACTTATAAAAGCCATAAGATAAGGATTATATCATGTTATCTTTGATACTTATAATTACATTACCGCTGTATTACATATTTAAAGGCATTATCGTAAAAGAAACAAAAGCTCTGACCATAATAACACTGATAGTATTTTTATCGAACCTGTGTATAATTTATTTTATGAGCTCGAGCTGGATCAAAATATTTCTGTCTGTATATCTGATTTACTCTTTTGCGGATTATTTATGTTTAATGTACTTAAAAAGAGTAATTTATAATTTCCCATGGATGAGCAGAGTAAGAGTTATCAGCGAAGAGGCTATCATCAGCTATATTTTGTTCAGACCTGTAATTTTAATTCCGGTCAATGTGTTTCTGTTCTTAAAAAAATACCCGCGTATCAGTCTTAATGAAGAAATAGGTGTTGATATTAAAACAAAAGACGGTACTCAAATAAAAATTAACCTGTAAAAGGAGGGCAAAATGCCAAACGAAAAAGAAAAAAAACAAATACTTGTTATGCTCGAACAAGGAAAAATCACTGCGGAACAGGCTGAAAAATTATTAAAAGCCGTAGATATAGAGGACAGTGAAACCGAAACAAAAAAAAGTGAATCAGCAGTAAGAAATGCAGAGAAATATTCTGCGGGTGCAGTTAAGCTGAAAGGTAAGTTTAAAGTTGAAGTTCAAAGCGCCGACGGAGACAATGTGATGATAACTCTGCCTTTAATGCTCGCTAAACTGGCGTTCAACATGATGCCGTCGCAGAAACTTTCCGAAATCAAGGCCAACGGCGTGGATATTGAACAGATCGTAAACAATATTGAAGAATTTATCGAAATGGTGGATGAAGATATCGTTAATGTGGAGAGCGCAAACGGTGATAAAGTCAGGATCTATATAGAGAAATAAATTCAAATCAAATATTTTTCAGAACAGCTGTTTTAGAATGACAGCTGTTTTTTATTTTTATAAAATTATCTTGACCTTAATTAAAATTTTAAGCATATTTGCAATAGAAAATAATTGAGATCAGGCTTATATGTCAGAATTATTCACTAATAATAAAAAAAATCCGATAGAAAAGATTGATTTCATCGGTTTTTTTATGGTAATATCTCCTTTAATATCTTCTATTCTTCTGTGGTATTGGTTATTTTATATTGAAATGCTGGAAGAAATCACAAAATATTTCTTTGCGGTCTTAGCAGGTACTGTTTTATTTACAACGATACTTGCGACAATTGATTCTCACAGGCTGGGATTAAAAATAAAAATATACGGAAGAAAAGAGATTTACGGAGGAAGTTTTTTGAAGTTCTTTGTATTTCTCTTACTTTGGATTTATGCATATCCGGTGTATTTATTCAGACGAAAATATTACGGAGGAAGAAATCTGCTTTATCCGCTGATATTTTCTTTGATCGTATTTGTTTTTTCTGCAGGTTATATGTATTTTGTCCTTGAAAAAAAGCAAATTGAAGATGAAGCTTTTCAAAGAAGGAAAATGCATCAGAGAATTTTGAGATAGCTAATTAGAATTGTCAAGTCTGTTCATTATATTTGAATTAACAATCTCTCTCGAATCTTTTGACTCAAAATCGGATACATAATTTTTTTCGATCAGATCACTAAGTAAATTCTCTATCAGATCAACTTTTGAATTAATAAAATCTTTAGTGGATTTCTGATATGCTTTAAAATACTTTTCCTGATCTATAAGGATATCTTCAGAAATTCTCCTATCTGCACTAACAAAATCAAGAATTTTAACATTAAAATCTGCAAGAATATCTGAATATTTAATTCTGTTTTCGTTTAGATCAATTAAATTTCTAAGATCAGCGGAATATTTTAATTTGATAAGCAGGTCGGTTTCCTTATCGAGAATTTTTTTTGTCTCATCGTAAAGATAAGCTGCGATTTCCATCTGATTGTTTAATCTTGCGATCTCAAGAGCTGTAATGCCGTTTTTATTAATCGATAATACAGAAACTCCTTCTTCAACAAGAGATTTAACCTCTTCAAGATCACCGTCCTTTATGGCTTTAAACAGTTTATCTTCGTCGGAAGAGCATGAAAAAATCAGGAACAATGCACAAAATAAAATTAATAATTTTGAAAGTCTATTACTCATTGAATGATACCTCAATTTAATTTGATCGTTAAAAAAATCTTTTTTCCTTTTTTCAGGTCCAGACTTCCGTTTATAATATCCCTCCTAACAATGATTTTCGCGGGATCATCTACTTTTATTCCGTTAAGACTTAACCCTCCCTGACTGATCATTCTTCTGGCTTCGCTTTTTGATTCAAACAATTCCGCGTTCACACAAATATCCACAAGCTGCTTACCTTCTACTTCAATTCCGGACATTGATATTGAAGGAGCGCCTTCGGTAGAACCTTTTTTAAAAATATTTACCGCTGATTCTCTTGCTTTCTCGGCTTCACTTTGACCGTGCACTATTTTTGTGGCTTCATACGCAAGAAGTTCTTTGATCCTGTTGAGTTCTTCACCTTTCGAGGATGAGTATTTTTCAATTTCATCAAGAGGAATATATGTATAGATTTTCAGGAATTTTATTACATCATCATCGGCGGTATTTCTCCAGAACTGGTAATATTCGAACGGACTTGTCATAAGGGGATCGAGCCATACAGCGCCACCCTCTGTTTTACCCATTTTCTTGCCGTCAGAACGTGTTAACAGAGGATTAGTCATTCCGTATGCTTCCTCACCATCGATACGCCTGATCAATTCAACTCCGGCTATAATATTGGACCATTGGTCATCTCCGCCGACTTGAAGTATACATTCATATTTCTTAAAGAGAGTATAAAAATCATAAGCCTGGAGAATCATATAATTAAATTCGAGGAAAGATAAACCTTTCTCCATTCTTATTTTGAAACAATCTGCGGTTAACATTCTGTTCACCGTAAAATGCGGTCCGATCTTTCTTATAAAATCAATATAATTCTCAAATCCGAGCCAGTCATAATTGTTTACAAGTAAAGCTTTCTCATCGCTGAAATCGATAAATCTTGACAACTGAGATTTTATACCCCTTAAATTCTCCTGAATTTTTTCTTCTGTTAGCATTTCCCTCATGTTGTCCCTTCCGCTTGGATCTCCTATTAAAGCCGTTCCGCCGCCGACAACACAAATAGGTCTGTGGCCTGCTCTCTGCATATGAGATAATATCATAATCGGGATCAGATGACCGACATGCAGGGATGATTTTGTAGGATCAAAACCGGCATAAACACTTATAGGCAAGCCGTTTAGCAATGGCTTAAGCCTGTCAAATTCTATTGTGGATTGTTTAATTAGTCCTCTTCCTTCCAAATCTTCAAACAGTTTCTGCATATTTTCTCCGATAACTTTATTTTGGTAAATTTCGGGGTAAATATAAGAAAACCGCCGGTATTTAACAAGAACTATAATATTCAAAATCCGGTATTTTGGATTGCTAAAATCTAGCCTTTTTAATATATTTCTTCAAAATTAATTATGAGGGTGTTACTATATGGTTCAAGAAGATAAAAAAGACGGCTTAGGATCTAATTTTATAAAGACTTTTATTGAAGAGGACTTGAGAACTAAAAGATTTAATGAGGTACATACCCGTTTCCCGCCTGAACCGAACGGATATCTGCATATAGGCCACGCAAAGGCAATTACCATCAGCTATGAAACGGCTAAAGAATTCGGGGGGCTTTACAATCTCAGATTTGACGACACAAATCCAGTAAAAGAAGATACGGAATATGAAGAATCCATCAAAAGAGATATTAAATGGCTTGGATATGATTGGGAAGACAGGCTGTATTATGCATCGGACTATTTCGAAAAATTATTTGAATTCGCAATAGTTCTGATTAAAAAAGGATCAGCTTATGTTTGTGATCTTACTCAGGAAGAGATCAAAGATTATAGAGGAAATCTGACCCAAGAGGGAAAAAACAGTCCTTACCGAGAAAGATCAGTCGAAGAGAATCTTGACCTGTTTTGGAGAATGAGAAGCGGAGAGTTTGATGAAGGTTCTAAAGTATTAAGAGCAAAAATCGATATGTCAAGTCCGAATATCAACATGAGAGATCCAGTGATGTACAGGATTCTTAAAAAGAACCATCACAGAACCGGAAATAAATGGGTAATCTATCCGTCTTACGATTTTACTCACGGTCAGTCTGATTCGATCGAGAGGATCACTCACTCATTATGCGATATATCGTTTGAAAATCACAGACCTTTATATGAATGGTTTTTGGAGAAACTCGATATCTTCAGGACGCGTCAGATTGAATTTGCCAGGCTTAATCTTACATACACTATAACAAGCAAAAGATTCTTAAAACAACTTGTGGATATGAAAATTGTTGACGGCTGGGATGATCCAAGAATGCCTACTTTGATCGGAATGAGAAGAAAAGGCGTTCCGGCAGAAGCAATAGTAGAATTCATGAAAAGTGTTGGCGTCAGCAAAAAAGACAGCCTGATAGATATAGCTAATTTTGAATATTATATCAGAGAAAACTTAAAGAAAAACAGTCCTCATATTATGGCTGTTCTTGATCCTGTAAAACTGACTTTAATAAATTTTGATGCGAACGAAAAAGAAGAAATGGAAATGGATACTCTTCCGAATTCAGAGAACGATATTAAAAGAAAAGTTCCGTTCACCAGAAATTTATATGTGGAAAGAAGTGATTATTTAGAAGATAACGATCCGTCATTTTACAGATTGTCTCCCGGGAGATTAGTAAAGCTTAGGAAATCTTACATCATCAGGTGCTTGTCGGCAAAAACAAACCGGAACGGCGAAATAGATGAGATTTTATGCGAATACCTTCCAGAGTCAAAACACAGTACCGAAGCTGACGGCAAAAAAATAAAGGGGATAATCCACTGGGTTTCTCAAGAATATTCAGTAAACTGCACTGTCAGATTCTACGACAAATTGTTTACAGCTGAAAACCCTTTGGATGTAAAGGATAAGGAATTCAGGGATCTTATAAATAGCGATTCCATGAAAATCATAAAGAATTGTAAAATTGAACAAATTGCGGAAAACGCAAAACCCGAAGATAGATTTCAATTTGAAAGAAACGGATATTTTTGTGTAGATATGAAAGACTCTGACTCAAATGATCTCGTTTTTAACAGAACATTAACACTGAGATAAAACAATTCCGCTTAAATGAAGCAACTTTTTTGTTGATATTCTTTTAAGCGCAGACTATATTATGGTAGTTTTGAATTTACACTTAAAATAGAGAGGAGTAAAACAAATGTCAAAATTGTCAACAATCTGTGTCTTAATCTTAATTGCGCTCTATTCATGTAAACAACAGGGCACTACTTCTTTGTCTCTGGCTGAATTTAAAATCGGCAAAATCACAGCGTCAGATTTCGAAAAATCAATACTTGAACTCAAGTACGACAATAATTATGAAAAAGCAAGCGGCAGTTCAATGGATGAAAGAAGAGATTTCCTCAAAGAAATGATTTACCGCGAGATAATTTTTGATATGGCCGAGAAAAATAAACTTGATACTGTCAGAACGATTAAGAACGATTTCTCTAAAAAACTTTATACCCAGGCTATTATCAACGGACTTATATTGGATAGTATCAGCTATAAAATTTATAGCGAAAATGATTTAAAAAGAGCTTATGAGCAAAGAAAGGTCAGATATTTCCCTAAACATATTCTTATTGATAAAGATAAGCATAAAAACGATCCTGCTAAAGCTAAAATAGATTCGGTTTACCAAAAATTAAAAAACGGCGAAAAATTTGAAGAGCTGGCAAAAAAATACTCTGACGATGTTCAGACCGGATCAAACGGAGGCGAACTCGGCTGGGTCTTCGCTTATGATATGATAAAGGAGTTTGAGGATCAGGTTTTAATATTGAAAGAGGGTGAATATTCAGAACCTTTTATGTCTGAATACGGTTATCATATTATATATCTGAGCGGTGTTAAGAAAAATGATAAGATCAAACCATACGAAGAAGAAAAAAAGCTGATTATGAACGATTTTAATAAAAAGTATTCAGGAAAGTTCCAAAAGATTTTCTTGAAAATGATTGAAGATCTAATGGTGAAATATGATGTTAAAATTGACTCAGCAAATATAAAAACTTTTATAAAACAGTATAACAACTATATTGAAAAATCGAAAAATGACGAAAAAGCAGATCCGCTTGATCTATTTAAGGATTCTGAAAAGAATCTAAAATTTTCCCAGTTTGAAGATTTTATGCTTGATGCAAATAAAATGATATCCACATTGAAGAATTTCCCGAAGGATAAAAGGCCCGCACTGGAGAAATATGACGATATCAGAATGTACATCGTTGAAAAATTGAGGAATAAACTCCTTGAAAAGTACTCGGATGAATTAGGATATACAAAAAATAAGCAGTATATAGTCACCGCTAAATCCGGTATGTACGAAACATATAAGGAAAAGCTCGTTCAGATGTTTGTTAAATCAAAAATAGCCGAATCAGATCTTGACGAATTGCAGAAATATTATGACGAACACAAAGAGTCTTATAAAAATGATGACGGTTCCTATCAGGAGTTTATCAAAGTAAAAGCGAGTATATCCAACGCGATAAAGAGTAAAAAATTTTCTTCGGCTATGAAGGAATGGGAGAAGAACATTTTCAGCCAGTACGGAGTAAAAATTAATTACAACCTTCTTGAAGAAACTTTCTATAATCCTAAGGATGACAGGAAATAATGCATATATCGAAAAAAATATGCTTTTTCCTGTTATGTATTTTCTCAATTAATTCTCTTGGTTTTACAGAAGAAAACATACTTACACCTTTCCATGAAAATATCAGTCTTGCGAAAATCAAGGGAAAGGATATAAAAGAATTCGATGTATTCGGATACCGTCTTCAGTAAAAGAGAGGAAGAAATTACCTGTTGAAGAAAGGAACAGGATCATAGAAAATTATATATTCGACAAATTGCTTCAAACCGAGGGTAATATTCCATCCGTTACCAACTCGGAGGAATATCGGAAAATCTATGATAATCTGATATCAAAAAATGCGGTCGAATACCTGAGAGACTACATTGTCAATGAACAGTTTATTACCCAGAAAATGATCGATGATCATTATATGAACAATAAAGCGAAATTTTCTGATAAATCAGCTGTTAAAGACAGAGAATTAATTATAGCCGATCTTAAAAAAGAAAAAGGAAAGGAAATACAGAAATTCATAAACAATTACCTGGACAATCTTAAAACCGCTAATAAAGTTAAGTACAACAATGATCTTTTCAAAAGCGTATCGCTGATTAAAGCAAAAGACATTGATGAATTTTCGGAATCAGTAAAAAAACTTGGCTTAAATAATGAACTTGTTTCATATGAAAATCAGAAAGTTTATTTAAGTCAGTTGTATAACCAGATAAAAAAATTAAAGCAATATCATATTTCTAATCTCTCAGATATTGATGTTCTTAAATCTATGGTTGACGGATCTATATTGAATTCGATTTTGATCTTAAAAGCAAAAAAAGAAAAAATGTTCGAAAAAGATGCGGTTAAAAATAAAACTCTCGATCAGATCAAATATTTCGTATCACAAAAATATAAAGAAATCATCACCGGCGACGAGAAGTTCATTCCTACAAAAGATGAAATGATCGATTATTATATTGCTCATAAAGAAGATGACGAGTTGAAAAGTAAAAGAAAAATGTGGGTTTTTGAGATTTTTAAAGAATATAATAATAATGACGAAAAAGAGGATAATGACAAGATCAAAGTAGCTATTGAACTGGAAAATATAAAACAAAAGATTCAAAACGGCGAAAGCTTTGAAAAATACGCAAAATTCTATCCCAGACCTCATACAAAAGACGGCGAGCTGGGATTTATTTTTGAAACGGATCACGCTATGATCGGAAAAACGGCCGCAAAAATGAATTCAGGCGAAATTTCCGAACTGATAATTCAGGAAAAAGCGATTTCTGTAATTAAAGTAACCAAAATTCAGGAACCTATGCTGTACAAGTTTGATTATGTGGAGGAAATTATAAAAAGAAGACTTATAGATATAAAAAAAGATAAATTTCTGAAAGATTATAAAAAGGAACTTTTCGAAAAATATAAAGTCGAATTGCTTATGGATAATTCAGAGGAGAAAAAGTGATTTTGAGCCGGATCAGATTATTAGTGCTTTTAGTATGGATAGCATCTCTAATTGCGAAAATCATTGATAGAATTATAGCAATAGTCGGAGATGAGGTAATCCTAAAAAGCGAAGTGGATCAGTATGTAGAGCATCAAAGATATATATCAAAAAGCAAATTTGACGAAACTGAATTCAGAAAAGAAATTCTTGACGAATTGATATCGAATAAAATTATTTACGATATTGCATTAAAAGATTCTACAATAAGTGTTTCTGACGACGAAGTGCAGAGGATACTTGACAACAGGATCAATTCAATTATTGAAAAAGTCGGAAGCGAGAAAAAATTCGAGGAGTTATATAATACTACCGTAAGCGATTTGAAAAAACAATATCGTTCTGAAATAAGAAAGAATCTTTTTGTCGACAGACTTAAAAATAAGCATGATCAGAAGCTTTCTGTCAACAGAAACGAAGTAGAAAGTTTTTTCAATGATTACAAGGATTCTTTACCGCCCGTAAAATCAACTATCTCACTGAGCCAGCTTGTAATCGGTTTTTCAAGTGAAGCATTAAAGAAATCGAAAAGTCTTGAATTATTGAAAGAAATAAAATCGAAAATTACAAGCGGCGAGATCAGTTTCGATGAAGCCGCAGAAAAGTATTCTCAGGATGAAAGTTCAAGCAGAAAAGGCGGTAACATCGGTCTAACGAACAGGGGAGATCTTGTTCCGGATTATGAAAGGGTTGCTTACAATATGCAGATCGGAGATATTTCTGAACCTGTAAAAACAAATTTCGGATATCATATAATAAAGTTAAATGAAAAATTCGGAGAGAAAATAAATACTTCGCATATACTGATTAAGCCGGAGGCTTCTATTGAGAATGACTCTACCGCTTTCAAATTCGCGCTTGCTTTAAAGGACTCAATAATAAATAAAAAAATGACTTTTGAAGAATCAGTAAAAAAATACAGCAGCGATGAAAAAACAAAGTATATTGACGGTCAGATCGGTATTTTAGCAATTGACGAACTTGATAAAAAATATACCGCGTTGTTTGAAAATTCACAGATAGGGTTCATTACCGATCCGATAAAAGAAAAGGACGGCTATTATCTTTACAAAATACTCGACAAAAAGAATGCTCACAAGATTGAGTTAAACACAGATTATAATCAGCTGAAAAATATGGCTCTTGAAAGGAAGAGGCAGCATGAACTAAAAAAATGGATTGATGAGTTAAGAAAAAAAGTGTATATTGAAGTAAAGTAATTAATTACGGATTTTTATGGAAATGTTGAAAAATATGATAAAAATGTTAAAAGTAAAAACCGCAGTCCTTTGTCTCATCGTACTTGTATCTCATGTATATTCTTCAGATATAACCGTGAATGATATCCAAGAGATATTAAATAACCAGAATCCTCAGATCATAGGGTTAATACAAAATTTACAGGTAGCACCGTTTAATCCTGATCTGGTAAGTTTCGAAGTTACAACTGAAAACGATCTGACCGTGAAATTATTTTTGTATAATCTTAAAACAAATAATGTTTTTCAAGTTGAATCGGAGAAATTTTCCGGAGGTTCTAAAGCCAAAAGGAAGTATTATTTAAAGGATCAGGGATTGCAATGGCACCCTTACAAGAACTGGTTTGTTTTTTATGGAAACAGTTTGGCCAATACAGATAATATTTACATTTGCAGAGTAGTTGTACCTGAACTGATAAATAATTTTGCAGTGAACGGTTATCGGGTAAAGCTTGCTGAAGATGTGAAAAAAGTAAAATCATTTTGTATCGATCCTGCATTCGATATGACAGGCGACAACATATATTTCGCAAGAAAATATTCTTTGAGAGACAAAAGCGCGAAATATGACAGGAGTTACAATCTGACAGTGATAAATGATATTTTTAAATACAGGGACTTGAAATTCAAGGATGTTGAATTTAAAACGTTAGTCGAGAAGAAATTTGATCAGATAAAACCGGTTTGTTCACCGGCCGATAAAGACCTTATAGCTTATATATCTTATAAAAACCAGAAGAAAAAAGGCGAGGAATGGTACCACGAATATTCTCTTAATATATACAACCTGGCTACTTCTGAAATTATAACAGTCGACAACATGGACGGGTACCATTATTATTCATTTAAATGGAGTTATACTGGATCACACTTATTTTATTTTAAAGCTTTGTCACTTTTAAGAACTCCTCAGAATTTTATAGATGACAAAATTAATCAGGTAAATCTGCATTTCGTAAAAATATCAAAAACCGCAAGCAAGTTCGAAGCTCTTATTCAGACAAATGCCAAATCAGACATTCTTGTTGAGGATATAGTACCTAATGAAAACTCGATTTCTTTTATTAATGAAAATAACTTACTGGTCGCGAAGTATGATCCGTATGCCTCAGTTTTCATTGTTGATATAAATATGTGGAGAGATGCCGATAAAAATTCTGTTAAGAAAGTTCAATTTGATAAGGAATTTGATACTGATTATCCAAAAATTCTAGGGTCTGAATTGTATTTTGTCGGAACAACTTATTTGAAAAACAAGACAATCAGCGCTGTTTACCGGTCTAATGCAGCTTTAAAACTCAGCGGAGGTCAGACTCAGGATGTTTTAACGGTAAAATCTGAAATGGATTCCGGAGTGTCTGACGACAGTCAGCCTGAAGAAGAATACGAGGACGAATATTCAGAGGATGATTCTGAAGTATCTGAAACTCCAACCTCAACTGCTACCGTACCGGAAATCAAGAAACCTGATAATAGCCAGAAAATTTCTGAACTCGAGAATCAGATAACCAAACTGAATGGTGAATTATCAAAGCTGGATAACCAGATAACTGCAGAAAACTCCAATAGAGCTAATTATGAAAACGATGTAAAAACACTGACTAAAGAATCCAATGATCTTCAGGACAAAAAGAATACCTATCTGGTTAAAATATCAGAGCTGAAAGCTGAGAAATCAGTCAAACTGAGTGATTCGGCATTAAAAGCCAAGAAAATTTCTGAACTTGAAGATCAGATAAGCAAATTATCGATTGAAATCACAAAGCTGGATAATCAAATATCCGCAGAGAATGTTAATAAAGAGAATTACGAAATCACTATAAACAATCTTACAAAGGAAACTAATGATTTACTTGATAAGAAAAATTCATCTCTCGCAAGTATAGCCGAATTAAAAGCCGCCAAATCCATCAAGTTAGAAAGCGATATTTTACTTACTACCAAGAAAAATGAGTTAAATACTTTAGAAAATAATAAATTAACAGCGCAGAACGAAATACTGAAACTTGAAAATTCAATATTATCCGACAAGAATGAATTATCAAAACTTGAAACGGATCTGCTCAGTAAAAATAAAGAAATAACGCAGATAAAAAGTTTGATCAGCAATATAAAAATTGAACAAACAAAAACTTTGCAGACAGAAAATAAACTAGCCAGCTTTCAAACTCAGCTGACAGAACTTCAGTCAAGAAAATCAATCATTGAAGCTGACATTACTAAGTTTACACAGCAGCTTAATAACGACCAGAATTCGCTGAACGGATTAGTAAAACAACTGGCTGATAAAGGTATGGATAAACAGAATTCTTTGGCAGCAATTGACAAACTTAAAAATGATAAATTGATTTCTGAATTGAAAGATAAAGAATCCAGAATCAAAGCAAAAGAAAGTAATCTCGCTGAAAATAAGCAGAAACTTTCTCAAATAGACAGCCAGATAAGCAGTTTGACGGCAACCGTTGATACTGAGAATAAAAACATTGTTGATATGAGAACCGGTATTACTAAATTGAGTGAAAACAAGCTTTCATTGATGAACACAGTAAAGGAATTGAAAGCAAAAAAGGTGACTGCACAGGAAGCTCTTGCGAAAGATGCTGCCGAAAAGGCGGCAAAGGAAGCATTAGCTAAAAAAGAAGCCGAAGATAAGGCGGTAAAGGAAGCATTAGCTAAAAAAGAAACCGAAGATAAGGCAGCAAAGGAAGCATTAGCTAAAAAAGAAGCCGAAGATAAAGCGGCAAAGGAAGCGTTAGTTAAAAAAGAAGCCGAAGAAAAAGCGGCAAAGGAAGCATTAGCTAAAAAGGAAGCCGAAGATAAGGCGGCAAAGGAAGCATTAGCTAAAAAGGAAGCCGAAGATAAGGCGGCAAAGGAAGCATTAGCTAAAAAGGAAACTGAAGAAGAGTATTCAGAAGAAAGCGGTGACGAATACGGAGAAGACGATTCATCAATCGAAGAGGATGTTTTTGAGGATATAGAAACACCTTCTTCAACCAGAAGAGGCAGAAGATAATGAAAAAGTTCAAAATATTTTATATTTTAAGTTTAACAATTTTTCTTTTATTATCTTGCTCAAAAGAAATAAAGCTTGAAAATATCGGATTTGAAAAAAGTTTCAAAATTGCAAAAGAAAAATTTAACGAAAACAATTTTAGAGAAGCCATAAATGATCTTAACACCATAGTATTAAATTATGGCGGAGAAAACGGAATTGACTCAGCTCAATTTTTGATCGGTAAATCACATTATCAGCTTGAAGAATATTACTCGGCTGCATACGAATTTACCAAGCTGTCAGAGAGTTTTCCCGAATCCCAGTTAATAGAAGATTCTTATTTCAATTCTGCCGAATGCTATAGAGAATTATCGCCGAGATATACGCTTGATCAGAAAGAAACATTCACAGCTATTTCAAAGTATCAGTTATATCTAGATCTGTTTCCTAAAGGAAAGTTCGCTTTACAGGCAGGAGAAAATATAAAAGAATTACGCGAAAAGATCGCAAGGAAAAATTATGAAGCCGGGCTATTATACCTTAAACTTGATCAGCCGAGAGCTGCAAAAGTTTATTTCAACGAAATAATCGATAATTTTTATGACACCTCATTTTATCTATCTTCTCTGGAACAGATTGCCTATGCCTCTTTAGCTATGAAAGACGAATATAATTACCAGTTGTATTTATCAAAGTTTCAGGAATTGAAAAACAATGTTGATAATGACAAATAAAATAGGCTTGTTCGGCGGATCTTTTGATCCTGTGCATATAGCTCATTTAATTATTGCTTCAGTAATTAAATGCGAATTTAGTTTAGAGAAGATATTTTTTATTCCAAATTATTTATCTCCTTTTAAGATCAATTCAACAGAAACTAATGCGGATCACAGATTAGAAATGCTTAAACTTGCTGTGGAAAATAATGATGATTTTGAATTATCAGATTTCGAAATCAGACAAAATAGACCCGTTTACACTTATGAAACGATTAATTACTTTAAAACATTATTGCCGAACAAGGAGTTATATCTTATTGTCGGCAGCGATTCCTTTAAGAGTATTACAAACTGGAAAAATTTTAGTCATATCAAAAAAAACGCCGGCATTATCATTGCTCAGAGACCGGATAATGACCTGTCAGTTCAAGAAGACAATGAGAAAGGAATTCATACGAGTAAATTATGTCCGTTAATGAATATTTCTTCAACTATGATAAGGCAAATGATTTCCGAAAAATTAAATATTAAATATCTTGTAAATGAAAAAGTTCAACATTATATTATCGATGAAAGGCTTTATCCGACAACTTAAAATAAACTGGTATTATTATGAGCGATGATAATAAGAACAAAGGAATTAAAAAAGATATCCTGAATAACAGAGAGAATTCTGAAGGAGAAAGTATATACGGAAAGTTCAGAAACAGAATTCTTGATCAGGAACAGAAAGATATCGTAGAACGCGTGCAGCAGGGAGCGGAGTCAGGTTATGTTTTCGACAACACATCCGATGATACATTGTCCGGAGAGTATGTTAAAAAAATCGATAAAAAAGTTATAGTTATTTATGTAGCAATATCTACAATTATTCTCACTGTAATTGCTGTTTTCGCAATTAATTATTTTTTCCCGGATCCGAAAAATGCTGCTGAGGATAAATTTATCGAATACAAAAAAAAGATAGCTAAATATGAAGAACTGAATGTTGAAAAGAGAAAATTGATGCAGGAAATAGACAGCCTGATCGCAGGATTAAGAAAGAATGATAAATTCAAGGATTTAAAATATTCCGAAGATGGTACTCTTACAAATGAATCCATGAAATATCTTTCCGAGCAGGCAAATAAAGAGAGCAACACAGGGATAAAATCCAAAATAAGCACAATTATTAAAAGTGATCAAGAATTGAAAGAACTTGAACAGGACATTATTTCCAAAAATCAAGGTTTAGACGCTCCGGTCGTTATGACAAAATCAAAAGGGCATGAAGATATTGCTATTGCTTTCCTGACTCAAAAAAAAGGTCTGACTCACGATGATGCTAAATCAGTAATTGAAAGCGTGAATATATTCGACTATACATATAGCGGTCTCTATGTCTGGAATTTCTATGAAAATGGTTTCTACGGGTCATTTATTACTAAAGGCGAAGCGGATAAATCACCGAACGAAATAAAAAAACTCGCTCAACAGGCTTTCCAGGACAGAATTCTGGAACTTGAAAAAGAAAAAACAGCGCTTAAGAATATCACAAAACAGCTTGAAACGGATCTTAAAACTTCTCAGGCAAAAGTTGAAGAACTTCTCAGCGAAAGAAATAAACTTGGCGAGCTTGATACAAAAAATCGCCAGCTTAAAGAGGAAGTTGTTAAAAAAGAAGAAATGATCAGCGAGCTTAATTCAATAAGGTATAAACTGCTAGCGTATAGCTTTGCAATAGAAAGAGGAATAATCTCTGATACAGTGTGGGAAGGAGTAAAAATTGAAAAAGCGGCAGGTATAGACTATTCATCTAAAGTTGATTTTTCGGTTACAGACAATTTGATAATCAGACCTAAGCAATTCAGCCTGAATTCATTTACGGAAGTATATGTGCTTCCAAAATCACTTGTAGCTTCCGGAGATATTAAAATCCTTAAAAAAGATCAGATATGTAAAATTGAGTTTGTTAATAAAACGAGTCTTATTAAAAAGCAGATATTAATAATTGCAAAATAGATTTAATGCCTAAATCATATAAATATATATTCGGACCTGTACCTTCGAGAAGATTGGGTTTGTCTTTGGGTATTGATCTTTTAGGCGATAAAATATGTTCAATGGACTGTGTTTACTGTGAAGTGGGAAAAACGAGATTATTGACTCTTGAAAGAGCTGAATATGTTCCAGCTGAAACTGTGCTGGATGAACTAAGATCGTATCTGGAAAATTTAAAGGATCAAAAACCAAATTACATCACATTCTCAGGTATGGGTGAACCGACTCTCCATTCCAGAATAGGCTATATAATAGATAAAATTCATGAAATGACCGATATACCTGTCTGCGTTCTAACCAATTCGACAACTATAGTTAACGATGATGTATTTAATGAGCTTTTAAAAGCGGATGTCGTAATCCCTTCTTTGGACGCTGTTTCAAGATCAACTTTCTTAAAAATCAATAAACCTGTCAAGAACATTAATATTGAAATCATCATTAAAAGATTAGCGGAGTTTAAGTTAAAGTTCAAAGGAAAGTTACTGATCGAAATATTATTTGTTAAAGATTTAAATGATAATGATAATGAATTAAAAGCATTAAGTGAAGCAATTAATATTATTAATCCTGACGGGCTTCAGATACATACGGTAGCGAGACCTTCATTATCAGACATGCTGAACCGGGCAAGCGATGAATTTCTAAATAAAGCAAAAATGTTTTTACGACTGAGTTCACCTGAAATTCAAATTTATTCGAAGAACAGCGCAATGGATCACAAATCTGAGGACGACATGATAGTTTCATTATTAAAAATCCGGTCATGTTTTTTTGAAGAAATAGTAAGATCAACTGGAATTACCAGTGAGAGATTGAAAGTTTTATTAAATGACCTTGATCATGCAGGCAGAATTACCAAGGTCAAATTTAATGACAGAATATATTTTAAAGTTAATTTCAGCTGCAAATAAATCTTGACTTATCAAATTAATATTATTATCTTGAAATTGGTGTGAAATAGAAAACTAAGGAAACATGAAAAAAGGTTTAATAATAATTTTCTTAATAAGCGCAAGTTTGTTAATGCCGTCAACAAACATACTGAATCTGAATGCCACATATTCAGGCGGTCTTGTTAAGATCGGATGGCAAAGTTCAATTGAATCTAATGTTAAGGAATATATTATAGAAAAGTCATCAGATGATGTTACTTATACACGGATGACCTCTGAATCTCCGAAAGGCAGTTCATCAACTTATTCTGTGTTTGATCTAAGCACACACTCAAAAGAAACTACACTTTTTTATAGAATAGTAGTCCTAGATTATGACGGTTCACGGTTCGTATCGGACAATGTCAGTGTAAAAATTGCAACTGCCGGCATATCCGCCACCTGGGGAAGCATCAAGGCTATGTTCAGATAAAATACCCATATTTTTATATTTATTATTCTTGCATATAGTTCATTTTTTTTATAATTTTAATATGTCGCATAAGCTTACTTATGTGATTCTTATATAGTGCATTTAGGAGTTAAATTGAGAGAGACTATTCTTACGGGATCTGAATTAAATGAAGATCGTGAGATCGAAAATTCATTAAGACCTTTGCGTTTTGATGATTTTGTCGGGCAGAATAAACTGATTGAAAATCTTAAAGTATTTATTCAGTCAGCGAAGATGAGGAAAGACAGTCTCGATCATACAATTCTGCACGGACCTCCCGGTTTAGGTAAAACTACTCTGGCTCATCTGATCGCTAATGAGCTCGGAGTTGATATTAAAGTTACTTCAGGACCTGTTTTGGAAAAAGCGGCGGATCTGGCGGGTCTTCTGACCAATCTGAAAGACAGAGATGTTATTTTTATAGATGAAATTCACAGGCTGTCTCCTATTATCGAAGAGTATCTTTATCCCGCTATGGAAGATTATACAATCGACATTATGTTAAGCAGCGGACCCTCCGCAAACAGCGTTCAGTTACAGTTGCCTAAGTTTACGCTGATAGGAGCAACAACCAAGGCCGGAAATCTTACTTCACCGTTAAGAGCGAGATTCGGCGTTTCATGCAGGATGAATTATTATGACGCGCAGGATCTGTATAAAATAATTAAAAGAAGCTCTAAAATACTGAATATTGAAATTGATGACGATGCCGCTTTGGAAATGGCAGGCCGCTCAAGAGGCACTCCGAGAATTGCGATCAGACTTTTAAGCAGGATACGAGACTTTGCTTTAGTGAGACATTCAGGAAAAATAACGAAAGATATAGCTGTACAGGGCTTAGGATTTCTAGATATTGATAAAAAAGGACTCGATGAAATGGACAGAGCAATTATTCTGGCTATGATCGAGAAGTTCAACGGTGGTCCCGTCGGAATTAAAAACATTTCCGTATCGGTAGGTGAAGAAGTGGATACAATAGAAGAAGTATATGAACCATTTCTGATACAGGAAGGCTTTATTCAAAGAACTCAGAGAGGAAGAATTGTTACGGAACTGGGTTATAAACATTACGGAAAAAATTTTGTAAAACATGATTTAGGCTTATTATGATGTACGAAGTTTCAGATTATAATTTTGTATTACCTAAAAAACTTATAGCGCAGAAACCGTTAAACAAAAGAGATTCATCCAGACTTCTTACAGTGAACAGAAAAGATAATACGATCAATTTCGGGAGTTTCACTGATATTGAGAAATTTTTCAGTAAAGGAGACATTCTTGTTTTAAACGAAACGAAAGTACTTCCTGCCAGAATTTACGGATATACTGAAAAATCATCGAAAATTGAGATCCTGCTTCTTAAAGAGATAGAGGAAAATCTATGGGAGATCATGATAAAACCGGGAAAAAAAGCTAAAATCAATGATTTGATAATTTTGGAAAACAATGCCTCCTGCAGAATTCAAAGTGTTACTCCAGAAGGTAACAGGACCGCTATTTTCGACTGTGAAGAAAATTTCTATGACTATATTGAACAATACGGAAAAGTACCGTTACCCCCATATATAGAAAGGGAAGAAAATAAAGCGGATAAAAAAAGATATCAGACTGTATTTGCCAAAGTACCCGGAGCTGTCGCTGCGCCTACAGCAGGATTGCATTTTACAAATAAACTGATCAATTCACTAAAAAATAAAGGTGTAATTATTTCGAAAATAGTTCTTCATGTCGGCGCAGGAACATTCAAGCCAATAAAAACTCAATCGATTCTTGATCATAAAATGCACAGCGAGTATTATGAGATTTCCAAAAAAACCGCGGAAGAAATAAATTACGCCAAACAAAACGGAAAGAAAATCTTTGCGGTAGGTTCAACAGCAGTAAGAACATTGGAAACTTCTTCGGATAATAATGGATTTATTTCTCCTTCAAAGGGAGAAACCGATATTTTTATTTATCCGGGTTATAAATTTAAAGTTGTTGATCATTTAATTACTAATTTTCATTTGCCAAAATCGTCATTGATCCTGCTGGTTTCAGCTTTCAGTTCGATTGAAACAATAAAATGTGCTTATGAAATGGCAATTGAAAAAAACTTCCGTTTTTACAGCTACGGCGACGCGATGCTAATAATTTAAAAAATTAAATTAAATCAGGAGTTCACCATGATATGTCCGAATTGTAATACGATGAATCCTAACTCAATCAAGAAGTGTATTAAATGCGGAGCGATACTTGAGAAAAGCTCCGGCGGCGCTCCGATAAAGCCTGCCGAGTCTTCAGGCGGACCAATGCTCAAGAAGAAAGAGAAACCCGAAAAATCAGAAAGGATTTCCGGACCGATTGATCCTGAAGCAAGTGCAAAGAAAAAGAAAACTTTACTTTTTTTTATTTTTGCGGTAATTCTAATAATATTTATTTATCTTATTTTCACAAATAAAGATAAACTTTCCGGTTTATTTCAATCAGGACCTGTTGCCGATTCAACTCTTGCAGTTGTTGATACAATCCCCAAAGCGATCGCAGCCGTTCCCGACACACTTAAAAAGGATA
>Ga0209262_10000335_pt1 | contig 23116 bp, 19 predicted proteins | sample Lowcelwee11metaG_FD_187171 | JGI IMG/M metagenome (GOLD analysis project Ga0209262, IMG submission 187171) | Freshwater pond sediment microbial communities from the University of Edinburgh, under environmental carbon perturbations - Low... | ecosystem: Environmental > Aquatic > Freshwater >...
AATGTAAAACATACTACTATCGTTGGAGCATGTACCGTTCAATCTGCAATATCTGGTGCCGCTGCTGATACATGGTGCATTGTAGATATTCGCAGAAATTCCACAACAAATGTCACATTTTTAATAAACAATGCAAACACCGTAACGCTTACATCGTGTATCAGCACACAAGATATGTCTCCTAGCGTAATTGCTTACAATAATGGAGCTATCATTGAAGTTGATTGGGCTTTAATCAGACAATATCTGGCTACTGAACCAGCATGGGGATCATGGGGTAGTGAAGAATCTATTTTTCCATCTGCTACTTTAACTAGAAATATATTAACTAATATTCCAATTGCTAGTTTATCTAGTGAAATTACAAATTTATTAACTAGAAATCTATTAACTAATATTCCAATTGTTAGTTTATCTAGTGAAATTACAAATTTATTAACTAGAAATCTATTAACTAATATTCCAGTTTCTAGTTTGGACCTTTGGCTTTCTAGTTGGAATTATAGAAAATCAATTACTTTATCTAGAGATTCTGGTGCTGTTACAAATTACCAAATGAAATTGTTAGTAGGTGAATCATCTGGAGCTACTGGTGAAAATGTTGATTGTGGTGGGAACTGTAAAACTGATTTTAGTGATCTTAGATTTACAAATGGTGATGGAGAAACCTTACTTGATTACTGGATTGAAAGTATATCAGGGACTACTCCTAATCAATTAGCTACAATCTGGATTGAGTTTGATTCAATAGGAATAACAAATACTACATTTTATATGTATTATGGTAATGCTGCTGCTAGTGCATATAATAATGGAGTGAATACATTTATTCTTTTTGATGATTTTGAATGGGGAGCTAATGAGGATCATATTCATACACATGGGGGAAGTGTTGCATGGATTAGTTCTGATACTGCAAAAATTTCAACTATAAGAGCTTATACTGGTACAAGATCTGCACAATGTAATTATGCTCCAATAGGTACTTTTGAATATCCTCAACCAATAAACAGCAATATATCTTTTAGATTTCGATTTTATAAAGAAGCTCTTGTGGGAAATGGTCCTTCTATACAAGTTTGTTATAATGCTACAGGCAAAGCCGCAATTGTATATTGTACAAACGATCAAAGTGTTAATTATTGGACAGGTGTAAGGAATGATACTGGTAGTGATTGTACACCGGATGTATGGCAATTACTTGAAATAAATAATTTTAATTTTATTACTAATACTTTTGATATTTGGTTGAATGATATAAAAATAAAGTCTGGTGCAAGTTTTTATAGTGGTGCTAGTGATGATAAAATTTATTTATCTTGTGCTGATACAACTTATGATAAAGATGTATGGTTTGATGATGTTATTATACGAAACTGGAGAATAACTGAACCAGCATGGGGATCATGGGGTAGTGAAGATGTTTTTTTTCCATCTGCTACTTTAACTAGAAATATATTAACTAATATTCTAATTTCTAGTTTAACAAATGAAATAATATCTTTAATTACTAGAAATATATTAGCTAATATTTCAATAGATAGTTTAACAAATGAAATTACAAATTTATTAATTAGAAATATATTAGCTAATATTTCAGTAGATAGTTTAACAAATGAAATTACAAATTTATTAACTAGAGGTTTATCTGCAAATATTTCTGTTGAAAGTTTAACAAATGAAATAATAGCTACTATTGATTCATCTTTTCGTGAATTATCTGCTAATATTCAAACATCTTCTTTAACAAATGATATAAATTATTTATTAACTAGAAATTTATTAACTAATATTTCTGTTGAAAGTTTAACAAATGAAATAATATCTTTAATTACTAGAAATATATTAACAAATATTTCTGCTTCCAGTTCTGTTTCTGATATTATTCACACAATTTTAAGAAATTTATCAGTTAATATTTTGTCTTTTAGTTCTACTTCTGATATTGTAGTTATACTTGGAATGGCAATTGAACTTGCAGCGAATATATTAGGAATTAGTGTAACAAATGATATTGTGGTTTCTTTAACAAGAAGTCTTTTAGTTTTAATAGATATTTTAACATCTACAAATGTTGTTGATGTTACTATTAACAGAGAGTTATATACTAATATTGTTATAGATTCTGTTACTGAAGATGTTATAGTTTCTGTAACAAGAATGTTATTAGCAGATATACAAGGAACTTCTTTAACTTCAAATGATTTGATTTTACTTTTAGTTGCATTGGGAATGATTATTGACCCAGATTCATTAACAGTTTTAGGTGAAAAATCTATAGGAAGAAAAGGAGGAAAAAGTATTACTTCAAGGAGTGGAAAAAAGACAATAGTTTCTAAGTAAAATTTTTGAAATAATAAAGGAGAATAAAATGGGTTCTTTAAGTAATTATGCTGAAAATGCTGTAATGAATCATATTTTTGGTACGGCATATACCCCTGCTGCAACTATTTATTTAGCACTTTGTACTGATGATCCTACTGATGCTGGTACTGGTGCTAGCATGAATGAGGTTCCTAATTCTAATAATTATGCTAGAAAAGCAATTACTTTTGATGCTGCTGCAAGTAGAAAAGTTGTACAAGCTGCTGCACTTGCCTTTAATCAGGCTTCTGGTGCTTGGGGAACTATTACTCATTATGCTGTATTAGATAATGGAACTCATGGTGCTGGAAATATGTTAGCTTATGGTGCTTTTTCTGCTTCTTTTGCTCCCGTTTCTGGAAATATACCTAATATTGCAGATGAAGAAATTGAAATTTCTATTAATGCCTCTGATGGTGAAGGATTTACCAGTTATTTAGTACATAAATTATTGGATTTAATGTTTAGAAATACTGCTTATTCACAACCAGCTACATATATTGCTTTATTGGATACTGTTGGTGCTGATACAGATACTACATTAACAACTGCTGGAAAAGAAGTAGCTGGTACTGGTTATGCTCGTGTATTAGTAAATAAACATGGTGGTGCTTCTCCCGCTTGGACGGTTTCTGGTAGTGCTGTAACAAATGCAAATGCAATTACATTTCCTACTGTTGGTGCTGGTAATTGGTCACAACTTGTAGGTGCTGCTATTGTTGATGGTGGAACATTAGATGCTGGAAATGTATTAGCATATGATAACGATCAAGTTGTAGATCAAACTCCTATTGCTGGTGACTCTGTAATATTTCCTGTTGGAGATTTTGATGTTTCTTTGAGCTAATAATTATTTTTATATGGGGTTTAATTATGGCAATTGAAACTATTTATTTGTCAAATGAAAATATTATTGATTTAATTCTTAAATCTGAGGATGATGATGGAGTTTTGCAACCACAATCATTAGAATCTGTTTTTGAGATAAAATTACATTTTTCAGAATTAAATTTAACATTATCTTCAAATAATGGAGAAACAGATGTAGTAAAATGGGATCAAGTAGATTATGATACTGGTGAAATTCGTTTATTTTTAAAAGATGTAGATGAAGAAGATCTTCCACCTAGACACACACCGTATGTTGTATATATAGTTGTATATGATGCTACTAATCCAGATGGACTTGTTTGGGATAATATTCTTGTAAGAGTTAAGTTGTTAGATCTTAGTTAATATAAGGGGGGAATTTTTTGAAATGGAAAAGTTGTCTATTCTTTTAGTGGAGGATCATACTGAATTAAGAGAACTTTTATTAAATGTTATTATTAATTTGCATGTATTTGAAGTTCAAAGTGCTAAATGTTTAGAAGATGCATTAATACTAATTAAAGAAAAAGAAATATTTTCTATTGTTATACTTGATTTAAATTTGTGTAATTCTTTTGAAGATGGAATTTTGTTGGCTGAAAAAACAAAAGAAAAAAATTGTACTTCTATTATTGTAATTAGTACAGGTTATTATGACAATTTATTTGATCCTAGATTAATAAATTTACCAATTGATGATTTTTTAAAAAAGCCTTTCAGTGTAGATTTTTTTAGTGAAAAATTATTAATGTGGGCTACATTATATAAACATAGAACTATAAACCGTGAATATTTAAATAGTAGAATGAAAAAGTATGAAGGTTGGTTTGATACCTTACAATTAATAGAATCTAAATTGAAAATTCTATTGGAGGGTAGGGATTTTAATAATGGAGGAACTTAGAAAAAAGATTGGGCAGGTTGATATTGATTATATAGGTGTTAAAAATGCTTTAACTTTATTACTTCAATATCAAGAACAAACTAAATATATTGTTGAAGAATTAATAAAAGATATAAGAGAGTTAAGAGTACAATCTGAAAGTGTTCCTGTTTTAACTTCTAGATTAAGTTCTTTAGAAGTAAAAGTTACAGAAATATTAACTGAATGTAAGAATAGAAATTCTTTTTGTGCTGAAAGAATGGCTAAAATATTTAATGAATTTAGGAGTGATCGTAGCAATGATAATGAAAAATGGCATGAATTTGAAAAAAAATGTATAATAGTTTCTACTGAATTGAAAGAAACAATAGAAGAAAAATTAAGATTGACTTTAGAAAAAAAAGATGAAATATATAAGAATGAAATGAAAGATATGAATGTTAAAATTGGAAATTTGGTGGAGAAGACAAATGATTTTGATAAAAAATTACATATTACTATAGCTAAAATAGGTACTGCTATAGTAATTGTTGGTTATATTTTAAATACTATTGGAGGAAAGCTTTTTTCTCATTTTATTGAACATATACCCAAATAGAAGGATTAAATATTTATGTTGATTAAAGTTTTGGATAGAAATTTGGTGAGAAGATTTAATAGTACAATTATTAATGTTGATTCTAGTATGGCTAATACATTAATTTCTAGAGGTTTAGCTACATCTATGGAAAAAGCAATTACAACTCCACCTATGGATAAAATGATAAAAAGTCCAGAGATAAAAAAAGAAATACTCCTAGAAATTATAAAAGATGAATCATTTATATTTGAACAAATAGTGGAGAAATAATATGGATATTCCTGTTGTTTTATCTCCTTATGCCTTTATTGATGAAGATTATTTTTTTTATATGAATAATGAAATAGATTCATTTGATGAAGATTTGCTTGATAAAATTAGAAATATAATAAATTATGTTACAAATTTATTTGAATATTTTTGTGGTAGAAAATTAAAAGCTAGAGATTTTTATTCTTATGATGAAGAAGATATAGAGGAAGAATATTCTATTTTTGATCCACCAAAAGGAACTACATTTTGGTTTCCTACTTATCCAATAAATTCTATTACAAGTTTTACAATTAGTGGTGTTAATATTTCTGAAGCAACTGATTATGATGATACTATAGGTTATTTTCTTTATAAAAAGACAGGAAAATTAGTTTATTCTTATGGATTTGATTATGGATATTTAAAGAATGTAAAAGTTGATTGGAATGGTGGGTATAATGATACTCATTCTGAATATGCAGAATTACAGTATTTAACTTATAATATGTGTTCTGAATTGTGGAGTATAAACCCAGGAGAGGGTAATTTGATTTCTGAAACTATTGGGAATTATAAATGGATGAAAATGTCTCCTAAAGATTTGGATAAATTTAAAGGTTTATATCCAAATATCTTCTTTGCATTATCTAAATATAGAAAGTTTTATATATGAGCATAAATTCTTTATTAACTATGAAATGTGATATTGATAAAAGAAGTGGAAACTCTTTTGATGAATATGGAAATTCTGTAGTAACTTGGAGTAGTGTTGCTACAAGTGTTTCTTGTTATATTCATCCAATTGTTTCTGGTTTATCTGCAATGAAAATTGATATGAAGCCTATTAGTGGTGAAAGTATTACTGGAAACTATTATGGATTTTTTAAAAGCACACAAGAAATAGCAATAGGTTATAGAATTTTGTTGGATGGAATCTATTATTATGTTTTAGGTGGTGCCCCAATTTTTAATCCTAAAAAAGCAAAAAATAGTCATAAAGAATTTATTTTATCACTAGAGGTTACATAATGTATTCTTCAGATATTGCAAATGCAAAGGTTAAACTTAGTGGAATTTTAATGAAATCTAAGTTTGACCAAGCTTTATTTAAAAGGATGGATGATCTTCTTTCTAAAATGCAATGGTTAATTTGGGATGAATTAGCAGTAATAGGTTCTTTTATTGTAAGGGCTGTTAGAGAACATTTAGCTACAGCAACTCCTAGTGGAAGAAAATATGCTTATGTAGATGAAGATTTCAATCTTATTAAAGAGCATACTGCTAGTGCTGATGGTGATCCACCAATGTCTTTTTCTGGATTGTTAATGGAATCTATAGACTACAGAGTTCTTAGAGAAATAAATACTGTAGAAGTAGGTGTTTGGAGTAATGAACCTTGGCAATGGGAAACTCTTTATTATGTTGGTTTAGTAGATAGAAAAATAGATGAAGAATCAGATTCAGATTTAGCTCAATTTAAAAGTGATGGTTATCATGGAGTAGTTGTTGTTGATGAAGGTGGTTCTGGTACTCCTGTAGATAAATATGCTTTTTATTTAGAGGAAGGTACTGAAAAAATGGAAGCAAGACCGTTTATAAAACCAGTTATTGAAAGTGAAGAATTTAGAAAGCTTTTATGGAATTTTAGAAAAGAATTACCCGCAAAATTAAGAGAAAGAATGAGAAGGAAGAAATTACCTGTATATTTTAAATTAAAATATGAGGATTAGTAAAATGTTAGAAATTAGTGAACATCTAATAAATATTTTAAAATATGATGCAACAATTACTTCTTTAACTGGAGCTACTTCTTCTGATTATAGAATATATTCTTGGAAACCTTCTTTTGATATACTTTTTAGTTCTACATATGAAGCTGCTATTTTTTACTCTTCTTTTCAAGATAAAAGACCTTCTTCTTGGTCTTATCCTAATCAAATAGGTAATATTACCTATTTTTTTCAATCATCTTCTCTTAGTAAAACTAAAGCAATCCAACTTGTTGAAAGAATAAATGATTTATTTGATAAGTATTCTTTTTCTACAGATAATTTTAATGTTTTAAGTGTAATGTGTAATGGAAAAAAAGAAGGTCCATTAGAAGGAAGTCCTACTAGAAGAATTTATGGAGAAACTATTTCTTTTTTACTTAGAGATATTATTTCTCGGTGATACTCTAAAATTTGCTATTACTTCTCATGTTGTTTATACTGATATGGAGAGTTAGTAATGAGCTTTAAATACAAAATGGTTAGAGTGGTTTGTAAAGGGAAAATTAAATGCTGTGATCGTTGTTCTGAAATTGTTTTTAATGAAGGTTATTGTCCTCAATGTGGGCGACCCCTTTGGAAAAAACCAGAGGAAGTCTGCAATACAATTGTTGGATATGTTGAAGGGGATATAGAAAAAAAACAGGGGAAAGTAAATTTTAGATGTAGATTTTGTAATACAATAACTACTATTTAACTTTTTTTAGGAGGTTTAATTATGGCTCTTTTTGCAACTGATTTTGATAGTGACAATATTAGTCTCGGTCCCTGTTTTGTGTTTTGGAAGGGACCACTTGATGTTTCTTTTCGCCATGTTGGTCATACGTTTGGTGGTGTTAGTGTTTCCATTACTCAAACTGCTTATGAATTGAAATCTGATTTGTATGGTGATACTCCTGTTCGGGTTGTTGATGGTGGTGTTCGTCTTGAAATTACTGTGAATATGACGGAAACTACTTTTGACAATTTAAAAATGTTGTTTTCTTCGGCAACTGATGAAACAACTTATTTAACATTTGGTAAGCCTGTTGGTGGTCAAATTAATACTGGTGAATTGATTTTGGAACCTACTGATGGTTCTGAAGTATTTCATGTTTACAAAGCTGCTGCAAATATTGGAGAAGCAGTAGAAATTAGTTACACGACTGAAAATCAACGAGTGTTGGCTTGTAAATTTGTTGGATTGATTGATGATGGTAGAACTTCTGGAGATCAATTGTTCCGAATTGGTGGTTGGGATTCAACGTAACATTTTTTATTACTTTGGTGAGGTTAGGGGAGAAATCCCCTAACCAATTGTAAAAATGCTGATAACGCTGTTACTATTAAATTGGAGGAAATTATTTATGGCTACGACACAATTGTTTGATTTTAGTGATTTAGGACAAGCAGTAAGTTTTAAATTTGGTGAAAAAGAATATACAATTCCACCTATTTCTAGTCAAAAGGCAAAGAAACTCTTTGCTCTTTCCAAAGAAGTTTCTACAAAACAAACTAAAAGAGAAAAACTTTTAAAAGAAGAATCTACTGCGGAACCTCCTGAAGATTTTGAAGATTCTATTGATGATCTTTTTAATTTTCAAGTGGATTTTATTTGTCTTGCTGTTGCTGATGTAACTAAAGAAGAAGTTTCTGAATGGCCTACTCGTTTAATGTCTCGTGTTATTAAACTTATTAATGATATTATTAGTGGAGATTTAGGACAAGAGGAAAAAAAATCTTAAATCAAGCTAAGGAGTATGTACAGATATGCAGAATAATGTATGGAGGGGTTTCACTTGATGATTTAGAGAGTATGCCTATTGATAAATATTTGGTACTCAGAAAGGCTGTAGAAATGGATGAAATTACAAGAAGACTTACTGTAATTTCTGATATTAATGCAGCCTTTTCTGGTAATAAGAAATACATGCAAAAATTAGAAAAGATTTTTTATGAATTATCTGGACAAAAAGATGTTACTTGGGAAGCAGATAAGAATTGGAAGAAGAGATTATTACGTTTTAAGAAATAAATAAAAGGTAGATTGAGATGGATGATGATCGCGTAACAATACCGATTACTATTAGTGCAAAAGTAGAAAATGAATTTGCTTCTATTTCTAAAAGCTTTCAAAAGGTAACAGAAGATATTACAAAAATGTCTTCTGGAATTGGACAAAGTTTTAGAAATGTTGCCAAACAAATGTCCAGTTCTTTTGAAACTGCAAATGCTGGTATTATTGGAAATCTACATAAAGGTTTTAATGAACTACAATCTTCTTTAAAACAAACCTCTAGAGAAACTGAAACTACAGTTAGAGCTATAGAGCGTTCATTAAAATCTTTATCTGAGATGAAAATTAAGAAAACTACACTTGATATTGATATTAGTGGATTAAAAGAAGCAAAAAAAATATTAGATGATCTTGATAAAGCTGCTAAGAAAACTGCTAAGAAAGCTGCTGAGAAGGCTGGTGTGGTTTATAGGGAAGAAGATGTAAAAGTCCCTAAAGATCTAAAGAAAAAAAGACTTGATGCTGGTAATATTCCTGAAGAATATAGAACAAATGTAAGTGAAAGACTTGGAAAAGCAGAAGCAGCTAGAGCAGTATTAGCTAAAAAAACAGAAGAAATGCAAATTAGAACCTATGCTAATGTTGGAAAATTAGCAGAAAGTTCTATTAAAGATATTTCTAAATCTGCTACAAAACAATCTGAGATTATTACTACATTAGCAAATAAAAGTGTTGAAGCACTTAAAAGTATAAAAAATGTTTCTGGAAATCTTTCTGAAGATGTTAAAAATGCTCTTTCTGGAAAGAAAATTTTAGATCAAGCTTTAGTACAAGAACAAAACTTAGCAAAATCATTACAAGTATTGGAAAAACAAAAGACGGAAGCAATACGAGCAGAACAATTAGCTCGTTTAGCATATGAGAAACAAACTAATGATGCAGCTAAAGCTATAAATGAACAACAATGGAGAAATACACTTACTCATTTAAATGATATAATTGCTAAATATAATGAAGCTGCTGCTGCACAAGGTAAATTATCACAAACTAGAGTAGACAGAGAAAAGAGATATGAAAATAGTATTTCTGCTATTAGAGAAAATGCTTTAAAACAAATAGCACCAGTTAATCTAGAAAGTGTTTTTAATAAATTAAATACTGATTTTCAGAAAGTTTTATCTTCTGCTAATGCTTTTGGTGAAGGTGGAAAAGCAGCAATTCAAAGAATTGGTGAAGGAATTAAAGCTTCTATTTCTAATATTGATACATTTAAAAATAGTCTTATTGCTATAAAAAATGAATTGACTACTTTATCTAAATCAAGACCGAAAGATACTGCTTTAAAACAAGATTTACAAAGTGTTAAAGATTTAATAACAGAATTGGGTAAATATAGAAAGGAATATTTAGCTGCTGCTGAAATGTCCAGAAAAATGGTTTTGACTGGACCTGTATTTAAATCAGAACAACATTTTGCTAATATAAGTAAACAAACAGAAGTATTTAGAAAAAATGTATTTGATGCTACTACTAAAGGAACTACAAAATTACAAACTGGTGGAGATAATGCATTTTCTATTTTAGAAGCTCATTCAGCATATAAAGAGGCTGAAAAGAATATTAAGTTATATGAAAAGACTGTAGAAAAAGTTGAAAAAGATATTCTTGCATTAAAACTTGAAAGTCAAAAAATTGAAGTAGAAAAGACAAAAGAAACAAATGCAATAAAAATAAAAGCATTAGAAAATTATGGTGCTGCTGTACAAAATCAAATAAAAGTTTTACAAGAGCAAACAAGTATATTAAAGAAAACTATTCCCGATGCTAATATTCTTGGATCTGGAGTTCTTGCTTCTGGCCGTAAATTTTTAGATAATATTAAGTCTATGGGAACTGCTGAAGGAAGTGGTTTATGGAAAGAATTAAAATCAACAATGCAAGGAATAGAAAAAGAATATGATAATATTATTTATCAATCTAAAAGATATAAACAAGAAAATATAGATTCTGCTCAGAAATCCAAAGCTGCTTTTATAGACTTACAAGGTACTTTTGAACAAAATAGACAAAAAATTATTACAATGATAAATGATTTAAAAAATTTAACAAAGAAAGGAATTATTGATGCAACTCCTGAAATAGCTAATCTTGAAAAACTTAGAGCGGAATATACAAAGGTATCTCAATCTGTAAGACAAGATGCTGCTGGTATGGCAAAAATGATGAGGGCACAAGAACAACAAGCAGCAAAAAGTCCTTTAACTAGATTTTGGGAATATTTTAGAGATTTAAGATGGCAAATAGCTGCTGTTTATTATATGGCTACTAGAGCAGTTCAAGCAGTTAAGAGATTATTTTTAGATTCATTAAATGAAGTTTCTGAGTTTAGAGCTAGTGTTTTTGGTTTAGCTGCTTCTATTGGTTTATCTATGGGTAAGTCTTTTTCAATTGGTTTTGACTATTTTTATAACTTTTCTTCTGATTTAATGGATAAATTACAACATAAAGCAGCTACTACTTATGCTACAATGGAAGATTTAATGATGGTAACAAAAACCTTTGCTCAAGCAGGGGTTTTTATAAGAGATGATAAAGATGTTGAAAGAATTTCTACAATTGCTTCTTCTGTTAAATTATTAACTGAGGGTATGTCAAATGCTGGTACTCAGATGCGACAAGAAATTTATGCATTATTAAGAGGTACACAAAGAGCAACTGACCAAGTAGCAATGGCTTTTTTGTTAATGGGAATTGATATTAAAAAGCAAATGATTATATGGAAATCAGAAGGAAAATCTGTAATTGAAGGAATTGCTGAATCTTTAGATGCTGTTAGAACAATGAATGAAAAAATATCTAATGAATATAAAGCACAAGTTAATAATTTAAATGCTATATGGAGTTATATTAAACGTATTGCTTTACAAGATACAACACTTACTATAGCCCAAGATATAAAGAAATTTGTTGCTACTTTAGGATCTCCAGGGGAGGGTTTAACTGATTTAGGAAAAAATATAGCACTAGGTATAAAATCTTCTTTTGAAATAATTTGGGAATTAACTAAACAAATTGGAGCATCTATAATTTCTATTATACAGACTATAAATGCTCTTGGATCAGCTACATATCTTATTTTTGAAGCTTTTATAGAAACAGTAAATTTTATTGGTTCTGGTTTTGGTTTTTGGGGTACTCCAATTAGAGAAGCAAAAGATGAATTAATAGGAATGGCTCAAATTACTGAGGGATTGTTAAAAACAATTTTAGTTATTAGTGCAGCTTTTAAATTTTGGTTAGCACCAATATATACTTCTATTAAGTGGATAGAATCTGCTTTAGAAATGTTGCGAGCATTTAAACATGCTACAAGAGCAGCTTGGCTTAGTGAGTTTGGAAGTACAAAAGAAGCACTTGAAGAATTTAAAAAGGCTGATGAATACTTAGAAAAAGCTAAAAAAGCATTTTTAGATCCTTTTGAAAAATTTGATTATGTTAAAGATTTAAAAGATGGATTTAAAAGTGCTGAAAAAAGTGCTGAAAAAATACATAATTTATTTAAAAATATGGATTTTGATAAATCTTTTGTTGATTTAATTAATGCCTCTGCTGGAGTTGGAAAAGGATTAATAGATACTTATACTGAATTAAATAATATGCGTAAAGAATCTCTTACAAAAGAAGAAAAAGGAGAAGATAGAGTTAAAGAGTTTAAAGATAGATTAGAAACACAAATGAAAATTTCCAATGAAATGCTTAATAAATTAAAAGTTAAATTAATAGAAGTTGATGTAAAAATAGTTAATGAATTATCTAATACACATCAAAATATAAATAAAGATATTTTTGAGACTACTAAAAATTCTATAAATCAGATAGTTAATTTGGGAACTACTGCTGAAAATGTTTTATTAGATTTACAAGATACTGCTAAACAAACATCTCTTCCAGGCCCAAGAATTGTTAATCTTCCTGATTCTAATTTGAAAGAAAATAAAAGAAAAAAAGAAATGCTTGAAATTCAAATAAAAGCATTAGAAGATTTTCAAGCTAAATTTTCTAATGCTGATGATATTACGAATAAATATTTGGCTAAAATGAATAAAAAAGAAAAAGGTAAAACAACTGAAGAACTTTACGATCAATATATGGATTTATATGATAAGTTAGGAAGTTTAACTCCATTTGATAAAGTAGAACGTCAATATAAGGATCATTTGCGAGAGATTGCTAAATTAGCAGAAGAAAATAAATATGTTGCTCAAAATAGAGCAGAATTTGAATTAGCTGCTGAAGCTTGGAAAAATCGGGAGATGTTAGATGCTACAAGAGAATATTTAGATACTTATGAAGATTTAAAAAGAGAAATGTTAGGTACAGAATTATCTGAAATAGAAAAGTTAGTTAAAGAATATGAAAATCTTGATAGAAAGATTGAAAAAGCTTTTTATTGGGATACTCCTGCAAAACTTCATCTTCAAGGTTTAACAGCTACAGGTTTTGAAATTAAAAAATTGAAATTGGAAACTGAAAGATATTATGAAATTTCTGGAAAACAATTAGATAACTATTCTAAACAAGCTGATATTTTAGAAAAATCTGTTAATCCATATGATAAACAAGTTGCTTCTATTAATAAATTAATAATAGCACATGAACAAATGAGATTGGGAATTGAAAAAGAAATAGATGAAAAGAAGAAACTTTGGGGTGTAAATGATGCTAATTTTAAACAATATAAATCAATTTTAGAGGAACAACTTCGTTTAGATAAAGAATTTACTGAATCAGAAATTAAAGATGTTCAAGAACCATTTTGGAAACGCATGAAAGAAATGGCAGAAGGTTTTACTGAAGGATTTTCTACTGCTTTAAATGATGCACTTTGGGATTTTAAGAATTTTAGTAAAACATTACAAGATTTTTTTACAAATACATTAAAACAATTTACACAAGCATTTATTCAATTTAATGTTGTAGAACCTTTAATGAAACAATTATCTTCTGCTGGTAATCAAAAGGGTGGATTTCAAGGAGTTGCTGGTGGTGCATATAATCCTTTAACTTGGATTTCAAAATTAAGTGGTGTCCTTGGCGGCTTTGGTGGAGAAAAGGAATCTCCTTTAAGTGGAATTAGTATGATAAATCCTTTACCAGTTAAAGTAGTAAATGATATTTTTACTGATTTTGGTAAAGGATTTGGTGGAGGAAATACATTTGGAAATATAGGTACTGGTGTTACAGATTTATTTAGTGGATTTAAAGATTTATTTTCTCTTCCTACATATCATAGTGGTGGAAAAATAAGTGGTAAATATCAAAATATTCCTGGTATTGAAAAAAATGAAGTATTAGCACTTTTAGAAGAAGGTGAACTTGTATTAACTGAAAAGCAATTAAAGAATTTACCAAAATTCCATGATGGAGGTCTTGTAGGAAATTATCTTTCACAGGGTCCAGATGAAAGTTTTCTAGAAGCTCAAGAACGTGGTGCCGAAAAACTTACACAAGCTTTTAATAAAGGAATAGATTATTTTGTTGGTAGATTTTCAAAAGCTTGGAATGATCCTGATGCAATGATGAAGGATATGGCAGATTCAATTGAAAATTCCTTTGGTATTCTATCAAAATCACATTTGTATGGTGAAGAAGGTACTGGAAAGTTATTAGATACAGCAATGAATTTTGGACCTGGGATGATTGGAAGCACCTTTCTTGGAAATAAAGCTAAAGGTTTTGAAGCTGCCAAAAAAGCTGGTAAAACATTTGAATTTGGTGGTTTAGAAATGTTTGAACTTCCTTCAATGGAATCTATGGTAAATAGAAAAGAAATTGATAAAGCTATAGAAAGTTTTAGGAATGGTGCTGATACATATGTTACTAAATTAGGAGAACTTTGGGAGAATCCAAATTTATATGAAAATATTTCTGAATTGAAAGATTATAAAGCAACAATTTCAAATGCTTTAACAGATTCAGCATTTTTTAGTAGAAAAGATAAAGAATTTGGATTTGATATTGGAAGTTTAATAGATGATTTTTCTTCTGCTTATTATACTAAAAAAGAAGCTTTAGCACATGAAACACAACATGGAGTTAATTATTTACAAGGGTGGCCTAGTGGTGGGTCAGCTCTTGGTGCTGGTATTCAATTACCAATAGATTATCAAAATACTCTTGAATATATTAATTCTTATAAAAAAGCTATAAATGTTGTTGATTTTATGAAAGAAAATCAAATAGTAACACCCCTTGAAGGTGCTACTAAATATACTGCTAAAACTGGTGAAAAAGTCGAACAACGTGATGTAGTTTCATTATCTGCATTTACTGATTATTTAAGAGAAAATAAACTTACATTTCTTCAACAATCTTCTGAAGTATCTATAGAAAGATATAATGAAGAAGTTGTTCCAAAAGTAATGGATTCTTTAGTTACTTTTAAAGAAGGTTTAAAAAATGCTATTTCATATATGGAAAAAGATATTGAAACTTTAAGTGTTATTAAAGGAACAGGTAATATTAATGCTCCTGGTTTTAAAGATCCAGAAGATATTTATAGAGGTCTTTTTGGTGAAATGATGGCTAATGAAGCTGGAGCTAGAACAATGTATGAAAAAGGTAAACCAGTTTATATGACTAAACCTCCATTTGAAGGAATTAATCCAGATGATTATTTAAAAACTAATCCAGATGTGGGTGGACCTTGGTATGATCCTATAAGTCCTACTTTTAAATATAGAGAAGTATTAGAAAAGGAGTTACAAAGTTTTAGTGGAAAATCATTTGGTTTAGGTATTGGTGGTGCTGGAATAATGGGGGCTGGTTTATATGGTGGTACTGCTGAAGCAAAAGAGAATTTAGAAGCTTTAAATAAACCATTAGAAAATGTTACAGAAAATCTTGAAAAATTAGAAACTTCTTCTAAACAACTTTCTACTTCATTTATGAGTTCTGCTAGTTCTTTAATTTCTGGAATTGGTTCTTTATTTGGTGCTAAAGGACAACAAATAGGTAATTTTGCTGGTCAGGTATTACAGTTTGGTACTATGGCTGCAAAGAGTTATGGATATGCTGAAGGTGGTATTATTAATGAACCTGTATTTGGAGTTGGTTTAAAAAGTGGTTCTAATTATACATTTGGAGAAAAAGAATCTGAATTAGTAACTCCAATGTCTAAAATGAATAATTTTGGTAATGGTGGTGAGACAACTAATGTTAATATGAGTTTAAGTATAAATGCTGTTGATACACAAACTGGTATGGAATTTTTAATGAAAAATTCTGATTTTTTACAAGCACAAATGGTAAAAGCAATTAAGAATAATAAAAGTATTAGATCTTCCGTGAAGAGGTCATAGAAATGGCAAATCTTTTATAAACTTGTAATCTCCTTTTTATTATGGTATCATTATATGGAACCAGAAATAGAAGGGAGAAATTATGAGATATAAATTAAAAGTTTTACAAATTGGTAATTTTAAAATATTAAAATTTTTTATGAAAAATTATAGATATTCTTGTTTAGGGGAGTGTGTTTGTGGAAGTATTAAAAGTTATCCTGTTAGATATTTAAAAAGTGAACATACAAAAAGTTGTGGTTGTTTAAAAGGAAAATTTATTACAGAAAAAATTAAAACACATGGACATTCTATTGGAAAAAGAGTGAGTAAAGAATATGAATCTTGGAGAGGTATTAAAAGAAGATGTTATAAAAAAAATAGTTCCTCTTATAAATACTATGGTGGTAGAGGAATAAAAGTTTGTAGTAGATGGTTAAATTCATTTGAAAATTTTTATAAAGATATGGGGAAATGTCCTAAAGGATATTCTATTGAGAGAATAAATAATAATGGGAATTATGAACCAAATAATTGTAAATGGGCTACTATTGGAGAACAAAATAGGAATAGAAGAAATAATATTTATATAACTTATAATGGTAAAACTATGATATTAAAAGATTGGGCAAAATATTTAAAAATAGATCATACTTTATTGATTTATCATTATAAAATTAAAAATAGATCAATGGGAATAATAATAAGGAAATTTGTTATTAAAAGACATAGGAAGGACTGTTATGGCTAATTTCAGTTGGATCTCCCACAGAACAGAACCGGATGCTCCTATTTGGAATGTTGTTTCAACTGATATGGAAGGAATGAAAAAGAAAACAAGATTAAAATCTACTGATCCAATGAGAATGTGGACCTTATTTTTTAGAATACAAACTAATGCTGAAAGAGAAATTCTTTTAGGGCATTTTAATGCTCAATATGGTTCTACAGAACCTTTTTATTGGACTTCTGTACCAGATCATATAAGTGCTGAAGCTTCTATTTATGTTAGATATGTTTACTATAAAGAAACTATTCAATTATATGATATTTGGGAAATAGAAGTAAAATTTGAAGAAGTTTTAATTTAAGGATAAATTTTATGGCTAGAAATATTCCTACAATTATTGCTCCTGAATTTTATAGATTATTTTCTAAACCCTTAACTATTTATGAATTGTATTTAGTAGATCCTTATACAACTCCTTCTCATTATTATGTTGCTAATACAAGTGATATTGTTTTTGGTGTAATTACTTATACTGCGTTAGCAATAAAGCGTTCTACTATTAAAAGTGAAGAAGGAACAATTATAAATGATATTGAAGTAGGATTAGATAATGTTGATTTAGCTTTTAGATCTTTAGTAGCTTCTGGTGCTTTAAATAGAAAAAGATGTGTTGGTAAATTAGTATTTTCTAATTTTCTTTCTAATTCAGCAAATTATATTATTTTGTTTGATGGTTGTTTAGATGAACCAAAAGGTGATGATAAATGGGTAACAATGTCAGTTAGTCCATTTCCAATACTTGAAAGAGATTATCCTGCTAGAATTTTTCAAGTGGGTTGTAATTGGTTATTTGGTTCTACTTGGTGTACTATAGATAAAGATAGTTATGATGCAACAATTACAACAATTGCAGGAACTACAGAAGAAATTTTAACTTTTGCTGATACTGGTTTAGCAACTAATTTTTTTGTTCCTGGTTATGCTGAAATATTAACTGGTGATTTAGCAGGACAAGTAAGACCTATTGTATCAAGTACAGCTACAACTGCTACATTGAGAGTATTTTTTGATGGAACTCCTGCAATTGGAATTTCTGTTAAATTACAAAAATTATGTGCAAAAAATCCAGATGTTTGTATTGCTAATTTTAATGATTACATAAATTATGGTGGTTTCCCTCATGTACCCAAAAAACCTACATTATAGAAGATAATTATGGAAAATGATATTCAAAATATAATTGTTACTGAAGCTAAGAAATTATTAAATACTCCATTTAGACATAGAGGAAGAACAAGACATGGAGTTGATTGTTTAGGATTTTGTTGGCTTGCTTTTAGAAGAGCAGGATTAACACATATACCAGATGGTGATAGAAAAAATTATGAAGTAAATTGGTTTTGGTTTGCTGATGAAGAAAGATATTTAGATGGTTTATTAAAATATTTTTATCCTGTAAGTAATCCTATACCTGGGGATTTAGTTACTTTTAGAATATTTGCAAAGAAAATAACTCATGCTGGTATTTATGAAAAAGATAATTTTTTTATTCATGCTAGAAGTGGTAGAAGAGTACAAAGAGATTCATTAGATCAAAAATATTGGCAAAATAGATTTTCTGGTTTTATGCGTTTAAAGAATCTTGAGGATATTTAAATGGGAAGTGGAACTTCTACAGGTCAATTAATTGGAGCAGGCATAGGTGCTGTAATTGGCTATTATTTTGGTGGTCCTGCTGGTGCTGGACTTGGAATGTCATTGGGTGGAACAATTGGTTATTATATTGATCCTCCTGATCCTCCAAAGCCACCAGATTTGGGAGATTTGGGTGTTAATACTTATATTCGTAATATGCCAGTTCCAATTGTTTATGGTCAAGATAAAGTTTATGGTGGTGTAATTTGGATTGGTGAAAATTATGTTAGTATGGAAAATGAAGGAAATAAAAAGAATCCCCAATATGCTCCTATGTATCATGCTGATTTTGCAGTAGCAGTTAGTGAAGGAACAATTGGTGGGTTTGTTTCTTATTTTATAAATGATAATTCGTTAGAAGAAATTGAAGAAGAAGATAAAATAGATCTATCTTTTTCTGAATATTTAGGAACTGATTCTCAAGCCATTGATTCTCTTGTTTCCACTAATTTAGGTGCTGCTGCTATTCCTTGGAGATATACTGCTTATGTTGTTTGTTCTGGTGATTTAGGTTCTGCAAATTCTCTTCCTACTCTTTCTTGTATTATAAATGGTTTATTAGTTGAACCTGGAGAAACAGAAGCAAATACAATTAGAGTTTTATATGATTTTTTAACTAATACTAGATATGCTATTGGTGCTGATACAGATGATCTAGATGGAGATCCAGATACTCCAAATTGTTCTTGGAAAACGGCTTCTGATATTTGTGATGTATTAGTTGATAATGGTAATGGAGGAACCGAACCACGTTTTAGATATTCAAATGTTATAAATGAAAAACAAAAAGGATTTGATATTGTTCAAAGTATGCTTGCTACTTGTAGAGGATTTCTTTTTATAGTTGATGGAAAAGTTGGTGTAAAGATTCAAATGCCAGATGAAGAACCAGTATTATATCTTGCAGATAATCATATAGAAAATTATACAATTACACAACAAAGTATAGGTACTAGACTTTATGCTGATTTTTCTGGTGTTCCAACAAACTATTGGATGGGGGATATTGCTAGAAAAACTGGTTTACAACAAGATATAATTATCATTTCTAATACTTCTACATATGCTGATCTTGCAGATAGTTTAGCTGAGACTTTAGAAATTGGTAATACTATTACAATTTCAAAACAAAATATTAAATCTTTTGATTACTATAGAAAGAAAACAAGAGAAACTTTTAATAGAATTAGGGTTGAATTTATAAATAGAGATGATGAATTTAGATGGGATTATGCTGAAGAAGATGATGTTTATGACATAAATATGACAGGAGAGATTAGAGAACAAACTATTAGATTGGATGGTGTTAGAAGAAAAACACAAGCTGCTAGAATGGCTTCTTTCTTTTTAGATTGGCAAAGCAATATAAAATATTTTTGTAATATTCAAACTGATTTTCTTGGTTATTTTTTCTCAATGGGAGATGTTGTAGGTGTTACCCATCAAATTCCTCAATGGTCTGGAAAATTATTTAGATTAGTTGGAAAAGAAGAATTAGAAGATTATAATACTAAATTATCTTTTGTTGAATATGTTCCTGGTATTTTACATGATGGTTTTACACCAGTTCATACAAATATAAATTATAATATTCCTAATCCATTTTCAAAACCAGATCATGTAGAAAGATTTGTAGTAATTGAAGATACTTTGAATTATAAATTGTATTTTTGTTTTAAGAAACCAGTTTTTACCTATTGGGCTGGTGCTGTTATTTATGTTCAAAATGGTTCTGAATGGGAATATTATTCTAGAGTTGCTGTTGTTACTCCAAGTGTTAGATTAGGTGCTTCTATTGATTCTGATGATACTACATTTATATATGATGATTCTTCAATGTATGAATCTTTCCCTGCTTCTGGTTCTTTTTGGATTGAAGATGAAGAAATTTATTATGATTCTATTGATGATATAAACTTTCAATTTGTAGATTGTGTTAGAGGTTATAATAATACAACTGCTGCTTCTCATGCAGATACAGAATATTGTTATTTAAGACAGAATTTAAGTAATTTTTATGAATATACTGATGTAGAAATTGGAAGAGAATATGTTTTTAGAGCAGTCTCTATAACTACTTCTGGTATTTTAGCTGATCCAGATACAGCACCAGATTTTACAATTACAATTGGTGGATTAGCTAATACTCCAAGTTTCATTTCTTTATTAGATTTAAACGATCAAGGGAATGATAATACACTTTTAACTGCTACAGATGCAGAGTTAAATTGGTATCCTATTGTAATGGGAATAAATCAAGGATATGGTTATGCTTATGGAGATTATTCTGGTTATGGTGATGGTTCTCTTTCTGGAACAATAATTAAATTTAAAGTAGAGGTTTATGTAACAAGTGGTTTAACTTTACTAAGAGAACTTTTTCTTGATACAGATACAACTACTTATACTTATACAGTTGCTATGAATGAATCAGATAATGGAAGTTTTGAAACTGATTTAACTTTTAAAGTTTATCAAGTTAATTCTAATTGGATTTTATCACCTGCTGTTATATTAGTTACTAATACATAGGGATTTTTATAAATGACTACTGGTGTTAGTGGTGGTGCATTAACTACAAGTGGTGGTTATCAAGTTAATAGTCCTGTAGGAGCTACTGGTGGAACTATTAGTAGTGGTTGGGGAACTTATTTACAAATTGCAATAATAGTTGGTGGTATTATTTATTCTTTTTTTCAAGATAAAGAAGGAAATGATTTTGAAATAGAAGAAATAACATTTAATAATTTTTCTAGAAATATGCCAGTTCCTCTTTGTTATGGAACTAATAAATATGCTGGAACTTTAATTGCAATTGGAGAAACAGGAACTAAAATTATTACTACTGAAGTTGGTGGTAAAGGTGGAATGATTGGAGGTTTATTTGCTGGTGGAGAAGAAGTAGAAACTTTATATTATACTGCTTCTTTTTGTGTTGCTTTTTCTGAGGGTGAAATTAGTGGTTTTGGTACAGTTTTTCTTGATGATTCTCCATTAATGTCTGGAGTTGGTGATTGTGCTTTACTTTCTAGAGATATTGTTTATACATCTTATTTAGGAACTGCAACACAAACTATTGATCCTGATATATTAGAATTTTTTGGTGCTTCTGCTGTTCCTTGGAGATATACTGCTTATTTATTTTTGTCAGGTTCCATTGGTCAGCAACCACAATTACCAGTTGTTTCTGCTGAAGTTGTTGGATTATTAACTAATAGTGAAATATTTGAATCAACTGATTGGTATTTAGACAATATATTCAATCATTCCTATTTAGAAAGTGCTATTTCTCACCATGAATACAAATATTTTTATACTTTTTCTGCTTATAATGGAAATATTTTTAAAGTTGATTCTTTAACTGGTGAAAATATACTCATTGCTTCTAGTGGAGTTGTTAGTATTGGTTGGGATAATCTTAGTCGTCATATAGATACTCCTGATGGTGGTGATTTTAGATTAATATATTGTGTTGCTATTAGGAGTTATGAAGAAAGTATTTGGGATGGTTATGGATGTTTAGAATATGGGCAAGGTATTGGTAGTGCTTCTCAAAATTATAAAATTGGATATGGAGAACAAATAGAGGATATTGATTATCTTAGCTATGATGTTTTTTATATAGATACTAGAGATGATTCTGTTCATTCTCTTGTTATTAATGATAGTATTTCTTATTATCCATGTTTACCTAGAGAATGGAGTCCCTATGTTCCTGGTGAGGGAAGTCTTGAATTCGATACATATGTATATGAAAATTATGGGCCTACTGCTTGGTGGACATATAGTGAATATTATCCTTATATTTCTTTTAATGAAAATTTAGCAGTTACACCATACAAACTTGTATTAGTTGGTGGTGTTACAAGACAATATTCTGTTTCAATTCATTATGAAGTTGAAGGTGAATGGTATGAAGATGTATTTGGTTCCTATGAAAAATTTGAATTAATGTTATTTTTTAATAAAGATGATGGTAATTACTATAATTGGATGGGTTATGAAAGATATGTAGGCTCAAATATTCCATCAATTCCACCTACAGGAACACCTATAGTAATATCTAATTGGATTGTAGTACATTTTTCTGGTTTTACTGGTGTAGAACCACAAAATATTTTAATTCAAACAACACAAGCTGGATTTGGATTTTGGGCTTTACAAGATGGTATGGATTTTCGTTATATTTCTGACTTTGTAGAACTTGAAGGTTGTTGGTATGGCCTTATTAGCTTTGGAAATGATAAAGCTTATTTTGTTAAAACAATGGAATTATTAATTGCTCCTGGTTCTAGATGGCTAACAGGAAATCCCTTTACTGGTGGTCCTGCACTTTGGCTTTTTGAAGTAATTGCAGAATTAGATGATCCTTATCTTTCTTATGGTGCGCCTTTAATTGGAAATATCCAATATTATCAAAAAAGTTTATATTTTTGGTGGAATTATCATTATGAAATAGAGGGAGTTCCACCCCATTCTTATTTGTGTAGAGAATTACGAAAATATAATGCTATTGATGGATTAACTATAGATTTTCCTAATTATGGTAAATATTATTATGGAGATGGTAGAGGTTCTTTTTATTCAACTCCATATAAAATAACACATGAATTTAATTTTTCAAAAAGTGGTGGATA
>Ga0209262_10000336_pt1 | contig 23102 bp, 20 predicted proteins | sample Lowcelwee11metaG_FD_187171 | JGI IMG/M metagenome (GOLD analysis project Ga0209262, IMG submission 187171) | Freshwater pond sediment microbial communities from the University of Edinburgh, under environmental carbon perturbations - Low... | ecosystem: Environmental > Aquatic > Freshwater >...
ACCCGGGGCAAAAGCCAGCCGGCGATCTGCCAGTCACCGCGGATCCAGCGATGCCGGCGGCTCATGTCGCTGGTGAAACTCGCGGGGTGGTCTTCATGCAATTCCACGTCGGAGACCAGCGCCGAGCGGGCATACCCGCTTTCCAACAGGTCATGGCTCAAGATGAGATTCTCCGGGAAGCGGCCGGCCGTGGCCTGACGGAACGCGTCCACGTCGTAGATGCCCTTGCCCACGTAGGACCCCTCGGCGAACAGATCCTGATAAACGTCGGAGACCTCGCCCGTATAAGGGTCGATGCCCGCTTCGCCGGCACTGAGCTGGGCGAAGCGCGAGCGATTGGCCGCGAGCAGGTTGATGGACGTGCGCGGCTGCAAAATGGCGTAACCTTCGACCACGCGGCCGCTCAACGGATCAAAACGCGGCCGGTTCAGGGGGTGCGCCATGGTGCCGATGAGTTTGCGGGCGGCGTCGCGCGGCAAACCGGTATCGGTGTCCAATGTCAGGACATAACGCAGGGTGGTCAGGATCGCCGGATCGCCGCTGATCTCGGCGAACGGAGCGCGGGAACCGCCGTGCAGCAGCATGTTGAATTGCTCCAGCTTGCCGCGTTTGCGCTCGTAGCCCATCCAGAGTCGCTCGTGCGGATTCCAGACGCGCGGCCGATGAAAAAGATAAAAGACAGGCGCGTCATCGGGGCTGTAGCGGGAATTCAGTGAACGAATTCCCTCACGCGCCTGCCCCAGCAGCTCCGCGTCGTCGGGCAGCGTCGGGCCGGGCGCGTCACGGAAGTCGGTGAGCAACGCGAACAGCAGGTTCGGATCACGGTTCCCCAGGTAGCGTATCTCCAGTCCTTCCAGCAGATCGGCAACGTCCTGCGGGCTGGTCAGCAGCGTGGGAATGACCACCATGGCGCGGCTGGCCGCCGGGATCCCTTTCGAGAAATCCAGGCGCGGCAACGGGTGCGGGCCGATCACGACGTTGGTCAGCAGGTTGACCAGCGCCACCGCCGTCTGCGACGCGCCGATGATCCCCAGCGCCAGCAAAATCCAGACCCGCCAGCCATGGAAGCCCAAGTAACTTGCCGGCAGCAACAACAAAAGGGCCGTGGCCGCCGTGATCGTCCACAGGGAACTGCCAAAAAACAAAACCGGGAAGCGGCGAATCATTCGCTTCAGCGACCGTCGCAGGGACCAGCGAACGCGGACGACGCGCTCCAGCCGCGGTCGGCCTTTGTCGATGAGATAGAATCCCACGTGAGCGCTGCGCGCCGCCGGGCCGTCACGCCGGGCCGCTTCCGCCGCCATCCCGATCGCCAGGCGCGCCACCTCCGGCTCGCTCTCGGCGGATTGCCGGGCCACGGCTTCCACGCGATGGCGATAGCGGTCGCGGGTGGCGAAATCCATGTCGGCATACACGCCGGCCGGATCGGTGCGCAGCACCTGCTCGACGATGCTCAGCATCTCGACGAATTTCCGCCAGTCCATGGCGCTGAGGAAGCGCAGGCTGCCGATGCTGTTGCCGATGGATACCTGGTCGGCCGCCTGGGTCTGGTTATCCGCGCGCTGCAAATGCTCAAGGGTCAGCCCTTGCTCGGTCAGCCGGTGTTGCACCCAACTCTGCACGGTCGCCAGCGCCGGTCCCTGTCCCTGCACCCGACCGAGGAATTCTTCGACGAACTGATTGCTGAACGGCGGATCGGACTCGGCCATCTCCGCCAACACGCGCAGGACCGATTTCGGTGCCTTCTCCGCCGCCGTCAACAGGCGGCTGGCCCAATGGCTGGCCAGATTCCGATCGCTCCGGCGCCGGGCGATATGCACCGACACGCGCCGCAGATTCTCGATCAGCCCCAGGCGCAGCATGATCGGCACGGCCCATAGCTCGCCAAGCGTAAGTTGGGTGACCGACTGGTAGGCGGCAACGAAGTGGTTGACGTTTTCAGCGTCCACGCGCCCGTCCACGTGGGCGATCAATTCCAGCACGATGTCATAAACGCGCGGAAACCCGGCTGCCGCTCCCTGCAACAGATGCGGCAGCTCGCGGCTATAGGTGCGCGGCAAATGCAGCCGCGTCAGGCGTATCTGCTGCTCGATCAGATAAAAATTATCCAGCAGCCATTCGCCGGCCGGTGCCAGGCGCCCGCCCTCGGCCTCGGCGCGGGTCACCAGGTCATAGGCTTGAACGAGGGTCTGTTCGTTGTCCTCCAACCGCAGCAGCAGCCGGTTCGATCCGGATTTCGGGTCGATCCGATGCCGTCCCGCCAGCGCGACCGCATGCTGGCGCAGCTGCTCGCTGCTGAGCAGTTCAGCGCGCAGCGGCGGTTCGCTTGGGCGCGTGCGGGAAAGCCTCCGTCCGGCTTTCCATCTCTGCCAGCGTACGGATAGAGACTGCATTTGCATCCTAATCCTGCCAGTCGGACCGAGCCGGCCGCGCGCATGCGCAACGCCGACCTGAATGGCCGGCCGCGGCAAGTCCGGGAATGTTCGCCTGCATCGGGGCTCCGGCCGGTTTTACCGTCCAAGCTCCGGCTATCATGATTCTTTGGTCAGATACTGAAGCGATCTTTGCTCAAGGGTCGCCAGCAGTTTGTCAAAGGGCTTGGTGAATTTTTCGACGCCCTCGTCCTCAAGTTGCTGATTGATCGCGTCGATTTGGATGCCCAATTCCTGCAATCCGGCCAGGACGCCGGCGGCTTTGTCGATATCTTGCTCGAGACGGGCCTTAGGAATTCCATGATCGCGAAAAGCATTGAGGGTATCTACCGGGAGCGTATTGATCGTGTCGGGCCCGATCAGGGCTTCGACGTACTTCACGTCCGCATAATCCGGGTTCTTGGTGCCGGTGCTGGCCCAGAGGACCCGCTGGACACGCGCGCCCTGAGCAGCCAGCCTGCCAAAGCGGTCGCCGCCGAAGATCTCCTTGTATATCTGATAGGCCAGCTTGGCGCCGGCGATGGCTGTTTCCCCACGGGTTTTTTTCGCGAGGTCGGCCTGCTCACCGCCTTCAGCCACGATTTTTTCCAACAGCGGATCCACCAGGGTGTCCGTGCGGCTCACAAAGAAGCTGGCCACCGAGGCCAGCCGGGATACATCCTCTCCCCTGATCAGGCGCGCTTCTATGCCTTCGAGGTAAGCTGCCGCGACCTGCCGATAACGGGGCAGGCCGAAGAGCAGGGTCACATTGACATTGATGCCTTCGTTCGTAAGCTGGGTGATGGCCGGCAGCCCTTCGACCGTGGCCGGGACCTTGATAAAAACGTTCGGCCGGTTCAGGGCCACCCACAGGCGGCGGGCTTCCTTGACCGTGCCCATGGTGTCATGCGCCAGGTGGGGATTGACCTCCAGGCTGACATACCCATCCTCGCCGGCCGACTTTTCATAAACCGGCCTGAATTCGTCGGCGGCCATCTGAACATCGTGCCGGCTGAGCATCTCATAAATCGTTTTTGCGCTCAAACCAGCCATGGCCCCGGTCTGAATGTCCGTGTCATACTCCCTGCTCTCGGTTATCCCCTTCTCGAAAATGGCAGGATTCGAGGTCATGCCGCGCAAACCGTCCTCCGCGATCAGTTGTTTCAGACCGCCGCCGGAGATCAGGTCGCGGCGGATATAATCCAGCCAGAAAGACTGACCGAACGTTTGCAGCCGCTGCAACGGATTGTTCTTCATGATCCGGATGTGCCTTTCTCTTGAAACTCAGTTGTTTTCAAAAGAGAGCGGACGAGCACCGCCGGCGGAAAAAGAAGGGGCGCCCGCTCCTCCCCCGATGAGTGGGCGCCCGCTTCAGACCAACCGAAAGAAGGACCTACCGTCTGAGCTTCCGCAGGAAAGTGCCCGTGGGGCACGATCAAGCTAAAGGACGAAGATCAGGCCGATGACCGCGAATACGATGAGCAGGACAAGGAGGATATCTCTCGAGGACATATACCCTCCCCCGGCATCGGACGCGGTGATCACGTCCTGCGTGCCGATCTCAAGCTGGATCGTCTGCTGGGTCTGCTCGACCGCCGTTTTTTCAACGGCCATGGCCAAGGATGAGGCCAGCACGATCATCATCAGGACACTCCAGAGTTTGATTTGTTTTTTCATGGTTTTTCTCCTTTTTATTTATTTATGTTATCAAGCAGGGCCCCGGCGCCGCCAAGAGACCTGACCTGTTGATAGTGTTTGCGGATGAACATTTCCTCCGGAGCCAGGCGAACGGCCTGCGCGAGGGAGTGCAGTGCCTGCCCGATCTTTTCCTGCTTGGCGTAGGCCATGCCCAGCACATCATGGGCATAGGCGCTGTTCACGTCCATGCTCACGGCTTTGAGGGCATAGGCCTCGGCTTCCTCGGCCTTGCCTTCTCTCAGGTTGAGCATGGCCAGGCAGTAGATGGAAAAGGGATCAGAATCCTTCACCTTCTGCCATTGCTCCCTGGATTTCATGAAATCCGACCGGCGATAGTACGCCGTGGCCAGGTTTATAGCGGTCAGCGCATCGTTGCGCAAGGCGGGAAAAGGAAAAGTGCCTTGAGCGGGTACGACGGCCAGCATCCACCGGGACTGGCTCCTTCCCTTGCCCAGATCGCAAGCTTCCATGAAATTCCGGGAGGTCATGGCTTGCCGGCCGCCCAGGAAGGGATCGTGAAAAATGATCTGGTCTTCCCGGTCATCAAAACCGATGACCACCCGATAGTGCCCTTTGGGGATCTGCTTGACGGTCCGGGTCAGGACGATCACCGGGATGCCCTTGCCGACAACCTCCTTCAGGATCCGCAGGTCTCCCTGGAAAGAATAGCTCGCAAATCCCTTGGTCCGAGGATAGAGGACCATCTCGGAATTATAGGTGGTTTGGTCCTCCGAATCATGGATATCGTCCTTGATCTTCTGCTGGCTGAAGGACCGCGCCGCGTCCCAGTAGTTGAGGACCATGGACAAACAGGCCGGGCCGCAATAGTTTTTTTCCAGCCATTTTTCGAAAGGAACATTCCGGATCAAATATCCTTTTTCGGGCTCGCTGTTCTTGTATTTGCAAATCGGGGTGGAAAAAAGACCGGGGGAGATCATCCCCAGCAACGCAAGCACCCCCCCTATCAGCCACCCGCCGCTGTGCCGGCGGGCGTTCATCGCGCTCACCGGTTAGCTCTTCTTGCCCGCCGAGAGCAGCAGCACGGCGCCGACAGCCACCGCCACTACTCCTGCCCAGATAGGGATGTTGACCCTCTCCTTGTCCTGGGTGGTGATCTTGATCGGTCCCAGCTTGGTCGTATGGGTATCACTGATGTAGCTGAAACCGCCATACACCAATGCCAGCACGCCGAGCACGATCAGCACGATCGCCAGAATCTTCAGTGTGTCCATTTTATTTGCTCCCGCTTCTACAGGGAGAAGCTAAAAATCTTAAAGCAATTACCATGCCATAATTATTCACGGCTTTCATCGGACCAAGAAATCGCTTTTTTTCTTTTAAAAACACTGAATTCCATGGAACCGGCTTAGGAAAAACCTGCGCTCGGTACCAATGGGATCGCTCCTTGCGGAAAAAAGTACCGAAAAAAAGGATTTTTTCTGAAAAACAGCTATCCCGGCTCCAGTTCAGGTATCACGTGAACCAACCGGACCGCAGGAAAAGTGCTGAAAAACAGGAATCACACCGTTTTTTGGCGCGATCTTGTTTTGGCGAAGCGAACGATCCCGGAAATCAATGCACGGATCATTTGGAAAACAGCCAATCTGAAACCGCGCTCACCTTCTGCTCGTGCCGGAAAGCATGAATGACCGACGGGTCACGGCGGAAAAACCTGAGCAGCACGGAAACAAAATAGACAAACAGGCGGCCCAAGCGAGATAAGTAAAACAAATAAATTTTCGGCGAAGAAACCGACACCGGGTACATGCGGGCCAGATACTCCCTGGAGGGAAAAACTCCATTTGCAAGAGCTGCGACTTTTCCTGAAATTCCTTTTGCTTTAGTTATTTTTGAAAGCTTGCCGACTCTGCGCCTGAAAATCCAACCGGACGGTTTTTCATCAAATATCTGTGCCAATGCTTCAGCAAGAAAGGCAGGTTGGTAATCGCCGGGTTTTAAATCTGTCATTAATTCATCCGGCAACGCTACGGCGAGCAATTCCCGGACCAGAAGCAGCATCAGGTAAACACACTTTTGGCCGCCCCAGAGGGCAGCCCTGTCCACTACCATTTGCCAGTCGATCTTGACTGCGGATGTTTTTATCAATCCGGCCAAGTCGCAAAAAGGGATCAAGTCCAATCCAGTCTGCAGATGGAAACCCGCGTGGACGCACAAATGCAAAAACAGATCTTCCGGAGAAAAAGCCAGGACCTCAACATCGTCTACCTTAATAAAACGCGCTCTCTCCCACAATCCGTCAAGATCCACTTTAATCGGGCTGTCAGGAGTTACGATATTCCAGTGCAATTCTATCATTGCCCCGTTTTTGTTGGTAAAAGGCGGTAAATGATGGTAAGCCTTTACCGAGCTCTCCCAATCAGGAAAAGACTGCTGATAGCCAAGACCCAGCAGAATCCTGCCGGCACTGACCAAATCTTTTTCTTTCAGCAAAAGATCGATATCCGACATCGGCCTTAATGCGATATCGCCATAGATGCTTTTTGCCAGCGCCAGCCCCTTGAGGGCAATGACCGGCAGTTGCTGGTCGGCCAGAGACTTCAGAACCTTCAAGACATCAAAAAAAAGACTCGCGTTCAATGTCGCATGATTACGGTATGCTGTCCTGAGGTTGTTCGTGAAACCAGCAGGGATAAGCCCAACCGGGAATTTGCGGGATTTTATTTCCCGATAGATCAACCCCTCAACCTTAAAACGCAGCGCTCGATCTGCCAGGCTCTGCCAATCAGCCGGCGATAATGACTCCAGACTGGTTCCCGATATTTTTTTATCGGCAAGAAAATCGCATAAAAGCCTGCCCGCTTCTCGTTTTTCCATGCTATATGCCCAAGTTCATGCGGCTAGCGATAAGACCGGGCTTGTTTCTCAAAGAGGTCGGCGTAAACTCCCTGGCGTTTCAATAATTCTTCGTGGCTGCCGCCTTCGATGATGTTCCCCCCTTCAACACATAAATGCGGTCCGCCATGCGCACGGTGGAAAAGCGGTGACTGATCAGGATGGCGGTGCGCCCGGACAGCAGTCGGCGAAAACTCTGGAAAACCTCATATTCCGCCTTGGCGTCCATGGAGCTGGTCGGCTCGTCCAGGACGATGATCTGGGCATCGCGCATGAAGGCGCGGGCCAGGGCCACTTTCTGCCATTCGCCGATGCTCAGTTCTTCCCCGTTTTCAAACCGCTTGCCCAACATCGTTTCATAGCCTTGAGGCAAGGCGCGGATGACGTCATCAGCCCCAGAGCGGCGCGCGGCGGCGATGACCTGTTCATGGTCGGGCGCCAGGGCGATATTCCCAAACCAGATGTTCTCCCGGGCCGTCATATGATAGTGCGCATAGTCCTGAAAAATGATGGCGATTTCGCGTCTCAGCGCCTTGGTCTCAAACTGGCGCAGATCGATCCCGTCGATGGTAATGGCTCCGCCGGTCGGGTCGTATAACCGGCACAACAGCTTGATCAGTGTCGTCTTGCCCGAGCCGTTCTCTCCCACCAATGCCGCCACTTCTCCAGGCCGGATGCTGAGGGAAATATCCTCAAAAACCTTTCGCGTGCCTGCCGGATACTGAAAACTCACATGGTCCAGCACGATACCGCGCTGCATCGGCTGAGGCACCGGCTGGGCATGGACCGGTTCGATGACCGTGCGCTTCAGATCAAGGAACTCATAGAGATTGGAAAGGAACAGGTTGTCTTCATACAGCCCTGCCAGATTGTTCAATATCCCATGAATAGATCCCTGGACGCGCTGAAATGCCTGATAAAACATCGCCAGGTCGCCATAGGTGATCCTCCCGTTGATCGCCTGATAAACAAGATAAGCATAAACCGTGTAGATCGCCGCGGTGGCAAAGGTCTGAGCGGCGAAATCAGCGAGGGTGCGCCGGCGCGTGATGGCCAGTCTTCCTTTGCGGAGTTCCCGGCGGATATCGCGAAAGCGGCGGATGAAAATGGGCCCAAGGTCAAACAAACGGATTTCCTTGGCGTGGCTGATATCAGTAAGCAGCCAATTGAGGTATCCGGCTTGGCGTTCGGTAGCCGTCTGTCCGCGTTGCCAGCGGTACATCTTGCCCGAATACTTCAAGCGCACCGCCGTACCGGCAATGACGGAAACGAACAGTATGCTCGCGATGAGCCAATGAAATGAAAAAAGCAGTACGGCGATTGCCAGCAGCGAGATCCCGTTCTGGCCGATCTGCGCCAGACCATTAACGATGCTCATGGGCCGGGAGGGGGCCTCGCGTTGGGCGCGATGAAGGGTATCGTAGTAGCGCGCGCTCTCGTAAAACTCCAGATCGACCTCTATGGATTTGACGAGGAGGACATCGTTCATGTGATCCGTGACGATGTGAGCCTGCCATTCACTGACCACTCCGGCTATTAAACGGAACAATGAAGAAAGCAGGGTCACCGCTCCCATCACGCCACCAAGCAACAGCACGTGTCTGAATGCAGCCCCTTTGTCAGGAGCCGCATGCGCCGCGGTTATGGAGTCCACCATGAGTTTCATGAGATACAGCGGCAGCAACGGCAGTACCCCCTGGACTGCAGTGAGAACGCCGTTGGCGATGGTCCAGCCTTTCGTGCTTTGCCAGACAAAACGCAGGGCGCGGCCAAGCTGCAGGATGCGCGGTGTTTTCTGTTTTTTCGCTTCAGCTTGCCTTGGCATAGTTAATCCGCTTCACTCCTGCTGAGCGTTGCTCGCATGCCTTGGCGCTGTGTTCCCTCCAGCACCTGGTCAATCTCCTGCCAAAAAGCGCCGGTCAGATTGATGTGCAGCACGTGCACGGGTATGTTCCGGGCCAGGGCGCAAAGGTTGTCAAACCGTTCCAGATTCAGGGCCTGGAGCTCTTCTTTGCACAAACCAGGCGCCATGGACGTAGATGCCTGCCCCACGCACTCTACGAGCAGGCTGACGGCATGCCCCGGGCCCACCTGTTCCGCCCGGATTTCAACCGCCCTGGCCAGGACGAATATGCCCTTGAGCGCCACGGCGGTCTGCACGTCCCACGTGCCGCCATGCCCCCCCTCCTGGAAACGGCTCCAGGTGGGCCAGGGGTGCGCCCAGTAGCCGCCTTGCGCATCCCGCACCACCAGCGCGGTATCATCGCTAAGCGAGCGCCACGGGGCCGGGAGTCGATTGCTGGCAGTGGTCTTTCCCGTCCCGCCTGGCGCGGCCAGGATCACACCTTTGCCATCTCGTTCCGCCAGCGCGCCGTGGATAAGGACTCCGCCGCGGGCCTGGGCTTCGCGGGCAAAGATGAGCGATAATCTCACCAGATTAAAGTACGGGCCGCCCCAGCGATCGCTCGGGTCCAGGCAGACAACGGCAATGCCGTTATTTTTTGATGCCAGGGGAACAAAGCCATCCGTCACCGCCGGGCGCGCGTCAACATGGACAAGAAGCTGGCATAGATCGGCGTGAGGAGAAGGTTCGCTTGCGCCTTGAGTCACGCGCAGCTGCATCGCTTCTCCAAGTTGGGAAACAATGGCCGCGGCCCTCTCGTCACCGGCGGCGACTTCCCAACGTGTTCCATCGGCCACGATGAGGCGCAGCAGTACTTCCTGCGTCAGCGGTTGGTTCATGGTTCGCTGCCGCTGGGAGAAAAATTGCCGCTGCGCTGGGTTCCTGTTTTGTTGCCCTGGCAGCGCCCCTTTGTCCACAAACAGGTGAAATGGCCGTTGGATCTGCCATTGATGCCTGCGTTCATCGTAGCGCCCGATGATACGCTTTCCCAGCAGAAGCTGAAACTGCTCCCGGCGTTGGGTGTGGAAAACGACGACTCGCGGCCGCAATGGAGCAGGCAGCACCCGGGCGATGAAGCCGCGGTGAGACAGAACATGATAAAGGGGATGCAGCAGAGGTGACAGGCCACGATCAATGCTTCGCCGCAAACTGAGCCATCGGCTCGCCAACCGGCCCGGCAAACCGCCCGCTATCTGCCTCCGCATTTGACCGCGCCAGGCGGCCACTACCCGGCCCTTGATGCTCTCCGGCTGCAGGAGAAAAGCATCCTCGTGGGTGTTGTTGTCTCCGAGAGTCGATATGCCTTCGGGCGTGATGCGTACAATACGATGCACGACCGGCTGTTCAGCGTCCGGGGGCTGAAAAAAAGCCACATCGCCAACGCGCAAGGGATTGCCGCCATAAGGCATGATCTCCATGATCTCCGGCTCGCGCAGGGTTGGATTCATGCTGGGGCCGACATAGGCGGCGAAGAACATGGCCCCGTGAACATTCCCGATATTATTCTGATACGGAATTGCTGATGGTGACAAATGGAAACTATACAGGCCTTGATTCCAGGCGGGAAGCTGGAAATAGGCCGGCGGCTTCCGCCTGTTCGCAGACCCAGTTCGGTGCCATTATGCTGCCTTTTCTGTAGTAATTCTGGGCAACGCATTGACCCAGGCAGCTCCTCTTCATCAGGCAGCGGCCGCAGATCCCTTCCAAACGCTCGGGCAGTCCCTCCCGCAGAGCCCTCAGGATGGCGTTGTCCCGCCATATATCTTCCAGCCTGTCCTTCCCCACCTCGCCGAAAACCAGATCCGGCACCTGTTCGCCGATGCCGCACAATGCGTAGTGTCCGCTGGCGATGACGCCCAGGACGCCGAAGATGCCGCATGAGCCGCACCCGTCCCCGCGGGCGATGCCATGGAGGGACCTGAAAGCCCGCGGGTAATCGATGATCACCCTTAACTTGGCCTTGGGCGCAAGTTCCTCTTCCACATACCGCCCCAACTTGATGTGCTCGGCGATGTTCAGGGTCTCCTGGTTTTCATGCAATTTCTCGCCGCGGGCGGTGGGCTGGACCATGTTGAACTTGACCGAGTCCGCGCCCAGCTCTTCGCCCATGCGCACGATGGCGTCCACCTGGCCGACATTGCCGCGCATCACCGTGAAAATGATCTGCGGCCTTGTGCCTGCGGCCACAAGATTGTGCACCGCCTTCTGGGCCGCGGCAAAGGATCCCGGCACGCCGCGTACCCATTCATGGGTCGCGGCATCGGTCCCGTCGATACTTACCGATATGAAACGGCTGGGAGATTTGGTGATCTCGGCGGCGATCTTCGGCGTGCAAAGCAGGCCGTTGGTCTCGATCGTCAGTCTCAATTCTGCACGCCGGACGATCTCCAGCAACGTGGTGAAGTGGGGATGCAACAACGGCTCGCCGCCGGTGAGTTTGACGCTACTCAGGCCCAGCGGCTTGGCTTCGCGGATGGCCGTCTCGAACAACTCAACCGGCAAAGTGGGATATTGGCTGCCGGTGGCGTCGAAGCGGGGCCCCATCCAGCAATGGCGGCAGGCAAGGTTGCATCCTTCCGTCAGGTAGAAATAGATAGTTTTAAGCTCTGGCATTACCGCCTGTCCCGTATCCAGTTTTTTTATTTCGAACGGCAAACTCATGGAATAATACCTCCTTCCTCAATAAATTGTCGCAAACACGAATCCGGACTGGGATGGTCGACCTTGCCTGTCAATGTGTAAGCCAGCCCCGGACAACTGCCCGTGCAATAAGAAATGTATGGGCAACCGGCGCAGAACTTGAAATCGCCAAGCGGGATCATATGCCGGTCGCGAAGTCGGTTCAACGCCGGGCTGTTTTGCCAAACTTCCAACAGGGAATCACGGTTTATATGCCCTAATTCTATGTGGTTCAACATGTTGCAGGGAACGATGGTGCCATCGGCGCGCACGGAAATCTTGCTGCTGGGACAGCCGCAGGCAGTAAGGCGACCGCGATTGGGAAATGCCGGCTTGCCCTGCGCCCGTGCTTCCTCCATCCGGCGCCAGGCGCGCGCTTCGGATAGCGGGCCGGCGCTGGCCGAGATGCGTTCCGGGTATTTCTCCGTAAGGCGCAGCAATGCCGCCATGGCCTCCTGGCGTTCCTCCTTGTTCAAAAGCAGATCATCCGCATTCACGCGGCACGTGCCCAGGTAGCCGGCAGAGTTTGTGCCGAAACCAGGCAGGCCAAGCTCATCCAGAAGAAAGCGAGCGATATTCTCCAGATCATGCACGTTGTTCCGGTGGATCGTGACCCGCACGGAGACGTTGATCCGCTGACGCTGCAGGGTGCGAATGCCGCGTATCGCGGCGTCAAAAGAGCCTTTGCCGCGGCAGGAATCGTGGATCTCAGCGCTCGAGCCATCCACTGACACCTGGACATACTCGCAGCGACCGGTGCGGGCGAGAAAAGCCGCCACGCCGTCGTCGATGAGCCCCCCGTTCGAGAGCAGGCAGAAACGCATGCGATTGCGGACGATACCTTCAAGCAGGGTGGTCAGGTCCTCGCGCATGAACGGTTCGCCGCCGGCCAGGGTGACGTCCATCACGCCGAGCGCCCCCATTTCGTCGAAGAACGTGAGCCACTCGTCCGCAGGCAGGTCCCGGTACTCTACGGCCGGGTTATTAAAGAAGTAGCAGTAACGGCAGCGCAGGTTGCAACGGGCAGTGAGTTCAATGTCCAGTTTGCGCGGGGAGCGCATGACCTTCGGCACGTTTATTTACCCTCCACTTCCAGGCCCACGAAGCCGTTTTCTGCCAGCGTGTCAATAAAGGCGGAGACCTCTTTGCCGGTGGCATCAGGGCTGTCTTCAAAGCTGTTTTTGATCTTGGCTACAATCTCCTCGATGCTCATCCTGCCGTCCAACTGTTTCCATACCGCGATGCCGACGGGATTGGTTCCCAAGGCATACGCCGTTTCGGGATTGAAGAGTACGGCCCAGTCGTCGAACTCTTCGCGGAGCACAATGATGGGATTGGCTATCGGTCTGTCCGTTGGCTTCATTTATCATTTCCTCCATTTAATACATTAGTGGCAACAACGCCGCCTGACATCACGCTAAAAAGATAGGTCGCGCCGGTCTTGAGCCCTGGATCCGGAACGAATATTCTTCGTCCTCGAGTCCGTTTTCAGCTTGGAGAAATCCTCCGCGAGCGAAAACAGCATTGGAAAATCAGAGAAGCCATTCTGGGCGCTCCTTGTTGCTGCTGTCAGCCGTGCAATCTGCGCATTATGCAAAGAAGACCGTCTGTCGGGCAAGTCGTTGATCGCGGATCCATCTCTCCTAATTGCCTGTTGTCCCGGTACTGCACGTACCGCCTGCGACCGTCCCGGACGTCGTGCACGCAGCGCCTGCGTCCTGTCCGCTGGTGGTGCAATATCCAGTAGCTGAAGGCGCGCAATTGCCCGCCGTGCAATAATCTGATGCGGTAGACCCGGCCGCGCAATAAGAAGAACCGAGCTGGGTTGCGGTGGTCCCCGCCGAGCAATAGCCGTTGGGCAACCCGCCTACGGTGCAATTGCCCGGATCAGTATAAGGGGCGTCGCCACCAGGATTATAAACGCATACGCCGGCATATGAACTTCCAGCTGTACAGGCTCCTGACCCCTTGGCCATCCCGCCCAAAGAAACAAGAATCGGTGATTCGTATTTTGCCATCTGTATCCCTCCCTTATTCAACTATTAGAGATTTTTATCCCTTTTTTATACAATTATTTTGATACTGCAATTATGCATTGTCAATAGGCAGCCGTGCTTTTGCAAAAATATGTCGCAGCATGCCCTACAATCTTGCTACTTACCGAAAACTTTTTTGACCTGGCCGATCTTTTTCTGTGCTTTTCCGGCCAGCTTTTCTCCCGTGCCTTCACCTTCCAGTTTGGGGTTGTCGGTCATTTTCCCGGCGATCTCCTTGGCCTTGCCTTTGACTTCGTGAAACTTGCCTTCCGCCTTGTCCCTGTTGCCTGATTTCATACTATCCTCCTTAAGGATTCAAATTTTCTGAAAAACATCAAGTAATGTTACTGCGGCTAACTCTTCTTTCCTGACGTAGCAGGAGTACGGCACCGACGGCTACCGCCACGACTCCGGCCCAGACCGGGATGTTGACCCTCTCCTTGTCCTGGGTGGTGATCTTGATCGGTCCGATCTTGGTCGTATCGGTATCGCGGATGTAGGTGAAACCGCCATACACCAAAGCCAGCACTCCAGCCACGATCAGCACGATCGCCAGGATTTTGATTGCGTCCATTTTTCCTCCTTTTTTACTGAACTTAATAAAACTGATTATTCGATGATCATACGATTGTTGATGCTGACAACGCCACGGATATCTTCAATGCGCTTGCCGACCAATTCCTTTTCCGCGGCATTCTTGGCCATGCCGGACACGGTGACCACGCCCCTGTTGACCGTGACGCTGGCCCTGAAAGGATTCGTGCCGCGGTGGAAGAGCAATGCCAGCATGATCTGCGATTTGATCGATGCGTCGTCGACATATTCTTCCACCGTTCTGGGGATCGTTTTGGGTGCCGTGGCCACGGTCAGCTTGTTGTCCACGTCCTTCACCCCTTCGACATCCTTGACATATTCAGCTGTCAGCGCTTTTTCAGCCTGGCTGCCGACTTCACCATGCAGGGTCACCAAGCCATCCTTCACATCCACGACAGTATGGTCATAGTCCAGGTTGCGATGCAGCATGAGCATGTTTTTTACGCTGATCCGGATCCAGGCATCCGAATTTTTTTCCGCTACGCCGCCCATGATCTCCAGCTTGTTGCCAACGCTTTTCACTCCGGGCAGATCGGCTACCGTTTCAGCGGCCAGCAGGGAATGGTGTTCGTTGGCCACGGTCCCGGTCAGGGAGACAACACCGTCCTGGGAGTCGATGCGGATGGCATCGTCTTTGAGATAGGTTCTGAATACATACGATTTCCTGGCGGCCGATTCGATCTGTTCGTCCATGTCCCCGGCGAGCAAGTAGCCATTGAGGACCACGAATCCCAGCACCCCCGCTATCACCAACAACAACAAAAGCCCAGAATGCAAGGTTTCCAGGTGATTTTTTTTTATCAGAACATTTTTCATGAAGCCTCCTTTTACGATAATGGATAAGCATGTTGGTTGCCAATTCACTATCCTCCCGACCCGCTGGCCGCCCGCCCTCATCGCGGCAGCGCTTCGGCATTGATATCCACCGGTTTTTGTGGAAAATAATTCTATCGCAGGAGCAAGGAGCGGACAGGCGTTCCGGGGTGGGAATCGAACCATTGTGCTGTAAAACAGGAATTGTCCTGCCTGACGGGGAAATTCTTCTGCCGATACGATAATTCGGTACTCCTTTCCGGGCAGGGACATCACCCTCTCGCTGAATTACGGCTATTTCCGGAGAATTACCGTTTTCCGATAATGCGCGACCATGGAAAAGTTCTGGCATGAAAATTGCTTTACATTTTGCAGCTTCTCCAACCCAGCACGCTGCCTTGTTAAACTCGGCCGCAAGGCAACGAGAAGTAAAAATGGAGGTTGGCATGTTCATAAAAATTTTTGTTGCGCTGGGCGCCTTGTGGGCTCTTGGGTTCTTCGTTTACCAGTCCGTTCGCTTAATGCTGGGCCGCCGGGTTTTTTAACGACTCATCGGAGGCCTGATCCAGAGCCCGCGCTGTGATGCGAAGATCACGGCTGGATCGCGAAAAGACCGGCATCGCCCGGGGGACGTTGCCGGAAAGGTAGATGAACATGGGCGTTGAAGCCAGAAAACCTGAGGGGAAGTCACTGAAAGATTCCGAGCTTCGCTACCGCCGGCTGTTCGAAGCGGCCCAGGACGGGATCCTGATCCTGGACGCCGAGACGGGAACGATCACCGATGTCAACCCTTTCCTGGTCAATATGCTGGGATACTCGCGCGAGGAATTCATAGAAAAAAGGCTATGGGAAATCGGCGCGATCAAAGACATGCAGATCTGCCAGAAGGCTTTCAAAACGTTGCAGAAGCATGAATACATCCGCTATGAGAATCTGCCTCTGAAAGCCAAGGACGGGCGGCTGATCCAGGTGGAATTCGTCAGCAATGTCTACATGGTGCAGAGCGATAAAGTGATCCAGTGCAATATCCGCGACATCACGGAACGCTTGCGCATCACCATCGCCCTGCAGGAGAACGAGAGGAAATATCGAGCCCTGGTCAATCAAAACCCGAACGGCGTATTCATCATCGGCGGGTCAGGAAATATTTTGACCGTCAGCAAGGCCATGGGCGATGCACTCGGGTACAGCGAAAAAGAATTGCTGTCCATGAGCATTTGGGACATTATCCCGGAACAGTATTTGGGTCCATACAAGAAAAGGCTGACGCAGGTCCTTGCAGGGGAGAACCTGGGGGAGGCGGCGGAATATGAGGTGCTTGGCAAGGACGGCGCGATCCATTACTTGGAAGTTCTGTCTTCCCCGCGCTACATGGGCGAGGACATCATCGGCTTCCAGGGGATCGCCATTGACATCACGGCGCGCAAGCTCGGGAGGGACAGAATCAGGCGGCAGTTGGAGCATCTCACCGCCCTGAGCGCCATCGAGCGCTTCATCGCTTCCAATTTCGATCTGGAGCTAAGCCTTACGGAGATTCTCAACCACGTGACAACGGAACTCGGCGTGGACGCGGCCGATATATTGATACTTAATCCCCAGTCGCAGATGCTGGAATTCGCCGCCAAGCGCGGGTTTCACAAGGAAACCAACCGGCCGGCGCCCATCCGTTTGGAGCAAAGCTACGCCGGCCGCGTCATTCTGGAGCGTCAACTGGTCCAGATCCCGAACCTGAAGGAAGAACCTGGCAATTCGCTCTTAAAAGCTTTTTTGGCGGGACAGGATTTCATCTGCTATTACGGCGTGCCCCTGGTTTCCCGGGGCCGGGTGAAGGGCGTGCTGGAAGTCTTCCATCGAAGCGAGCTCGCTCCCGACGTAGAATGGTTCGACTTCCTGAACATCCTGGCCGGGCAAGCGGCGATCGCCATCGAGAACGTTACGCTTTTCGAAAACCTGCAGCGCTCCAACTCGGAACTCACCCTGGCTTATGATTCCACGATAGAAGGCTGGTCGCGCGCCCTTGACCTGCGCGACAAGGAGACCGAAGGGCATACCCTGCGCGTTACGGAAATGACCGTGAAACTGGCGCGCTCCTTCGGCCTGAGCGAAGCGGAACTGGTGCAGGTCCGCTGGGGAGCACTGTTGCACGATATCGGCAAGATGGGGGTTCCGGACGGTATTCTGAACAAACCGGGCCCGCTGACTGACGACGAATGGGCGGTGATGAAGCAGCATCCCACCCTTGCCTACGATATGCTTTCGCCCATCCGCTACCTGCGGCAAGCCCTGGATATTCCCTGCTACCACCATGAGAAATGGGACGGCAGCGGGTACACGCGCGGATTGAAAGGCGTTCATATCCCGCTGGTGGCGCGGATTTTTTCAGTAGTGGATGTGTGGGACGCTTTGCGCTCGGACCGCCCTTACCGCGCCGCCTGGCAGGAAGAAAAAGTGCTCGTCCATATCCAGGATTCGTCGGGAACGCATTTCGATCCGCAGGTGGTGGAGGCGTTCATGCGCCTCCATGAATAAATTCGCGGCTGCCGGCTACCTATAATGTGATCAAGGAGAGAGGGAAAAAAGCTGGCACGCTGATCGCCTCACAACTCATAGATTCAAGACTTGACAGGTGTGTTTTCGTCAGAAAATAAAAAAGGCGCCCGCTCCTCCCTTATGTGAGCGGACGCCCCGTCCGACCGGTCGGGAGAAAGCCCCCGGCAGATCTTACCCCGGATCCCCTTTGCCGGATGAGCGCAAGCTAGAGGACGACGATCAGGCCGATCACCGCGAAGATGATGATCACGACAAGGAGGATATCCCGCGAGGACATGTAGCCGCCCCCGGCGTCGGAAGCCGTGATCACGTCCTGCGCGCCGATCTCGAGCTGGATCGTGTCGCCAGTCTGCTCGGCCGCCGTTTTTTCAACGGCCATGGCAAAGGATGAGACCAGCACGATCATCAGCAGGGTGCTCCAGATCTTAATCTGTTTTTTCATTTTGTCACTCCTTTTTTTATTTTTCAGGCCTGGCCCTTTCGATGCGCAGGGCTCGGACCTGCAAATAATGCTGGCGGATGAAAGCTTCTCCCGGAGCTAACCGCCGCGCCTGCTCCAGGGAGCGCAGCGCCGGCTCGATCTTTTCCTGCTTGGCGTAGGCCAGGCCCAGGACATCGTGGGCGTAAGCGCTTTTTGCGTCCAGGCTGACGGCTTGCAGGGCAAACGTCTCGGCCTCGGCGGCCTTGCCTTCTCTCAGGCTGACCATGGCCAGGCTGTACAGAGGCAGGGGATCCGTACCCAGGATCTGCCTGACTTTTTCCCACTGCTCCCTGGATCTTGCGAAATCCGACCTGCGGTAATATGCCGTGGCCAGATTAATGGCGGTCAGGGGATCATTCTGCAAAGCGGGAAATGGGAAGGGGCTTTGACCGGGGACCACGGCCAGCATCCACCGGCACTGATTCCGCCCCTTGCCCAAATCCCAGACCTTCAAAAAATTCTTGTACGACATGGCATAGCGGCTGCCGAAGAAGGGATCGTGAAAAATGACCTGGTCGTCGTCATCGTCAAAGCCGATGACCACCCGGTAATGTCCCTTGGGGATCTGCTTGATGGGCTTGGTCAGGGCGATGACCGGGATGCCCTTGGCGACGACCTCCTTCAGGATCCGTAAGTCTCCCTGGAATGAAAAACTGGAAAATCCCTTGCTCCGCGGATACAAGACCATCTCAGAATTATAGGTCGCCTGGTTCTCGGTATCAAAGATATCGTCGGTGATCTTCTTCTGGCTGAAGGATCTCTTTTCATCCCAGTAGTTGAGGACCATGGACAGGCAGGCCGGGCCGCAATAGTTCCTTTTCAGCCATTTTTCGCTGCGAATGTCCTGAATCAGATATCCCTTTCCCGGCCTGGTTTTCTGATATTTGAAAATTTGGGCGGAAAAGAGGCCGGGAGAAAGAAACCCCAACAGGGCAATGAGTCCTCCTATTTGTTTCACGGCGGCAGCGCGCGGCCTGGTCATTTCGTCGTAGTCCCGGTTAAAAGATCTTTCGTCCCTGCAGCAGTCGTATGATCAACACCACCAAAGCGATGACCAGAAGGACATGCACCAAGCCGCCGACGTGGAACGCGAAAAAACCCAGGGCCCAGAGAATCAGCAGAACGACCAATATTGTCTCTAACATGTGAACCTCCTTTTTTGTCTCCCATTAACCGGCCCCGGTTGTTTGATCACCAGGCCTGGAAGAATCTGTCAATTTCGAAGCATAAATTATGCCAACACCTCTTTAATGCGCCTTGAATGCCAAAAACCCGATTTCCGATCACGAAAGGCCTGATTTCCCTGGATCAACAGGATCGGATTTTTTACCGGACAGTAAATTGTACTGCAAAACAGGACAAATGCTGTTTATAAATACATTTTCAGTCAAACTGTAACTCTCCCAGTGCGAGTTCCTCATCTTTAATCGAAGGATCGATCCTATTCTTGAATTGGCATGCAGCATGCTTAATTGTTTTACAGAAAAGGAGACCAAAGAATGAAAACCGCTCCAATTTTAATAAAGCACCGGGATACACTGATATCCGGAGTGGTTTCATTGATGCTGATGGCGGGAATACTTGCTGTATTGATAATTTCCGGCATTTTGTTCAGCGCGAACCGGGACGAGCGCATCGAATCAGCGGCCAGGAAATCGATCGGTTTGAAAAATGATCTCCATGGCGCGGACATTCAGATCCACTCCCAGGATGGCGTCGTCATCCTGACTGGGACCGTTTCCGCGCAGCCCAGTTTGTCATGGGCGGTAGATACGGTCGCCGCCCTGCCAGGTGTCAAGCGGGTGGACAACCGGCTGGCAGTAAGTGGCGATGGACCCGGTACTGAATTGGCAAAACCGTTTTTTTCTAGTTCAAAACCATACATTTTAAACAAGCAGACAAGGAGGCCAAACAAATGAACACTTTATTTGTTCTCGAAACAACCAATTTCAAACCCCTGAGCACGATCCTGCACAACGTCCTGACCTTCATTTATTTTCTTGCCCATCAGACGGGCTTGTGGATCATCAAGCTCATTCAGTCGATCATCCCGGGCGCCGGTTTTCTGGACAACCTGGTCGATCCTTTGGGGTTCCTGGTCATACTTACCGTATTCATGCTGCTGGTCGGCATGGATGTCGCCAGAAAGATCGTATGGATCGTGGTTTGCGCTGCCTGGATCCTGTTGTTCATCCGCATCCTCATGATCATTTTCAAACTCGGCTAGGCTGTAGCAAAAAAACGGGGCCGCTGCTCCCCATGCGGGCAGACCAGAGAACGAAAGGCAGCGCATCGCTTTTTATTGCCGAAACCGATGAGCACTTGGCAGATGAATTGCTTGGACATTGATGAGAAAAGGAGGCCAAAATGAAAAATGGTCTGTGGATTATTTCTTTGGTTTTGTTATTGGCAACGGGATGTTCTGCTTACGTTTCGTCGCCGGAAACCGGTTATTACCCGGATATGGGGGGACAATATGGCGGTGACCCGCAGCAGTACCCGCAGCAATACGGGCAGCAGCAATATGGGGCCGATATGGATATGGATTCCATGTATAACTATCTGGCTCCCTACGGCAACTGGGTCAATATGCAGCCCTACGGCTATGTCTGGACCCCCAGGCATATGGGCTATCAATGGCGTCCCTACAGCAACGGCCATTGGGTCATGACCGAATACGGCTGGACCTGGGTCGCCAACGAGCCCTGGGGTGCCATCCCCTTCCATTACGGCCGCTGGGGATATGACGACTATATGGGCTGGTACTGGGTTCCCGGCACGACCTGGGGCCCGGCATGGGTGAGTTGGAGAGGCAGCGACCAATATACGGGTTGGGCGCCCCTGCAGCCGGGGATCGAAATCCGGGTGGGCATGGATTTCGGTTCGCTTTCCATCAACATCCCCAGCCGTTTCTGGATCTTTCTCCAGACCTCGCGCTTCCAGGATCGCGACCTCAATCGCTACGCCCTGCCTTATGAGCGTAATTCATGGCTGTTCAATTACACCTCCGACCGCAACAACTACGCTTTCCGCAACAACAGGATCTACAACGGGGGTATCGATATCGACCTGGTGCGCCGGGCCACCCGCCGGGAAGTCCGTCAGTACAGGATACAGGACGCCAGGAGACCCGGACGGGCCACGATCGCCGGCCGCGATATCCAGGTCTATCGGCCGAACCTGCGCCTGAATGAAAGGGCGAAACCCAAAACCTTCATGAACGCCGAGGACGCCCGCCGTGAACTGGCTCCGGTCAAAATATTCGAGCCGAAGGACCAGTCGTCGCTGGATGGGCAGGCATCGGCCGTGCGCAGGCGCCAGGCCGACGAACGAGCCCTGCTCGAAAGAACCCAGGCGCAGGACCTGAAGATCATGCAGCGCAAGCGCGACATGGAAATAGCCAAGATCCGCGACAACGCTGAAAAAGAGAAGATCAAGCTGGACCATCAGAACAAAATGGCCGAACTGCGGAAACAGCAGCAGGACGAGAAGCTGCAGTTGGTCGAACGGCACAAGAAGGATAGCGAAGTGGTCAAGCAGGTCGCCAAAAAGGCCAAGGTGAAAAAGCAGGCCGTGACGGTCAAAAAGAAAAAGGGCAACAAAGATTAATATAGCCCACAAGGCTTTAGACTTGCCGGACTCGTCCGGCGGGGGTTGATTCGGGGGAGACGATAACCTCGAGGGACGGACAGCGGTCCTCCCTCGAGGTTTCTTTGTCGCATGAGTTTTGCTGAATCGGATCGAGCGCACCTTAAACAAGAATCAAAGCCGCTAAACAGGATAATTGCTGTTATACAGCACTAATTTCAGCAAGGATGCGAAATCGCCAGCCGCTATTGATTGACAAAGCATTTTTTAGTAAAATTTGACCCGAGGCAATAAAATTGGCGAAGGAAAACATCCTGATCATTCATTCCGACAAAATAAGCAGTGAAAGGATCAGCCATATCGTGACCCAGATGGGACACGCGCCGGCGACCGCCTTCACCCTGGCGGAGGGATTGCGCAAAGCCAGATCGGGACCGTTCGCCATTGTGTTCCTGGAGGCGCAGCTGCCCGACGGCTCCGGACTGGACGGCATTCTGAAAATAAAATCCTGCGGATTCTTTCCCGAGATCATCATCATCACCGGTTTCGGCACTCCCGACGAGGCGGAGCGCGCCATCAGCAACGGCGCCTGGGATTACCTCGAAAAGCCGGTTTCGCTGGAAGTGATCCGGCTGCATATCGCCCGGATCCTGGAATACAAATCCGAGAAAGGGATCAAGACCCCCCCGCTGATTTTAGAGAGGAAGGATATCATCGGCAGCTCGCAGCGTCTGGATGCCAGCTTCGAGCTTCTCGCCCAAGCGGCGCGCAGCGATGTCAATATCCTCATCACCGGCGAGAGCGGGACCGGCAAAGAGCTTTTCGCCAAGGCGATCCACAGCAACAGCAAGAGGTCCCGGGGCAATTTCGTCATCGTCGACTGCACGGCGCTGCCGGAAACGCTCGTGGAAAGCGTTCTGTTCGGCCATGTGCGCGGATCTTTCACCGGAGCCTATGTCAGCCAGGATGGACTGGTCAAGCAGGCCGACAAGGGGACCCTGTTCCTCGACGAGATCGGCGAGCTGCCGCTGGCGATCCAAAAGAGCTTCCTGCGGGTCATCCAGGAGCACAAGTTCCGCCCGGTGGGGGGGAGCCACGAGATCCCCAGTGATTTCAGGCTGGTGGGGGCGACCAACCGCAGCCTGGAGGACCTGGTGCAGCAGGGGTTGTTTCGTGAAGACCTGCTTTTTCGGCTCCGGTCGCTGGTGATCGAATTGCCGCCCTTGCGGGATTGCCTCGAAGACCTGAGGGAATTGACCCTCCATTATATGAGCACCTTGTGCCAGCGGTTCGGACTGGAACCCAAGGGGATATCCCAGGAATTCTGGAATACGGTCAGCAGCTATAAATGGCCGGGAAATATCCGGGAACTGATCCAGGCCCTGGAAAAGGCATTGCTCGCCGCAAAAGAAGAACCCATACTTTACCCGCTCCACCTGCCCACCTATATCCGCATCCATGTGGCGCGCAACGGCGTGCAAAAGAAGTCGGCCCAC
>Ga0209262_10000337_pt1 | contig 22976 bp, 21 predicted proteins | sample Lowcelwee11metaG_FD_187171 | JGI IMG/M metagenome (GOLD analysis project Ga0209262, IMG submission 187171) | Freshwater pond sediment microbial communities from the University of Edinburgh, under environmental carbon perturbations - Low... | ecosystem: Environmental > Aquatic > Freshwater >...
ATGGCCGGGCGCGTCCCCAGCCCGGCGTCGAACTCGCTGGCGATTTTCCTGGTCGGGCATTTCTGCGTGCACAAACCGCAGCCGGTGCAGAGCTTCTCGTCCAGGCTGCGCGCTTTCTTGCGGATGCGCGCCTTGAAATTGCCGATGAAGCCGTCCAGGCTTTCCAGCTCGGCGTAGGAGTAGAGGGTGATGTTGGGGTGCTGGGCCACTTCGACCATGCGGGGGGTGAGGATGCACTGCGAGCAGTCGAGGGTGGGGAAAGTCTCCGACAGCTGGGACATGTGCCCGCCGATGGAGGGTTCTTTCTCGACCAGGATCACCTTGTGGCCGGCATTGGCGATGTCCAGGCTGGCCTGAATGCCGGCGATGCCGCCGCCGATCACCAGGGCGGTCTTGGTCACCGGCACTCTGATGGGCTGCAGGGCCTTGTTCTTTTTCACCTTGGCCACCAGCGTGCGCACGATGTCGATGGCCTTGTCGGTCGTGGCGTCGCCTTTTTCGTGGACCCAGGAGCAGTGCTCGCGGATATTTGCCATTTCGCAGAGAAAAGGGTTCAGCCCGGCTTCGGCGCAGGCGCGGCGGAAGGTCGGCTCGTGCATGCGCGGCGAGCAGGCGGCCACCACCACCCCGGTGAGGTTCTTCTCCTTGACGGCGTTCTTGATCATCTGCTGGCCGGGGTCGGAGCACATGTATTTATAGTCGACGCTGATGGCCACGCCCGGGATCCTGGCCGCCGCTTCAGCCACTTTCTTGACATCGACCGTGGCGCTGATGTTCTCGCCGCAATGACAGATGAATACCCCGATGCGTGCCATGCTAGATATCCTTGGCGGCGGCATTCGCCGCAGGGAATTTTACTGCAACCTTGTGCCTTTGCAATCCCAGTTTCTTTGCAGGCAAGCCCAGCGCCAGGCCCAATGCCTGGGTGATATAGATGACCGGGATACCGTATTTTTGGCCGGAACGCTTCTCGATGTTCGGCCGGCGCATGTCCAGGTTGAGGTGGCACATGGGGCAGGCGACGATCACGGCTTCGGCGCCGCGGGCCACGGCATCCTCCAGGATGAGGCCGCTCAACTTGGCCACCAGGTCGGTGCGCGAAACGGAAAAACCCGCCCCGCAGCATTCGGTCTTGAAGGCCCAGTCCAGAGGCTCGGCGCCTAGTTTTTTCATAAACAAATCCATGGATTGCGGATCCTCGGGGCGGTCGAAATTCACGACACCGGCGGGGCGCACCAGCAGGCAGCCGTAGTAACAGGCCACGCGGCGCGCGAACGGAGCCTTGATCATGCTTTCCAGCCCGGGAATGGCGGCGAGCCATTCGATGATGTTCAGCACCCGGGCCGCGCCGCGGAAGTCGGCTTCGATCAGGCCCGATATCCTCTGCCGCAGCGTCTCGTCCTGCAAAAGCTCATGACGGGTGACGCTGAGGCGGCTATAGCAGGCGGCGCAGGGGACCAGCACTTCGTCCATGCCGTCTTTTTCGGCGGCGGCGAGTATGCGCGCCGGCAGGGCCAGGGACAGGTCGGGATCGAGGTTATGGGCGGCGGTGGCGCCGCAGCAGTTCCAATCGGGGACCTCTGGCAGTTCCCGGCCCAGCGCCGCTGCCACGGCGAGCAGCGATTCGCTATATTCCCGGGCCGAGCCCTTCATGGAACAGCCGGGATAAAATCCGGTCTTCATGGGCGTTTCTCCTTGGCCTTCAAGGTCCGGGCGAAAATGCGGCCCAGCAGGCGGCGGTTGCGGACACGCTCGGGCAAAAGGTGCAGCTTGCCGACCAAAAACATCCAGGGCGCCTGCAGCATGTCCTGCAGGAAATGGCGGCTGCGCATTTTATAGTCGACGATCTGCCCCATTTCGAACAGGCGGCCGGTATACTGCAACGAGTCGAGGAAGGCGCGGTGGAAGGCCAGTATGTCCTTGGCTTTGGGGTTGACCTTCTTCTGCGCCAGCGACTGGTGGCGCAGCGCGTCCATCACTTTGGGGATATCGAGTTCCATGGGGCAGCGGGCGTAGCAGATCTCGCAGGTCAGGCATAGCCAGATGGTATGGGAACGCAGCGCCAGCTCGGCATATTCCGGGAAGCCTTCGGCCAGCTGCAGCAGGTGCATGATCTGGCTGGGTGGGAAATCCATCTCGGCCGCCAGCGGGCAACCGGCCGAGCACTTGCCGCACTGGTAGCAGCGGGCGACGTCGACGCCGGTCTTTTCCAGGACACGATCGGCCAGGGCCGGCCCGGCTGGATGAGCGTGGTTGTCACTGCGCATCGCGGATCTCCTTGTCAAGGCGTAAGGAGCGATTGTAGCGCAGTTATTTTTTAAAAGCAAACTCCCCGGGTTTCAGACTCCGCCGCTTCCTATCGCCACTCCACAGCGATTCCCCAGAAGATGGGGCAGGAAATCCCTCCGGCTTTTTCAGAATTGAACTTAGTGCCCGGTAAAACACTCATCACCCTGGAGGCAGCGGAGTATGAGGACATTGTTGTTCATATTGATATCGCTTATCCTTTGCCTATTGCCGACCGCGTTGCCGACGACGAAGACCTCGAATTTTACTTTTGCCATGTTATCCGGCAGATCCACTTGCTTCGAAAAAGAAAAGGTGTTCTTGTCCATCGCCTGGGTAAAATGATATTCCACCCGCCCGGGCTGGTAGTCGCCGCCCAGGCCGGCATAACTCCGGCACAACAAGGTGAATTTTCCGTTCGTGGGGATCTTCCCTTCCAGTTGGACGATGATGGTCAACATCCGGGTTTTCCAGTCATACACTATTCCCTGACATTTCAGGTCATAGTAATATTCCAGAGCCAGCGGCTGCTGCTTTTGCCACAATTCGTGACTGTCCATGTTCAATACCTTGTTTTTGTTGATCCGGACCAAGATGTTGGAACCGCTGCGCCATTTAAATATTTCATCATTCTCGCTGAAAAGGCTTCCTGGAGGAGGCTGGAGGGGGAAATCGATCTGCCCCCCGCTGAAGCCAACCTGTTCCCATCCCGGCTGGGCCGGGAAGGCAGGAATGTATAGCGTCCCCTTTGCCGTTTCCGTGTAATCGAGCAGCACCTGGAAGTCGGGTCTGACCGGAACTTCGGAAGCCTTGGGGAGCGCCGCCTTCCCGACATTCTTGTAATTGAAGATGATCGCGAAGCCGTCCGCATTGGGGGCCAGGCCGATGCCGCTGACCTCCAGGCGGGGACCCAGCAGGCGTATCGGCGGCAAACGCTCCGGGAATTGGCGGATCACCGGCGCGGTCGGAGCGACGGCGAAAGCATTGTCGCTGCTGTCCCCGAACGTGTTCGCGGCGTCACGGATGCGCACGGTGTAGTCGGTCCCGGCCGGGACCATGGTGCCGTCCTCGAGCCGGCCGACGGAAGTCCACGTCCAAGTCCCTGTCGAAAGCGCTACCTGGCTTTTGATGACCCCGACCCTGGTGCTGCCGTTGCGCAGGACGATGTCCACCTTGACGGTGCCGGCATTCGTCGAGGTCCAGGTGAAGGCCTGCGCGGAGTTCAGGGCCCAGGATTCGCCCCCATTGGGCGAAACGACTTTGACGCTTTGGGCCTCCATAGCCAGCGCTGCCAGGATCATGGCGGCCGTGACAACGATCTTTCTCTTCATGGTTCCCTCCCCGGTAAGGCCTGATTCGATGAATATATACTGCTTTTATAACAAAATCTCAGTTGTCATGAAAAAAGATCGTCCGTCAGGCTTTCCGCTCAACCCGTCAGCAGCCGCTTGCGCTCCTGCAGGGCGCGGATGTCCTTTTCCACGGCCAGCTGTTTTCCGGACGGGGAAAGGCTGGAGTGGTACATGGCCGTGGAGAGCGTGCCGGGCGTGGGGGTGAAGATCTGCGCGTCGCAGGTCTTCAGCCCCAGGGCGGCGAGTTTTTTCTTCATGAGCGGCACCATGGCCGCGGTCTCGCCCGGATGGCCGACGATCAGGTAGGGAGCCAGTTCGATCGGCCGCCGCAAGCGACGGTTCAAGCGGTTGAAAAGGGCGACGAACTCTTCAAAAACCTCGAAGCGCGGCTTGCCCATCAGGTCCAGGACATCATTCTCGCTGTGTTCGGGGGCGACTCGCAGGAAACGGCCGCAATGCTCGCGCATGATCTCTTCCAGGAGCTCGGGATTGCGCAGCAGCAGATCGTGCCTGACCCCGGAGCCCAGCATGACTTTCTTGACCCCGGGCTGGCTCCGCGCTCCCCGCAGCAGATCCCGGTAGGGCTCGCCGGAGCCGAAATGACCGCAGGCATCAGGCCGCAGGCAGGAATCGCGCGCGCAGGGCGCGACGGCGCAATCGCTGCCGTACATCTCGGCGGTGGCGGCACCGATATCCGAGACCACGCCGCGCCACTCCGGATGGGCGGTCAGGGAGCGGATCTCCCGCAAAATCGAATCCGGCGTGCGCGAGACCACCTTTCGCCCCTCGCTGAGGGTGATCGAGCAGAAGGAGCAGCCGCCGGCGCAGCCGCGGTGGGACGTGATCGAGAAAAGGTTCATGCGCAGGGCGGGGGAAAAGGCCGGGCTGAGCGGGTGGCGCCGCCGGTAGCCCAGGCCGTAAATGAAATCCAGGTCGGAGCTTTCATAATGCTCCATCGGGTTCTGCACCACCCAGCGATTGGCGTGCTTCTGGGCCAGGACGCGCTGGCCGCCGGCACGGCCTGCCTGCAGCTGGCCGAGCAGCAGTTGGCCGGGATCGGCCTGCGCCTCTTCGCAAGGCGGGAGCTCCAGGAGGTTCCTGCCGGTCGGCAGCTGGCTGCAGACCCTGGCCGTGCCGGGGATGTCGATCTCCGGGGCCGGCACGCCCTGCCGCAACAGCCGGGCGATGGCCACCACCTGCTTTTCGCCGTTGCCGCTGACCAGGATATCGGCCCGGGAATCGAGCAGCACGGAACGGCGGACCTTGTCCTCCTGGAAATCGTAATGGGCGAAGCAGCGCAGGGACGCTTCGACGCCGCCGATGACCAACGGCACTTCAGGGAAAGCCTGGCGCAGCCGGTTGCAGAAAACGGTCAGGGTGCGGTCGGGGCGGATCTTGAACTTGATGTCCGGTGGTCGGCCGCTGAAAAAAGCCGCGCCATCGAATTGGTACAGGTCTTCGCGGCGCCGGCGGCGGGCGGCGGTATAGTTCAGCACGATCGAGTCCAGCGGCCCGGACACCACCGCGAAAAAAAGGGCCGGCCGTCCCAAGGTGGTGAACGACTCCCGCTCCTGCCAGAAGGGCGTCTCGATCACGCCGACGCTGAACCCCGCCGCTTCCAGGGCTCGCTTCAGGATCCCCTCGGGGAAGGAAGGATGGTCGGCGAAAGGATAGGGCTGGACGATGATGACATCGTATTCTGCTGAAGCCATTGTTTTTCATTGTATCACAGATAGAAAGACGTTAGACGTTAGACGCCAGACGTTAGCAAGAAAGCAGAAAATCCGAAAGCACTTTTTTGTCAAGTGCCTTGCTAACGTCTAACGTCTGTCGTCTGGCGTCTTCTTTTACTTCATTTCCCGTTCTGCTCATAGGCGTGCATGTCGAAATGGCCATGGCCGGACAGATTGAAAAGGATCACTTTTTCCTTGTTTTCCTCCCTGGCCAGGTTCGCTTCGTCAATGACAGCGGCGACCGCGTGTGCGGATTCGGGAGCGGGCAGGATCCCCTCGCTGGTGAAAAATGTCTTGGCGGCGGCAAACACCTCATCCTGTCCGCAGGTGCGGGCGCGCACCTGACCGAGAGAGGCCAGGTGGCTGACCAGCGGCGCCATGCCGTGGTAGCGCAGACCGCCCGCGTGTATGGCCGGCGGGACGAATTCCCTGCCGAGTGTGTGCATGTAAAGCAGCGGCGTCAGGCCGGCGCTGTCGCCGTGGTCGTAGCGCAGGTCGCCGCCGGTGAGCGACGGGCAGGAAGCAGGCTCCACGGCGATAAAATCGATCTTCTTTGCCGCGATCATTTTTTTCCTGACCAGGGGGAAGCTGAGGCCGGCGAAGTTGGAGCCGCCGCCCACGCAGCCTATGACAACGTCCGGCTCCATGCCGATCGCGGCCAGTTGCTTTTCAGCCTCCTGGCCGATCACGGTCTGGTGCAGCAGCACGCTGTCCAGCACCGAGCCCAGGGCGTACTTGCTCCCCGGCTGCCGCAGGACCGTTTCCACGGCTTCAGCGATAGCGATGCCCAGGCTCCCCGGATGGTCGGGGTCTTTTTGGAAATAGGCCCTGCCGGCGGCGGTGCCAGGCCCCGGGCTTTCCTCCACCGTAGCCCCGGACAGGTTCATCAGCGTGCGCCGCCCGGGCTTCTGGCGATAGCTGGCCCGCACCATGAATACGCGGACCGCCAGGCCGAAGCGCTCGCCGGCGTAGGCCAGCGCCGAGCCCCACTGCCCGGCCCCGGTCTCGGTGACCAGTTCCCGCACCCCCTCCTGGGCGGCCAGATAGGCCTGCATCAGCGCCGTGTTGCTCTTGTGGCTGCCCATGGGGCTGACGCCCTCGAACTTGTAAAATATGTGCGCCGGGGTATTCAGGCGTTTCCGCAATTCGCCGGCATACACCAGCGGCGTGGGCCGGTACTGGGAATAAGCCTGGAGCACCGCCTCAGGGATCGGCAGCCAGCGCTCGCGGCTGCCCTCTTGGGCGATGAAGGCGTCGGGGAAAATGGCACGCAGGTCGGCCGGCACGATGGGTTTGCCGTTGCCCGGGTGCAGGGGCGGCTTGGGCAGGGACGGCAGGTCGGCCTTGATGTTATAGAAATGAGTCGACAGATATTCTTGTTTTCGGTCTGAAAATCTTTCCATGTTTTTTTCTCCTTGGATTTTTGATCACGGCAAATAAAAATTTGGAGAGATGGATGGATTTTCAGGCGGACGGGGCCGCCCACCAGCCGGCACGGAGCCAGGCAGCAGCAGGCGACAGAAAAACCCGTTCACGTAGCATTGGCGATAACCCTACCACAATGAGGGGAAAAGGTCAATGAGTGAAGAATGAATCGATCTTGAGACGCCAGACGTTAGACGTTAGTAGTCAGCAAGAGAAATGCCCTCGAACCACATTTCGATGAGTGCCTTGCTAACGTCTGACTTCTAGCGTCTAACGTCTGCAACTACAGCCAGTTTTTCTTTTTGAAGAAATAGATCATGACGCCAAACACCCCGAGCATTACCAGCAGCACCAGCGGGTAGCCCCAGCGCCAGCCGAGTTCGGGCATGTACCTGAAGTTCATGCCGTAGACGCCGGCCAGGAAGGTGAGGGGCATGAAAATTGTGGAGAAAATGGTCAGCACTTTCATGATCTGGTTCATGCGGTTGCTGATCGAGGAAAGGTAGATGTCCAGCATGCTGGAGAGCATCTCGCGATAGGTTTCGATGCTGTCGATGATGTGGATGGCGTGGTCGTAGATATCGCGCAGAAAGATCTTGGTGGCCGGGCGGATCAGTTCCGACTCGCTCTTCTCCAGGACGTTGGCCACCTCACGCAGCGGCCAGGACGACTTGCGTAAAAAGATCATCTCGCGCTTCAGGTGATGGATCTGGTGCAGAGTTTCGGGACGAGGATCATTGACCAGGTCCTCTTCGAGCATCTCGATGCGTTCGGCGAATTTTTCCAGGATGATGAAATAGTGGTCGATGATCACGTCGAGCATTGAATAGGCCAGGTAATCGGGCCCCAGCTTCCTGACGCGGCCCTTGCCGTTGCGGATGCGCTCACGCAGCGGCTCGAACAGGTCGCCTTCACGCCCCTCCTGGAGGGAGATCACGAAATTTCTGCCGAAGACGATGCTGACCTGCTCGGAAACGATCTCCAGGGTGGCCGGGTCGAAATCGAGCATCTTGAGCACGATATAGATATAGCTTTCCATATCATCGGCCTTGGGGCGCTGGTCGGTGTTGAGGATGTCTTCCAGGATCAGGGGATGCAGCCCGTAGCAAGAGCCAAGACTCTCCAGCAACGGAATATCCTGCAAGCCTTCGATATCGATCCAGGTGACCGATGCCGTATCGCGAAAAGGCATGCACTCGGACAATGTCGCCTTTTTGCTCTCACGCACGGAGTTCTCATCGTAATCCAGGATGCGGATACGACTCTCCCCGACCTTTTTCGTTCCAATATGGACCAGGGTGCCTGGTGGCAGGCCGGCCTTGGCCGATCTTTTCTTGATGCGTTCAACCATGGTCATGACAGGCGCTTGACGTAAACGAACTTGTCGTCGCCGGGACCGTAAAATCCTTTGAGCACAGCCTCTTCCTGGTAGCCGCTGCGCAGGTAAAAACTCCGCGTCGAGGCGTATTTTTTCTGGCCCGAGGTCTCCGCCCAGACGGCCCGCCCTTTCAGGCCGGCGATCAAGGCCTCGGTCTTCTGCAGCAGGACCTTGCCGATACCCTGGCCGCGGCAATCCTGGCGCACGGCGATCCAGTATAGATCATAGCTGCCCGCGGTGCAGGCGATCTCGCCGTAACAGCTGTAGCCGACCGTGCGCCCCCCCTGCTCGGCGAAAAGGAACAGGTAGCCGCTGTCCGGGCCCCGGCGCAGGCGCTCGTCGACGAGCTCCACCGCCACTTCGATCTCATGATCATAGAAAAATCCCGTCGACGCGACGATGTCCCTGACCGTCCCGGGATCTCCGGGCAGGACGTCCTCGCGAAAAGACAACGGCTCGCGCTGAGTCATTTGTTCCTCCGCCATGCCGGCCATTTCGGTCTTCATCCGGACAGGCAATCGTTGACGATCCGCTCCACAATCCGGGTGAACGAAAGGTGGACGCGTTCGGCGGCGGCATGGAAGCCGCCGTCGGGAGACAGGCAGGGATTGGCGTTGATCTCAAGCACCCAGGGGCGATTGTCGGCGTCCACGCGGAAATCGACGCGGGCGTAGCCACTGAGGTTGAAAAAATCCCAGCAACGGCCGGCGATGGCGCACAGCTCCGCCAGCAGGGGTTGGTCGGCAGTTGTGAACTCGAAACTGCGCGGCGTGTGGATGTATTCGAAGGATTGCTCTTCCCATTTGGCGCGGAAATCGACGACACGCAGCTTGTCGTCGGGAAACTCGACGAAGCGGATCTCAGCCATGGGCAGCAATTCTCCGTTCAGGATGGCCTGGTTGAATTCTCGCCCCTCGATATAGCTTTCGGCGAAAAACTGGCCGCGGCCGGAACGGTTTTTTTTCTCGAGCAGCCGGCGCAAAGCGATTTCGTCCTCGACCCGGGCGACAGAGTCGTCAGCGAACCAGTTGGAAGCGTGCTCCCAGACCGATTTGAGCAGGTAGGTCCCGGGGCGCAACTCGGCGCTTCCCCGCGAATTCCCGGCCCCCAGCCAGGGCGGCGAAGCGACCCCGGCCAGCTGCAGCAGCTTCTTGCTCAGGATCTTGTTCGAGGTGACGAATATCGCTTCCTGGCTGTTGCCGGTGTAGGGCAGGCCCAGGTGATCGAGCAGCGCCGGCGCCAAGTGGATCAGCTGGCCGTTGCCTTCGACCGACTCCACCAGGTTGAACACGAAAAGCGGGCCGGCCTTCCTGATGGCGCGGATGTTTTTTTCGAAATCCAGAGAAAAGGGGACGGTCACCGGCTGATAGCCCAGCTCGGTCAAGGCCTTGAAAACCTCGTCGGCCTGCACCAGAACGTCCAGTTCATCCTTGGGCGAATCGGCGTTGACCTGGTTGTGCAGGACGACGACCTTTTTCCCTTTCATCGGGCGATCCTGCGGGCGACGGAGTCCATGATGCGCGCGATCAGCTCCGGGTAGCCGATGCCTTGGAGCCGGCACATGATCGGCAGGTCCGAATGGGTGGGATTCAGACCGGCCAGCGGGTTCACCTCGATGAAATTCACGACGCCGTCGCGATCCATTTTCACGTCGACGCGGCCGCCGTCGAGGCAGTTCAACCCGCGCCAGGCGCGCAGAGCCACCTCGGCGCAGGCCGCGGCTTCAGCCGGCGGCGCCAGGGCGTATTGCACCAGTTCCTCGTATTTTTCCTTGTTGACATAGGTGTAGGCGTTCGCCTCGGCCTCGGAGTTCAGCAGGACCTCCATGACGCCGATGGCTTCAGCCTCCCGGCCGCTGCCCACGATGCCCACAGTGAACTCACGCCCGGGCAGGTAGGTCTCCACCAGGACCGGCTGGCTGAATTTTTCCAGGAGCCTGGCGCATGTCGCGGCCAGCTGCCGCGGGGAATCGACCTTGGACCTGGCATCGATGCCTTTGCCCGTACCTTCGGCCAGGGGCTTGACGAACAGGGGAAAGGGCAGGTCGACGGACGCGACGTCCCCGGGAACATCGACCACGGCGAAATCCGGGGTGGGCACGCCGAACGAGCGCACCACCCTCTTGGTCAACCCCTTGTCCAGGGCCAGGGCCAGGATCAGCGGCCCGGAAAAAGTGTAGGGGATCTCGTACGCGTCCAGCAGCGCCGGCACCTGGGCTTCGCGCCCCATGCCGAACATGCCTTCGCAGATGTTGAATACCATGTCCCAGCGATCGCCGGCGGCGAGCCGTCGTACCAGGCTCTTGACGTTGCCGATGCGCTGGGTCCGGTGCCCAAGCGCCGCCAGCGCGTCCTCGATGCCTTCGATGGTGTCGGGGCGATCGAACTCGGCCGTATGCTCCTGGCTGTAGCCGGCGTCCAGGTAATCCTGCCTGAGATCATAGGTCAAGCCAATATTCATGGGCTCCTCGTCATTCCGGTTTCATCACGATTTTATGCCAGCAGCTGAAAATATGCAAGCGCGACGCGGGCGAAAGATCCTGTTATTGCAAGCACTCCCCCGGCGCCGCGCCTTCCTGGCCCTGGTCGGGGTAGCGGAATATTTTCTTCTGGTAGTTCCGCAGCAATACGTCGCCGTCGTCGCGGCCCTGGTAATAATCGGGCAGCAGCGGGATCTTGCCGCCGCCGTTCGGAGCGTCGATGACGTAATGGGGAACCGCGTAACCGCTGGTGTGGCCGCGCAGTCCCTCGATGAGCTCCAGTCCTTTTTCCACCGAGGTGCGGAAATGGGCGGACCCGAGGATGGGGTCGCACTGGTACAGGTAATATGGGCGGACGCGGATCTTGAGCAGTTCATGCATCAGCTTCTTCATCACCGGCACCGAATCATTGATGCCCTTCAACAGCACGGTCTGGCTGCCCAGCGGGATGCCGGCATCGGCCAGGCGTTCGCAGGCCTGGGCTGTCTCCGGGGTGATCTCATCGGGGTGGATGAAATGCAGGCTCATCCACAGGGGGCGGAAGCGCTTCAGCAGGTTGACCAGCGAATGGGTGATGCGCTGCGGCAGGACCACCGGCACCTTGGAGCCGATGCGCACGAACTCGACATGCGGGATGCGGCTCAGGCGCGTCAACAGGTATTCCAGGCTGCTGTCCGGGAGGGTGAGCGGGTCGCCGCCGGAAAGCAGGACGTCGCGCACGTCGGGGTTCAGCTCGATGTAGGAGAGGGCGCGGTCCCATTGCTCGCGGTTGAGGTGGCGCTTGTTCTGGTCGCCCACCAGGCGTGAACGGGTGCAATAGCGGCAATAACTCGAGCAGAAGCCCGTGACCAGGAACAGCACCCGGTCGGGGTAGCGGTGCACGAGGCCGGGGACGCGGCTGTGCGTGTCTTCGCCGAGCGGGTCGGCGGCTTCGCCGCAGGATATGAGATGCTCCGCGGTCACCGGCACGACGCTGCGGCGCAGCGGCTGCATGGGATCGGCGGCATCGAGCAGGCTGGCGTAATACGGGGTGAGGCGCAACGGCAGGTTGCCGCTCTCGACGGTCATGGCCCGCACTTCGTCGTCGGACAGCTGCAACACCTGCTGCAGCGCTTTCCAGCTGGTGATGCTGTTGCGCAGCTGCCACTCCCAGCTGTTCCAGTCGGCCGTGGTGGCCAGCGGGAAAAATTTTCTCTGGAATTGCAGCGAACGGGCTCCGATCTTCAGGAATGTCTTGTCGGGTTTGGAATTGGGAAATTGGATCAACTCGGGGAACAACAACGACGGGGCGGGGTTGTTGCTTTCCTCCAGCAGCGCACTGCTTGGAGGTTCAGCCTCCTCACTGGGAACTTCAGCTTCTTTCATCGCAATTGCGTGAATGGCTTTTTTCAATTTTTGTGCCTCCCACTTTCAAATTCGAATATAGTTTAATTTTTCGGACGTGTCAATAGATTGAAAAAATATTTTAAAAAAAATTCCCGGGAGCGAAGCAAAAAATCAGTTGCCGCTGATCTCGCCGGTGACCATGAAGATGATCCGCTCGCAGATGTTGGTCACGCGGTCGGCGATGCGCTCCAGGTTATGGCTGACCCAGATCAGGTAGACGGCGCGGGTGATGGTCTTGGGGTCCTCCATCATGTAGGTTAGCAATTCGCGGAAGATCTGCTCATAGAGCGCGTCGACCTCGTTGTCCATTTCGATGATGGCCTTCGCCTCGGCCACGTCCTGGGTGATGAAGGCGTCCAGGCTCTTGCGGATCATCACGCCGGCCTTCTCCGCCATGCGCGGGATATCGATCAGCGGCTTGAGCAGGGGCGTCTGGTCGTGCATGACCACGATCTTGGCGATGCCCTTGGCGTGGTCGGCCATGCGCTCCAGGTTGGTGATCAGGTCCATGAAGGAGACGATCTCGCGCAGGTCTCCGGCCACGGGCTGCTGGGTGGCGAAGAGCTGGACGCACTTGTTTTCGATATCCCAGCGCTTGCGGTTGATGTCGGCGTCGGCGGCGATGATGAGCTCGGCTTCGGCCTTGTCGACGTGCTTCAAGGCCAGGACGGAGCGGTCGATGGCGGCGATGACCATCTCGCCCATGCCCACCAGCTCGTGCTCCACTTCGCGCAACATGTTCTGAAAATGTTCCCTGGACATATGCTTCCTCCTGCCGTCAGCCGAAACGGCCGCTGATATAATTTTCGGTCAGTTCCTGGCCGGGCTGGGTGAAGATCTTCGCCGTCGAAGCGAATTCGATCAGCTTGCCAAGATACATGAAGCCGGTGTGGTCCGAGGCGCGCGCCGCCTGCTGCATGTTGTGGGTGACGATGACGATGGTGTATTCCTGCTTCAGTTTCTGCATCAGCTCCTCGATGTGCAGGGTGGCGATGGGATCGAGGGCGGAGCAGGGTTCGTCCATGAGCAGGACCCGGGGCTTGAGCGGCAGGACGCGGGCGATGCACAGGCGTTGCTGCTGCTCCAGCGACAAGGCCAGCGCCGAGCGGTGCAGCCTGTCCTTGAGGTCGTCCCAGAGCAGCACGCTGCGCAGGGACTCTTCGACGATCAATTCATATTCCTTGCGACTCGCCAGCCGATGCACGGCCAGGCCGAAGGTGATGTTCTCGAACACCGAAAGCGGGAAGGGGTTGGGGCGCTGGAAGACCATGCCCACTTTTTCGCGCAGTCGCAGCAGGTCAGAGCCGGCGGCGTAGATGTCATCGCCGTCGATGAGCACCTGGCCGCGGACGCGCACGCCGTCGATCAGGTCGTTCATGCGGTTGAATACGCGCAGCAGTGTGCTCTTGCCGCAGCCGCTGGGGCCGATCAGGGCGGTCACCTCACGCATCGGCACTTTCAGGTCGACGGCGGTCAGTGCCTGGAAAGCGCCGTAAAAAAGATCGAGGCCCCGGGTTTCGATGCTGAAGCCGCTCATGTCAGCCGAACTTGCCGGTGATGTAGTCGCTGGTGCGGCTGTCGGCCGGCGTCGTGAACATCTTGCTGGTCGCGCTCACCTCGACCAGGTCGCCCATCAGGAAAAAGGCGGTACGCTCCCCCACCCGGGCCGCCTGGGCCACATTGTTGGTCACCAGGATGATGGTGTACTTTTCTTTCAGGTTCAGCATGGTCTCCTCGATCCTGGCCGTGGAGATCGGGTCGAGCCCCGAGGTGGGCTCGTCGAAGAGCAGGACATCGGGCTGGCCGGCCAGGATACGGGCCATGCACAGCCGCTGCTGCTGTCCGCCGGAGAGGTTCATCGCCGGCGTGCGCAGGCGGTCCTTCACTTCCTCCCAGAGGTACGACTCGCGCAGGCTCCGCTCCACCGCCTCGTCCAAAACCGCTGCCGCGCGAACGCCCTTCATGCGCATGCCGTATACGACATTCTCGTAGATCGAGAGGGGCAAAGGCAGCGGCAGGGCGAAGACGATGCCCACCTTGCGGCGCAGGTCCTCGACCTCCAGCCCGGCGCGGATGTCGATGCCGTCCAGGAGTATCCGTCCGCTGGTGCGACTGTTGGCGGCCAGGTCGACCAGGCGGTTCAGGGCGTGCAGGAAAGTGGTTTTGCCGGAGTTGGCCGGGCCGATGACCGTGAAGATCTCGTTGGCCTGGATCTCCAGGTTCAGGTCGCGCAGGACGCAGTGGTGGCCGTAGTGGACATGCAGGCCGCGGATGGAGAACTTGGCTGCCGGGTCTACCATTTTTTCTTCCTGCGGAAGCGGGAACGGAGGAGGATGGCGGCCAGGTTCAACAGCAGCACCAGCGACAGCAGCACCAATGCCGTGCCGTAGCGGACGTTTTCGGCGATGCCAGGCACCTGGGTGGAGATGACGTACAGATGGTACGGCAGGGCCATGGTCTGGTCGAAGACCGACTGCGGCAGGCGGGGCAGGTAAAAAGCGGCCACGGTGAACAGGATGGGGGCGGTCTCGCCGGCGGCGCGGCCCAGGCCCAGGATCATGCCGGTCAGGATGCCCGGCAGGGCATGCGGCAGCACCGAATGACGGATGGTCTGCCAGCGGCTGGCCCCGAGCGACAGGCTGACGACGCGGAAATGGCGGGGCACGCTTTCCAGCGCTTCGCGCGCCGAGGTGATGATCACCGGCAGGATCATGATGCCCAGGGTGAGCGACCCGGAAAGGATCGATGCCCCGAAGCGGAAAAAAGTTACGAAGATGCCCAGGCCGAAGAGCCCATAGACCACCGACGGCACGCCGGCCAGGTTGACGATGGCCAGCTTGACCAGGCGCGAGAACCAGTTGTCGCTGGAATACTCGACCAGGTAGACGGCGGCCAGGACGCCCAGCGGCACTGCGAACAGGATCGCTCCCAGCACCAGGTAAAGCGTACCCAGGATGGCCGGGAAGATGCCGCCGGCGGTCATGCCGTCGCGGGGCATGGAAAAGAGGAATTCCCAGCTGATGGCGCTGGCGCCCTTGGCCACGATGATCCCCAGGATAAAGATGACGGGGAGGACCACCAGCAGCGTGGCCAGCAGCAGGACGGTAAAGGCGATCTTCTGGGCGAGGCGCGGGCTCATGGTCACCGGCGCGAGCGGTGCAGGTAGATATCCGCAACGCCGTTGATCAGGAAGGTGATGACGAAGAGCACGATGCCGATGGCGAACAGGGCGGCGTAGTGGGACCCGCCCTGGACCGACTCGCCCATTTCGGCGGCGATGGTCGCGGTCAGGGTGCGCACCGGCTGCAGGAAGCTCGCCGGGATCACGGCGGCATTGCCGGTGACCATCATCACGGCCATGGTTTCGCCGATGACGCGGCCGATGCCCAGCATGACGGCGGCGACCATGCCCGGACGGGCGGCGCGGGCCACGATGCGCCAGGTGGTCTGCCACTTGGTGGCGCCCATGGCGATGGCCGCCTCGCGATACTGCCGCGGCACGGCGGTGATGGCGTCCTCGGCGATGGAGACGATGGTCGGCATGGCCATGAAGGCCAGGGTGACAGACCCGGTCAGGGCGGTCAGGCCGGTGGGGATATTGAAGAGGCTTTTGATCCAGGGGCCGAGGGTGATCATGCCGATGAAGCCGATGACCACCGAGGGGATGGCCGCCAGCAGTTCGATTCCGGCCTTCAGCCCTTCCTTGAGGCGTCCCGGGGCGATCTCGGCGATGTACAGGGCGGCGGCGATGCCGATGGGCACGGAGATGGCGGCGGCACCCAGAGTGACCAGCAGCGAGCCCAGGATCAGCGGCAGGATGCCGAAACGCGGCGGGTCGGAGATAGGGTACCAGCTCTTGCCGAAGAGAAAATCGCCCACGCTTTCGCCGTGAAACAGGGAAAACCCTTCACGGAGCAGGAAAAGGAAGATGAGCAGCACGAAGACCACGGAGAATATGCCGCTGAGCAGGATGGCCTTTTCAATGAGCCATTCTTTCAACTTGCGCAGGCGGTTGGCGGTCATTAATCGTCAGATCTTTTTCACCGGCACGAAATCGATCTTGATCACGATCTTCTGCCCTTCCGGGCTGAGAACGAAATTGAGGAAGTCGGCCACCAACCCCTGCGGCCGGCCGCGGCTGACCATGAGCAGCGGGCGCGAGATGGGATAGGCATTGCTGACGACATTTTCAATGGTGGGCTGGACAAAGGCCGAATTCGCGTCTTTGGCTATGGCCAGGGCTTTTTCCCGCGGAGAGATGTACCCCATGCCATAGTAGCCGATGGCACCGGGGTTCTGGTCCACCTCATCGGCGATGGCCTGGGAGCTCGACAGCATCAGGGCGTTGGCGGCGAATTCCACCTGGCTCTCTTCCTGGCCGCGGCGCAGGACGTGCTCCTTGAAATAAACGTGGGTGCCGGAGTTGACCTCACGCGACAGCACTACAATGGGCAGGTCGGCGCCGCCGATCTCTTTCCAATTCGTCACGGCGCCGGAGAAGATCGCGGCGAGTTGGTCCATGGTCAACTGTGAGATCGGATTGGCGGGATGAACCACCACGGCCAGCCCGTCCAGGGCGACCGTTATCTGTTTCGGTTCGAATCCCTTCTCCTTGGCCATGGCAATCTCTTCCGGTTTGAGCTCGCGGGACAGTTCGGCGATGTCGCAGGTGTTGGAGAGCAGGGAGGCGATGCCCGTGCCCGAGCCGCCGCCGGTGACGGCCACGGAGACCTTGGGATACATCTTCATGAAAGCCTCGGCCCAGGCCTGGCCCAGGTTGACCATGGTGTCCGAGCCCTTGATCTGGATGGAGCTGGCCTGCTGGCTCTGGCGGCTGCAGGCGCCAAGGGCCAGGAGCGTCCCCATACAAATAAGCGAGCCTAATAATACCCATCTTTTTTTCGCCATTTTTTCCTCCTCTCCTCGAGAGTCGAATCAATTGAAAGCGTTCCGCGGTGGGTTCAAGCTTGATTTTAGCAGTTTGAAAAAGAATGTCAAGAGGTTAATCGTTAAACTAAAAACGACTTAAACATCAACCGGGAAGATGAAGCATGGAGATGCCATACCAGCACAGGGCCGAGATCAGGGCCGAGCCGGGGATGGTCAGGATCCAAGCCCAGACGATGCGGTAGGCCAGTCCCCAGCGGATGGCCGACAGGCGGCTGGTGGCGCCGACGCCGATGATCGCGCCGGTGATGGTGTGGGTGGTGGAGACCGGTACACCGAGGAAGGTCGAAAACAGGATGGAAGTGGCCGCGGCGGTCTCGGCGCTGAAGCCGTGCACCGGCTTAAGCTTGGTCATCTTCATGCCCAGGGTCTCGATCACCTTCCAACCGCCGCTCAGGGTGCCCAGGGAGATGGCCAGGTAGCAGCTGATGATCACCCAGAAAGGCACGTAGAAAGTGGAGCCCAGGTGGCCGGTGGAGAACAGCAGCATGGCGATGATGCCCATGGTCTTTTGGGCGTCATTGGTGCCGTGGCCGATGCTGTACAGGGCGGCCGAAATGAGCTGCAGTCGCCGGAACCATTTGTCCACGGTGCGCGGCGAACGCTTGCGGCAGATCCACATGACCAGGATCATGACCATATAACCCAGGATCAACCCGATCAAAGGAGCCAGAACTATGAAAAGGGATATCTTCAGCAGACCGGACATGACCAGGGCCTTGATACCGCTTTTGGCCAGGGCGGCTCCGACCAATCCCCCCACCAATGCATGAGAAACACTGATGGGGAAGCCCATATGGGTGCAGATGTAGGACCAGATGATGGCGCCGACCAGCGTGGCCAGGATCATGGGCGCGGAAACCACTTTGGCTTCGATGATGCCCTTGCCGATGGTATTGGCCACGTGGACGCCGAACAGGAACGCGGCGGCGAAATTAAAAAATGCGGCCCAAAGCACGGCCTGGCGCGGTGAGAGAACACGGGTCGAGACAATGGTCGCTACCGAGTTGGCGGCATCATTCATGCCGTTGATGAAATCGAAGAGCAGGGCCAGGGAAACGATGACGACGATCAGAATCATCATTTTGCCGTCCCGCTCAGGTATTTTCCAGGACGATGCCTTCGGTGATGTCGGCCACGTCCTCGCAGCGGTCGGTCGCCCTCTCGATGTATTCCAATATGTCTTTCCATTTGATCAGTTCAAAGGGGTCCTTCTCCTCGCGGAAAAGGCGGGCCAGGGTGCTGCGGCGGATGTAGTCGGCCTGGTCCTCCAGACGGTTGATCTCCACGTTCAATTCCATGATGCGCGCCGGTTTTTTCAGATTTCTAAGCAGACCGACCATCTCCTTGACCAGCTTGACGCTTTCCAGGAGCACATGGCCCAGTTCCTTGGCTTCGTTGGGCACATCGCAAGGCCGGTAAAGATCGATACGGGAACTGGCGGCTTCGGTCAGGTCCAGGATATCGTCCAAGCGCGAAGCCAACTGGTGAATGTCCTCGCGATCGATAGGAGTCACGAAGGTTTTATGCAGATGCGACATGATACTGTGCACCAGCAAGTCGGTCTGGTGCTCGATCGACTTAAGGCTTATGGCATGCTCGTTGTAGTGGTCGCATTCGTCAAGCATTTTGACCAGGGTTTGCACGCCTTCGACCGTATTGGCGCTGATCTGGTCAAACAATTCATAAAAGATCTCGTTTTTCGGTACCAGGGACTTGAACATGATTGCACCTCTGTTAACCGGGTTTAAGGCTGACGCGCCGAAAGAAATGGCATGGTAGCATAGGGCTCGCTCAATGTCAAAACAAACGACAGTGACAAGTAACGAGTGACAAGTGACCAGCAACAGCACGAGATCGAGCCGCTGCGGTCCAACCTGCCTCGTTACTCGTCACGAATGTTCGCAAGCTTCTTTCGCAATTGGGGGAAGAACTTGTGATTCGCGGCAGGAAATGGATAGCGATCCAAATCTGCGACCTTTACCCAGGCATGGGGCCGCCTTGTCCGGATGCGGCCGCCCAGCAAGCGGCAGGCGAAAACATGCAAAACGACCTTGAAATGGGAATAGGCGTGGCGCACGACGGCCAACTCACCTTTGGCCTCCACCTCCACGCCAAGCTCCTCGCGGCACTCGCGCACGACCGCCGCTCCCGGCTCCTCATTCGGCCGGCACTTGCCGCCGGGAAACTCCCAAAGCCCTCCCAGGTGCCCGTTTTCCGGGCGCTGCTGGATGAACAGCTTGCCGCCGCGGACGATCACCGCCAGAGCCACCTGGTATTGGGGCACCTGGGCTTTCCTGCTCTTCAGCGGCAGAACCGACGCCAGGCCGCCACGCGCCGCCCGGCACCCCGGCTGCAACGGGCACAACGGGCAGCGCGGGTTTTTTGGCAGGCAGACCAGAGCCCCCAGTTCCATCAGCGATTCATTGAAGCTGCCGGGAGACGCCGCCGGGATGATCTCTTCCAGGAAGGATCGGACGCGGCGGCGCGTGGCCGCCAGGCGGACATCGGTGTCGATCCCCTGCCAGCGGCAAACGACGCGCAGCACATTGCCGTCGAGGACAGGGACGGCGATACCGCAGCCGAGGCTCATGACCGCGGCGGCGATATAGTCCCCTACCCCGGGCAGCTCACGGAAGCGTTCGTAATCCATGGGTATGCGGCCCTGGAAATTTTTTACGATCAGCTGGGCAGCCCGCCGCAGGTTGCGGGCGCGGGAATAGTAGCCCAATCCCTCCCAGGCTTTCAATACGTCATGCAACGGCGACGCGGCCAGCCGTTCCAGGGTCGGGAAACGCTTCAGGAAATCATTGAAATAGGGCAGCACGGTTTCCACCCGGGTCTGCTGCAGCATGACCTCGGAGACCCAGATGGCGTAAAGATCGCGGCGCCGCCGCCAGGGCAGGTCGCGGCGGTTGGCGGCGAACCAGCGCTGCAAAAGCCCGGGCGCGTCCAGGCTGCCGGCGGGTTCCTCTTTCACGTTCCGGCGCCCGGCCTTTAACGGCGCTTCAAACGCTTCTCGATCTCTTCCGGGGTCAAGGTGACGATGATCGGCCGGCGGTGCGGGCAGAAATAAGGATTGGCGCAGGCGAAGAGGTCCTTGACCAGCGCTTGCATCTGTTCCGGGTGCAGGCGCTGGTTGACCTTGACGGCATCGTGGCAGGCCAGGGCGGCCAGCAGGCGGTCATCGCCGCCCGCGGCCCCGTCTGGTCTGTCCGCGGCGCTGGGCTCGTCCGCGGCAGCGGGCAAGCGCAAGGCGGCGCGCACGGTCTCGCGGATGCGCCCTTCGCTCAAGGACTGCGGGAAGGCCTTGATCTCGATGGCCGAACCGCTCATGCGCCGGATATCGAAGCCGGCCCTCTTGAAGAATTCCATTTTGCACTCGTCGAGGGCCGCCTGTTCCAGCGGGGACAATTCCAGCAGCAGGGGGAACAGGGCTTGGGCCGAAAGACCGGCGGAGCCGAACCCGGCCTGCAAGCGCTCGAAAAGCACCCTCTCCCGGGCGTTATGCTGGTCGACGACCAGGAGTTCGCCGTTCTTTTCGACCACGATATACGAATCGAGATATTGCCCCAGCACGCGAAAGTCATCGCCCGGGGCGGCCGCCTCCCGCGCGAAGAGCAACGGCGCGGCGCTCTCCTCCGCGCTCGTTTCAGCGGCCGGGCGGAAGGCGCCACCGGGAGCGGGGATCTCCCGGTTTTCCGGCCGGCGCGGCGCCGCGCCCAGGGCGGAGTGGATGGCCTGCTGCAGGAGATGGTAGACGTGCTGGCCGTCAAGAAAGCGGATCTCCAGCTTCATGGGATGGATGTTGACGTCGATCCGGTCGGGCGGGACGGCCAGGTCGAGCACGCCTGCCGGCTGGCGCGACTTCTCCAGGTAGCCCTGGAAAGTGTTGTTAAAGGCGGCCTGCAGGGTTCTCTCCCTGACCGGCCGGCCGTTGACCGTGAAGTATTGGCGTCCTTTGCCGCTGACTCCGGTTTGAGCCGCCGAAATGAAGCCGCTGAATCGATAGGGGCCGGCGGCGAAATCAAGCGGCCTCAGGTCGTCCAGGAACTCCTTGCCGAAAACCTGGTAGATGCGCTCGGAAAGGTTTGCCGCGGCGGCGTAGGAAAAAACGGTGCGCCCGTTGTGCTGCAAACTGAAGGCAAGGCCGGGACGCGCCAGGGCGGTTGTTTCCAGGAACGCGCTGACCGGACGCAACTCCCCCTGGTCGCTCTTCATGAATTTGCGGCGTACCGGGAAATTGGCGAACAGCCTCTGCACGGTGATGGAGCTGCCGCGGCGGCGGGAGGCCTGTTTTTTCTCATGCAGGGCGCCGTCGCGGAAAAGGCACTGCCAACCGCGGCCCGCGTCGTTGTCCGCGGTCTCCACGTCGATGTCGGCCACCTCCAGGATCGACGGCAGGGCTTCGCCCCGGAAGCCGAGGGTCCGCAGGCGGTCAAGATCCTCCAGTTCCACCAGCTTGGACGTGCTGTGCCGCCGGAAGGCGACCTCGATGTCGTCGGCGCCAAAGCCGCTGCCGTTGTCCTCGACGCGCACCAGCTCCTTGCCCCCGGCGCGCAGCGTCACGGCGATCTCCGTGGCGCCGGCATCGATGGCATTCTCCACCAGTTCCTTGACCACGGACAGGGGGCGCTCGATCACCTCGCCGGCAGCGATCTTGCGGAATACGTTTTCGGCTAAGACCCTGATATTGCCCAAGTTATTTCTCCATCTCTGTTTAACGGTCGCTAGGTTTGGAAAATAACATAATAACCCCGGACATGCAATCATCTCCAAGTGCAAACTGCGCATCGGGCAAGCCGCCCTTCGTCCCCCAGGAGGATCGCCCCCATCGGGTCGCTAATCCACTCGTGGTTCTGTCCTTCCCCCTTCGCAACTTCGAGCCTCGAACGTCGAACAGCGAACTTACTTCTTCCCTGAACGCTGAATTGACAAGCGTTTCAAATAAAAATATAATCATCCCGTGGAACCGACTGCATTGACCATATACAAATACGGCGACGACGTGCTCAAGGTCCAGGCCGCAAAGATCCGCGATATCACAAAGAGGATCGTCGACCTGGCCGCCGCCATGACCCTGACCATGCACCAGGCCCCGGGCATCGGCCTGGCCGCCCCGCAGGTGGGAGAATCCCTGCAAATGATCACCGTGGACCTTTCCGTGGGAGAAAACCCCGAGGAACTGCTGATCGTCATCAACCCAAGCATCGTCGCTGCCGAGGGTTACGAGATCAGCGAGGAAGGCTGCCTGTCGGTCCCGGGCTATTCGCTGCCCATCAAGCGCAACGCCCGGATCGCGCTCCAGGGCACCCTGCTCGACGGCAGCGACCTGCGCGCCGAGTTCGACGGCTTGAAGGCCAGGGTGTTGCAGCACGAGATCGACCATCTTAACGGCGTGCTGATCGTCGACCGCCTGTCCAGCTTGAAGCGCACCCTGATCAGAAAAGAGATCAACCAGAAGAGAAAAAGTGGCCAGTGGTGATCTGGTTTTCTTCGGGACCGCGGCCATCGGCCTGCCGATCATCAAGGAACTGAACAAATATTTCTGCCTGCGCCTGGTCGTCACCCAGCCGGACCGGCGCGGCGGCCGCAACCGCCAGTGGCTGGTCCCGGCCATCAAACAGTTCGCCCTGGAAAACCGCTTGCCGCTCTTGCAGCCGCCCGACCTGCGCGAACCGGAACTGGAACTGGCCATGCGCCGCATCGGCCCCGCCATCGCCGTGGTGGTGGCCTACGGCCAGTTCATCCCCAAGGACATCCGCTCCCTGCCCCTGCATAAAACGGTCAATGTCCATTTTTCTCTGTTGCCGGCCTACCGCGGCGCCGCCCCGGTGCAGCGGGCCATCCAGAATGGCGAGGGCCGCAGCGGCATCACCATCTTTGAGATCAACGGCCGCATGGACGCCGGCCCGGTATGGGCCCGGGAGGAGATCGTCATCCGCCCCGACGATACCACCGCCTCCTACCAGCAGCGGTTGGGGGAAAGG
>Ga0209262_10000338_pt1 | contig 22932 bp, 15 predicted proteins | sample Lowcelwee11metaG_FD_187171 | JGI IMG/M metagenome (GOLD analysis project Ga0209262, IMG submission 187171) | Freshwater pond sediment microbial communities from the University of Edinburgh, under environmental carbon perturbations - Low... | ecosystem: Environmental > Aquatic > Freshwater >...
CACTTTTTACAATGAAGAGGCGCTGCGAATCAATACCGAAGTGGCTAAGAAAGTCGAAAAAGCATTTTTCAAAGAGATCTTCCGCCGCGTCGATTATTCTCGCATCGGGCAAATTTTTACAACTGATCACCAAAAAGAGTATAAAGAGTACCAAAAAGGGATGGAGGAACTCTTAACATCCCATATGTTTAAGTGCCTTGATTGTCGTATTGCAGTAGATATGATGCACGGTATGGCATCCGAAGTGTTTCCCGATATCCTGAACGATTTAGGGGTCGATCACATTATGTTTAATTCTCATCCGGACGAGCGCCGTTTGGAAAACATTAATACCTTAACAAAATCAACCAATGATGATATGAGTGCGGTTATCAAAGCGCTGAAACTTGATGCTGGATTTATGATTTATCCTCATGGACAACGGTTGGAGATGATGTGTGATAAAGGGATACTACTAAGCAAACAGTCTGCACTCTATGCCGTATTGACACTATTGAACTTAGAAGCTAAAAGTATGGGGATTAAGAAGCGGGTATTTTTGCCGACTTGGGCTGCTGATCTTGTCACGTTTGAACATCTTGAGATTGAGTATGGACAGTATTTGAACTTCAAATCAGAAAAGATGAAAAGTTATGACCTCGTGACCACGGGGGAGGGTAATTACGCCTTTACCGAATTTTCTACCCATCGTGATTCGATGTACGCGACACTTAAGATATTAGAGATGATCGTCAATCATCAGGTGAAACTATCTCAAATTATGGAAGTTATGCCACGTTTTTATTATCACTCTTTTCAAGTGCCATGCAAACAGTCTCAAAAAGGGAAAATGATGCGGATGTTTTTGGAAGATGCCAAAGGTAAGGAGTCATCAACGCTTGATGGCGTTAAAATCTGGCTTGACAAACATGATTGGATATTGATGATTCCTGATCACTATAATGACCACCTCAATCTCTACATACAAGCTAAAAATGACGAAGACGGTGAAAAAATTCATCAGATGTATACCGCTAAAATAGAGGAATGGATGGCCTCTTAATGGATAAAGCCCCCTTAACACTTTCGTTTTTCTGGCACATGCATCAGCCTGATTATCGTGGAAATGACGGGGTTATGACGATGCCTTGGGTCTTTTTACATGCCATAAAAGATTACTATGAGATGCCGTGGTTAGTTAGCCGATATACCCATATCAAAGCCACCTTCAATCTTACGGCAACCCTTATGGAGCAGCTGGAACTCTATAGGGATCCTCTAAAATACGATTATTTTTTAGCTTTGTGGGCAAAACACCCCTCGGCACTTGACTCTTCGTCGCGTCAATGGCTGATTAAAATTTGTAAATCGACCCAATTTGAGACGATGGTACGACCGCTGAGGCGCTATGAATATTTATATCCTCAAAGCGAATACAGCGACGATGAACTGATTGATTTAGAGGTTCTGTTTTTATTGGCTTGGTGCGGAAATTATCTCCGTAGTGAAAACAGACTAATCAAAGAGTTGCTACTGCAACGAGAGGGATTCACCCAACACGATAAAGAACGCCTTATTGATACGCTTTGCAGTTTTATTCAAACGATTATCCCCTTCTATGCCTCATTGCAGCAAGAGGGATGTATCTCGGTATCAACAACCCCCTATTATCACCCGATTTTACCTCTTGTGATCGATATGGAAAATGCCTCAATAGCCAATCCCCATACCGTCCTCCCTCAGCGCCCAATTTCATTGATCGAAGATGCACGTCAGCATATTGAACGCTCTATTGCGCTGTACAAAAAATATTTCAACCAAAAACCGAGGGGATTTTGGCCGGCTGAGGGGGCGGTAGATATGAAAAGCGTTGCCCTCTACCGCGAATACGGTGTGGAGTGGATTGCCACGGATGAAGCGATACTGTTTCATTCACTCCAGAGTGAAAATAGAAAAGATCTTTATAATACCTACAGTTTTGACGGTGTCACTATAGGATTCAGAGACCATGGATTGAGTGATTTGATCGGTTTTACCTATCGTTTTAAAGATGCCGAGGATGCAGTAAACCATTTTTTCCATTCCCTCGAATCCATTTACAATGAGCAAATGGATCCTTCTGTTTTTGTTATTGTTGATGGTGAGAATGCATGGGAGTTTTACGAGAATAACGGATTTGATTTCTTTAGTGCCCTTTACTCACGTTTGGAAGCAACTTCATGGTGTAAAAGTACTACTATGGATGAGATGGCAAAAGGAAATAATCATATTGAATTGGAAACACTCCATCCCGGAAGCTGGATTCACGGTACATTCGATACATGGTCGGGGCACCCTCAAAAAAACAGGGCGTGGGAGCTGATTTTCCAGACTCGTCGTGATGCAGGAAATTTTAGAGGTGTTGTATCAGATGACACGGCACGTAAAATAGAGGACCATTTTTTAGCATCGGAGTGCAGTGATTGGTTTTGGTGGTACGGTGATGATCATGTCAGTGATTTTGCTGAGGAATTTGATCTCCTTTTTCGAAACCATTTGATCGCTATATATGAGCTGATGGGGATGGCTCCCCCTGCAAATCTCTATCAGCCGATCATCACTATGGCAGAGAGTGCCCCTTTTTGGATTAAGCCGCAATCACCGCTTACTCCGGTTATTGATGGTAAATACTCCTCTTTTTTTGAGTGGCTTGGATGCGGGAGTATGGATGAGCGAAAACTCTATTCCACTATGGATCGAGTACGCGGCCCTATCGATACATTCTACTACGGTCATGATAAAAAAGCGATATACGTAGCATTTGAGGGAGACATTTCCAAAATTGACCGTCATGATTTAAAATTATTGGTTATTTGGGAAGAGAACGGTGAGCAGTTTGAATTTGACTTGGAGAGAGTTACATCAGCTGAAAACGATCTGATTGCTATTGATGAGAGGCTTGAAATAGCACTTTCACGACTCCATTTTGGGACAATGCGAGTGTTTCATCTCCGTTTCGAACTCGTGAGCGGATCCAAAATACTCCAAACCCTTCCTGGAAACGGAGCGCTTTGTATCGATTTGGATGAGCATTATGCGGCCAACTGGTTTGTGTAAGGTAAAAAGGAGAATGGATGTCTAAAACAGCACTTTTATTCGGGATACATATGCATCAGCCGGTCGATAATTTCGATTGGGTTATTGAACATGCGATAGCGGTATGCTACAAACCTTTTTTCGAGGTAATGAGCCGTTATCCATCCTTTCGTTTCAGTGTCCACTGTAGCGGATGGCTGATGGAGCAGATACAGCTGCGTGATCCTGCGCTCTATCATCAGATTCAAAAACTCTCCCAATCAGGGAGTATCGAATTTTTCAGTGCTGGGTATTATGAGCCCATTTTAAGTGTCATCCCCTCCCAAGATAGAGTGGCTCAGATCGAAAAACTTAACCGCTCTATCTCAGAATCATTCGGACAAACTCCTAAAGGGCTATGGCTCACGGAGAGGGTATGGGAATCGTCATTGATAACCGATTTGCATCGCAGTAAAATCGAGTACACGGTGATGGATGATTACCACTTCCAGTGTGCAGGATTTGATGAAGAGATGCTCGATGGCTACTATATGAGCGAAGAGGGTGGAAAACGGCTCGGAATTTTCCCTATCAGTAAAAAGCTCCGCTATGCTCTCCCGTTTCAAAGTGTCGAGAAGGCACTCAGTGCCATTAAAAGTTATACACGGGAGACAAATTCTGCCGCCATTATTTTTGATGACGCCGAAAAATTCGGTATGTGGCCCGGAACCTATGCTTGGGTATATGAAAAGCTATGGCTGGAGAAATTTGTTGAAGCCGTTTTGGCGGATGAAGCGATTGAGCCAATCCATTATGGAGAGTACTTTAAACACAACAAACCGCGAGGGCTCGCCTATGTTCCCAATGTCTCGTATTATGAGATGGGGGAGTGGAGTCTGAGTGCCGATGATGCTTTGCGGCTTGAGCGGTACAAACAGGAGATGGGATTTGAGCAGTATGAAAAAGAGGGGGTGAAGTTTATCAAAGGGGGAATCTGGAAAAACTTCTTTGTTAAATATCCTGAGAGCAACCGTATTCATAAGCGGATGTTGGAACTCTCCGCTCAGCGCCCGCTACTCAATCGCAGTGATTTTGATACGGCCCTTTTTAAACTACAGACGAATGATCCGCTGTGGCATGGAGTTTTCGGAGGCCTTTATTTGCCGAATCTGCGCGACACAGCCTATCGCTACCTCATCGAATGTGAAAACATCCGATACGATAAAAGTAGCGTGATTGAAGCCAATAACAATGAGCTAGACGGGTATGAGAAGGTTAAAGCGCTTACCTCCGAGCTAATATTTCGATTTGACAGTGCTTGCGGAGGACAGTTGGTGGAGTTTGACGTTCGTGATCGATGTTTTAATTATCAAAACACCCTCACTCGACGTAAAGAGGCGTATCATCAAAGAGTATTGGAACCGATTAGTATGGAAGCCAAAGAGGAGACTCCACCCGAAGATGGGATCGATACAATCCATACTGCAATGGGGCAAATAGACGATAGCTTACGTGATGCGATCATCTATGACTGGTATCTAAAAAACTCGTTTATCGATCATATCAGCGATGAAACGTTTAGCACGGAATCTTTCCGTCACTGTAACTTTAGAGAATACGGGGATTTTGCGAATCAGCCTTTTGAATCGAAATGGAATCAACACTCCATCAGATTTTCACGTCACGGCGGTCTGTATTTCCCGGAGAAATCCGAAGCGGTTTTAGAAAAACAGTATATTCCCCATGATAATTCCCTCGATTTTGAGATGAAATTTATCTCTAAATCAACACAGAAATTGTCGTATCTCTTAGAACATAATTTCCATTTCTCGAATGTCGATGAGGTATTAATTAACGGAGAACAGGTTAAAGAGGAGGGTGAATTAACGCTATGTTCACGTGTAGAAATTATCGATCGCTTTCTTGGTAAAAAGATAACCTTCTCACTAAGCCAGCCATGTCGTATCCATTATTTTCAACTTAAAACCCTTTCTCAAAGTGAACAAGGATTTGATTTGAGCGTTCAGGGGATTAGTATCGCATTCGCATTCGATTTCGTAGGTTCTTTTATCCTCAAAGGATCAATGGAGATAAACAATGTCTGAGATTCGCTACGATCGGCTCCATGACACCCACGTTCTTATAGCTCCCGAGAGGCTCCGACATCCGGATGTACCTATGAGCGAAAGTGACGCTTCTTTTAGTGAGCCATGCCCGTTTTGTGAAGGGAACGAAGGGATGACCCCTCCTGAAATCTTTGCGCACCGTGCTGAGGGGAGTTTTCCGAATGAAGGGGGATGGGAGACGCGTGTTGTCCCCAACCTTTTTAAAGCAGTACAGCTTGAAACCCCTCATCATCATCATTTTGGGTTATTTGAGTATTGGGAAGGATTCGGTGCTCATGAAGTGATTATCGATACTCCGCGACACACCACATCAATGACGGAGTGGAATGAATCTGATGCAATAGCTTGGCTGAAAACCCTTCGACAAAGAGTTGGAGATTTGCGTCGGGATCAACGGTTGGTCTATCTCTCTTTATTTAAAAATGAAGGGAAAAATGCGGGCTCATCGATGAGTCATTGCCATACGCAGCTGATCGGTCTTCCGATGGTTCCAAAAAATTGTGGTGAGATTTATCGCAGGTCGTATGAGTATTTTCAAACCAGCGGCCATGCCTTGATGGAATCTATACTTCAACATGAAGAGGAGACAGGGGGCAGGATTATTGAAAAAAAGGGAGAATTTACCACATTTTGCCCTTATGCAAGTACCTATCCTTTTGAAGTGATGATCAGTTCGATGAAAGAGGCGGGGCAAATCGATACACTGAGCCGCACACGCATTGAAACGATTGCTTCGCTTCTAGTCTCAACATTGCAGCGGCTAAAACGGCAGCTTGGGGTATTTCATTTTAACCTGTGGGTATCTACACCCCCTTTGATCGAAAATGAAGGGATCGGCTCGGCAGATTTGTGCCGTTTTACGATTCGTATTATGCCGCGTCTCTATCAATTTGGCGGGTTTGAACATACCACGGGCATTGCGATCAATCCAGTTACACCGGAGTTAGCGGCAAAATTATTACGGGAGAGCACACATGAATAAAAAACGTATGTTGTTCGCGTCAAGCGAAGTTTACCCTTTTGTTAAAACCGGAGGGCTGGCGGATGTTTCCCATTCGCTTCCTAGGGCATTGAATGAGAGTTATGCGGTGAGTGTCGTATTACCTCTCTACAGTTCCATCGACCGTAAACAGTTTAAAATCAAACCTATCGAATCGTTTGAGATTGCAATGGGCGGTGCTTTGTATCCGGTTGAGCTCCATGGAACGATGTATGAGAACGTAGAATATCGCTTTATCTATGCGCCCTTGCTATGTGATCGTGAGTTCCTCTATGGCCCTCCTGAGTGCGGATATGAGGATAACGCTCTTCGATTCGGACTTTTTTCGTATGCTATCGCCGAATTGCTACGACGTGAGAGCTATGCAATAGCCCATCTAAATGATTGGCAATGTGCGTTGGCCGCTCTTTTAGTGAAGCAAGATAGCTCAATAGAGACGAAGTGTGTGTATACGATCCATAATCTAGCGTATCAAGGGGTCTTTCCCCCTTCGCTATTGCCTCAAATCGGTATTAATGAGAGTTATTTCACTATGGATGCGCTTGAGTTTTACAATCAGATCAATTTTATGAAAGCGGGGATTGCATACGCTGACGCCGTTACTACCGTAAGCCCAACCTATGCAAAAGAGATTTTAACCTCAGAGTTCGGATGCGGACTGGAAGGATTTTTACACGTTCACCGCCGTAAACTGAGCGGGATCATAAACGGAATCGACTCGGAGTATTTTTCCCCTTCGTGTGATGAGGCTTTAGTTGAGAAATACACCAATGCCAAAGGGAAGAAAAGCTCAAAAAGTGATCTTTTGAAGCAGTTGGGCCTCAAAGGGACAACCAAACCTCTTTTTGCCTTTATCGGTCGTTTCACCCACCAAAAAGGGATCGATATTTTGGTGGAATCTTTACCGAAAATTGCTCAGATGGAGTGCAATGTCGTATTGCTGGGAGAGGGAGAAGAGGGGTATCATAACTCCCTTGCCGCTCTTGCTGAGCGCTACGGTAATCTCCACCTGAGTTTCGGATATGATGAAGCACTCTCACATCGAATGTACGCGGCGGCAGATTTCTTGCTGATGCCCTCACTTTTCGAGCCGTGTGGGCTGAACCAGATGATTGCCTTTGCCTACGGAGCCGTTCCTATCGTGAATAAAGTGGGGGGATTGGCCGATACGGTGAAAAAAGTGGAAACGTACGATGAGAGCACGCTGTTTGGATACGGAGTAGTGTTTAACTCGCCGACTGAGCGCTCTTTGGTGGCGGCGGTGAAAAAATCGTGTGAACTCTACGGTGATAAAAAATACTTTGAAGCCGTTGTCAATCACAATATGAAATGTGATTTTTCATGGAGTGAAAGTGCGAAAGCTTACCAAGGGATCTATGCGAGACTCTCGAAGTGAAACTTTTTATCGATATCGGCGGCACCCATCTTCGAAGTGAAATAGTGAGTGAGGAGGGTATCATTCGTGATACGATCAGCTCTCACGAGATGGGATTATTAGCTTATATCGATAAGCAGATGGCTTTACATCCTAAAATCGATTTTATCGGTATCTCTTATGCCGGACAGGTAAATAACGGGATCATAACGGCTTCACCCAATATTAATATTGATCAATATGATATTGTCGGAACAATAAAAGCCCGTTATGGGATACGCTCTTGTATCGATAATGACCTCAACTGTGCGGTTCGTGCTGAAGCTTCATACTGGAGATCAGGTAGCATTGCCACGTTATTTGTCGGAACGGGCATCGGTGCAGCGGTAATCGATGAGGGGAGATTGGTTCGAGGAAGCCGTAATATGGCGTTTGAAATCGGACATATTCCTTATCGAGAATCGCCGCTTCACTGCGGGTGTGGCCGAAATAACTGCATCGAGCTCTATGCTTCGGGTTCAGGTATGGCAAAATGGCTAAAGCACTACGGTAGTGCCCATTTACCTGATTTAGAGAGGTTAAAAGAATCCACTTCAGATGAGCACTCCGTTGCCATTCAATTCGAAGAGGCACTCCTCCATGCCGCAGGAGTCTTAGTTACCGTAGCCAATCCCGAGATGTTGGTCTTAGGGGGAGGGGTAATAGAACAAAACCCTTATTTAGTTACACTGTTACGAGAAAAATTAAAAGAGTATGCTTTGGCTCCTGCATTGGAAGGGGTGCGTATTGAGATGAGTGTGTTAGAAAATGCTCCGTTAGCGGGGGCAAAATTGTTGGAGGATGATCATGGATAAACTCAATATTTTAATGGCCGCATCAGAGGTTGTTCCGTTTGCTAAAAGCGGCGGGTTGGCGGATGTCGCCGGAGCGCTCCCTAAAGCACTTCGAGCTTTGGGACATGATGTTCGACTTGTTATGCCACGCTATTACAGTGTGGATCGTGAAAAATACGCCCTTAAAATGATGCATGGCTCTCTTGGTGTCCCGATGGGGGCATTGGGAGAATTGTGGGCCGGTGTCTATGAGGGGAACCTTCCCGGCACCGATGTTCCGGTCTATTTTATCGAGCATGAGGGGTTTTTTGGGCGCGGCGGATTGTATGAGGAGAATGGATTTAGTTATTTGGATAACGATACACGCTTTATCTTTTTCTCCCGTGCGGTGATGCAGCTTGCCAAAAAACTCCGCTTTCATCCCGATGTCATCCACGCAAACGATTGGCATACCGCTACCATACCGATGATGCTCAACACTCATTATGCTTATGATGGCGATTTTGCCTATACCGGATCACTTTTAACCATCCATAATCTTCAGCATCAAGGGCACTTTAGCAAAGGGGCCATGGATATTTTGGATATCGGATGGGAACATTTCAATGCCGATGAGATTGAAGAGTATGATGGGGTCAATCTCCTCAAAGCGGGGATTGTTCATGCTGACGCTATCAGTACCGTAAGCCGAAAATACGCGCAGGAGATACGAACCCATGAGTTTGGATGGGGATTGGAGCGTTTGATTGATACGTCCTCCTATAAGCTGCAGGGGATTCTCAACGGTGTCGATTATGATGAATGGAGCCCTGCAGTGGACCCCTTTATCGCTCAGAATTTCGAGTGTGACTCTATGGAGGGGAAAAAGGTGTGTAAGCGTGCTTTGCAAAATACCTTTGGACTTCCGCAGCGCGATGATGTTCCCGTGATCGGTATGGTAGGAAGACTGGTGGAACAAAAAGGGATCGAACTGATTGTCCACTCGATTCATGCGCTGATGCAGATGGAGATTCAAATTGTCCTTCTCGGTGCGGGAGAAAAATGGGCGGAGCATTTTTTCAGCGATATTAGCGGACGCTACCCCCATAAATTCGGCTGTTATATCGGGTATCGTAACGATTTGGCGCACCAAATCGAAGCGGGAAGCGATCTGTTTTTAATGCCTTCACTCTTTGAGCCATGCGGATTAAACCAAATCTACTCTCTACGCTATGGGACACTCCCTATCGTTCGTGCTACGGGAGGGTTGGATGATACGATTGAAAATTATGGTAATGATGCTCATCACGGCACAGGGTTCAAATTTTACGATGCAACTGCAGATGCATTAATCAATACCGTAGGTTGGGCTGTCTATACGTGGTACAATGATGCGCAAGGGTTTGCCAAAATGCAGCGTAATGCGATGGAGAGACGATTTGATTGGAACGGAGCGGCAAAAGAGTATGAAACACTATACTATCGTATCAAAGCGGGGAGAAGGGGAGAATGAATAGTTTTCAAGACTCTCTGATTACGTATGAGGTTTCAAGACTGAGTGAGCTTGACATCTATTTGTTTAAACAAGGCAATCACACCAAACTCTATGAAAAACTCGGATCGCATGCTATGGTGCATGAGGGGAAAACGGGGGTTTATTTTGCGGTATGGGCACCGAATGCGCAATATGTCAGCGTCCGGGGAGATTTTAATCTTTATGATACGGGTTCACACCCTCTGAAATTGCGTGAAGATGAATCGGGAATTTGGGAGGGGTTTATTACGGGGGTAGAGCATGGACTTACCTACAAATACCACATTGTTTCCAAATTTCATAATATCGTCCATGACAAAAGCGATCCGTTCGGTTTTTATGCGGAAGAGCCTCCGAAATCGGCGTCACGTGTTTGGAGTTTGGATGGATACGGCTGGAGTGACGCTGCGTGGATGGGTGAGCGACATCGTTACAATGCCTATGATGCACCCGTTAGTGTCTATGAGATGCATGTGGGGTCTTGGAAACGCAAAGTCGAAGAGGATAACCGTTTTCTCACCTACCGAGAACTTGCCGTAGAATTGGTTACTTATGTTAAAGAGATGAACTATACCCATGTTGAGTTTATGCCCCTTACCGAATATCCGTTTTTCGGTTCTTGGGGATATCAGGTGGTTGGATATTTTGCGGCTACGGCACGTTTTGGTACTCCGCAGGATTTGATGTATCTCATCGATGTACTGCATCAAAACGGTATCGGAGTGATAATGGACTGGGTACCGTCTCATTTTGCCGTTGATATGCATGGATTGATCAATTTTGACGGCACCGCTTTGTATGAACATGATGATCCGCGGCAGGGGTATCATCCTGAGTGGGGAAGTATTATATTCAACTACGGACGAAACGAAGTCAAATCATTTCTCATCAGCTCGGCCATGTTTTGGTTGGACAAATATCATATTGACGGTATACGTGTCGATGCGGTTGCATCGATGCTCTATCTCAACTACGCACGAGAAGAGGGGGAATGGATACCTAACCAATACGGGGGGAATGAAAACTTAGAGGCGATAGAGTTTTTAAAAGAACTCAATATCAGTGCTTACGGAGAATTTCCCGATATTTTGATGATTGCCGAAGAGTCAACTGCCTATCCTATGGTGACGAGAGCGGTAGATGTCGGTGGGCTAGGGTTTGGGTTTAAATGGAGTATGGGGTGGATGCATGATTCACTTAAATACATGAGTTATGATCCAATCTATCGTCAGCACCATCATCATCAACTCACGTTTAGCATGTGGTACGGGTTTGATGAGAACTTCATGCTCCCGCTGAGTCATGATGAGGTCGTTCATATGAAAGGCTCACTCATCAACAAAATGCCCGGTGACACGAATCAAAAATTTGCTCATTTACGCTCACTGTACGGTTATATGATGGGACATCCGGGTAAAAAACTTCTCTTTATGGGGGGTGAAATCGCCCAATTCGCGGAGTGGAACTTTGAACGCTCGTTGGATTGGCATCTTTTGGAGTATCCTCTCCATAGCGGATTAAACAAAATGGTCTCAGATCTCAATGCACTCTACAAAAATGAGCGTGCACTGCATCTGTATGATGAAAAACGTGAAGGATTTGAATGGATTGACGATCGTGACTACAGTCATAATTGCATTAGTTTTATCCGAAAAAGCGATATCCCCGATGAAAATATCTATGTGGTGTGCAATTTTGCCGATCATACACGGGATAACTATTGTTTAGGAGTACCGTATGGTGGGGAGTATATTGAAATATTCAACTCACAGTCGCACTATTACGAGGGGTGGAATATCGGCAATATCGGGCCGTTAAAATCAGAGGAGGGGGTGATGCACGGGCGTCCTTATACGTTAACGCTGACTCTCCCGCCATTAGGGGTTTTGTATCTCAAACGACATGCAGATAAAAATAATTGAGAACTTGCTACAATTATTCCATAGTAACCATATTTATTAAGAAGAAGTAACCATGATATTACACGATTACGAATACGATCCGAAATACACAAAGAGTATCGCCTACTTTTCGATGGAATTTGCTATCCATCAAGGGCTTAAAACGTATTCGGGCGGACTTGGATTTTTAGCCGGATCTCATATGCGAAGTGCGTATGATCTGCGTCAAAACGTTGTAGGCATCGGTATCTTGTGGAGTTTCGGCTATTACGATCAAACTCGCAGCCCTGATCGCAGTCTCAAAGCGGAATTTGTCCGAAAACACTACTATTTTCTAAAAGATCTTGGAATTCAAGCGAAAGTGATGATCCATTCCCAAGAGGTCTATGTCAAAGCATTTTACCTCTCTCCCGATGTTTTTAGCTCAGCCCCGTTGATATTGCTCTCAACCGATATCCCTGAAAATGATTTTTTAGCGCGTACGATCACCCATAAACTCTACGATGCCAATGAAGAGACACGGATCTCACAAGAGATTATTTTGGGGATAGGCGGAGTTAAGGTTCTCGAAGCACTTAAACAAACCATTGATATCTATCACATGAATGAAGGGCATGCATTGCCACTTGTTTTTGAACTGTACGCTAAATACAAAAATATGGATGAAGTAAAAAAACGAGTCGTCTTTACAACCCATACTCCTGAAGATGCCGGAAATGAGCAGCATAACATCGATTTACTCCATAAGTTCGGTTTCTTCAATGGATTAGAGTTGGATACGGTTCGTTCCATTATGAAGATGGAAAATGAGCAAAGCTTTAATCTAACCGTAGGGGCACTGCGTTCGTCTAAAATCACCAACGGTGTTTCCAAATTTCACGGAGAGGTGGCAAACCGTATGTGGAGGGATTGCGAAGGGCGTTCTGAAATTATTCATGTCACCAATGCGCAAAATCGACGTTTTTGGACTGATAAAGAGTTGTTAGCAGCATTGGATGACCATGAAGATTATGAAATCATTAGCCGTAAAAAACATCTTAAACGGACTTTGTTCACTGTGGTAGCCGATCAGACGGGTAAAGTATTTAACCCTGATGTTCTGACTATTGTTTGGGCACGCCGGTTTGCAGAATACAAGCGTCCAGGACTCATCAAATACGATTTCCAACGATTTAAAAAGCTTCTTGAACGTACTGAACAACCGATTCAGATTATTTGGGCCGGTAAACCCTATCCGTTTGATACCAATGCGATCAATGTATTCAACGAACTGATTCATATTAGCCATGATTATCCGAATATGGCTGTTTTGGTCGGATACGAGCTTGATCTCTCACGTATGCTCAAAAAAGGGTCAGACGTATGGCTCAATACCCCGCGTGTTTCGAGAGAAGCAAGCGGAACCAGTGGAATGACGGCAAGTATGAATGGCTCAATCCATTTCTCTACCGATGATGGATGGCACCCAGAGTTTGCTAAACATACGATCAACTCGTTTACCATTCCGCCGATTGACCATAGTCAGCCGATCGAGCTTCAGGATGCTGAAGATAACAAAAATCTCATGGATATTCTCGAAAACGAGATTATTCCGATGTATTATAATAAACAAGAACAGTGGACGCAGATGATGAAAAATGCGATGGCTCATGTTATCCCAGCGTTTGATTCCGGGCGAATGGTGCATGAATATTACGTCAAAATGTATAACGTCTAAATCGGATTAGTTTCTCCAATAAGTGTTATTATGAGAAGATTTTATTGCGAAAAAATTATTACGCTGTAAGCACCGATAGAAACTGAAGCATAATAGGGGAGGCCATCAGTCTCACCCTCATTTGCGATAATATCACTACTGGGATGGTTGCTAAAATCGTCATTGTACCCCTCCCAATCGCTGTTGAATCGGAGTTTCCAAGCCCCTTCTACGGGAAAACCGACAACGTAGTCATTCTGTACTTCATGGTAAAAATTAGCAACGATCACAACGTCGTCCGATGGACCTCCTTTGTCCCAGCGATGATATGCAATCACTTTGCGTTCATTGTTCAGATGATACACCTGTGTAAATTGCCCGCACAAACCGCGTGTTAAGCCTTCACGGTTGGAGCGCAGCCGTATTAGATCTCGGTACAAACGTACTATTCCGTGAAATTCAGCACATTGATCCCAATCTACGGGAACTGTATCTCGAAACCATCCCCCCTCAAGGAATTCTTGACCTTGAAAAATCATTGGTATACCGGGGGAAGTAAAGACCATGGCGGCAGCCAGTGTCGAACGTTTCCTCGCATACCACCCTTTGGGGTCATTCGGGTTGATCTCTTGCGGCACACGAGCATGACCGTTTGCTACTTCGTCATGCGATTCGCTGTAAATAACCCGGTCGAAGGCATCATCGTTATAACGGTATAAGATAGCATCACGAATAGCATCGAGTGATCGTTGCTCGTCTTGAGGGGTAATTACCGCTTGACGTATGGGATGGACAAACATAGCATCCCACTGTGAGGCGAATCCGGCTCCACCGGCTCCGACTTCTTTGGTGAGCCATCTATTATTTTGAAGGTCCTCAGCAATGGTGACCCGACCGGGAAATTTCTGTGTTATTTGGCTATTAATCCATTGGAGCAGGCTCCATCCTTCCGGAATATCCTGTTTATCGGAATCATTGACCATACGGATAAACTGAGTGCAGTCAAAGCGGATTCCGTCTATATGGTACTCCTCAAGCCACATCATGGCATTATCCATAAGGTACTGACGAACCTCTCCACGTCCGTAATCGGGTCTGGTATTTCCCCATGGGGTGATTGCTCGATCGTCATTGTAAAAATAGATTCCACCTTGTCCATTTTCGCTCCAGCCGTCAAACTGCCACAGATCAAGGTCGCTTGGGCCAAGGTGGTTGTACACAACATCCAGTATCACCGCAATACCAGCTTGATGGGCACGCTTGATAAACTGCTTAAATGCCAACGGACCGCCGTAATCGCGCTCCACCGAAAAAATATGGGCAGGGTTATATCCCCATGAACTCTCCCCTGCGAACTCACCTATCGGCATAATCTGTATCGCATTGATACCGAGCTTTTTCAAATGTCCCAGACGGGCGGATATCGATGAAAATTCCCCCTGATTGATAGCATCTTCTTGATCATTAAACGTCCCGACATGCAGTTCGTAGATGACAAGTTCATTCCAAGGGACGATGGTAAAATCATCACCCTGCCAGTCAAAACGGGTATCGTGAACGATGGCATTGCCGGTAGAGCCTGTCACCTCACGGGCATAGGGATCGATCCGTTTGAACTCGCCTTCAGGTGTTGTGAGGAGAAACAGATACTCATCATTCGCTTTAGCTTCACTAATACTTGCGTACCAATATCCATTTTCCTCAGCGTGCATGGGATGCTTTATGGCGTCCCATTCGTTGAACGATCCGATAACGGAAACGTGTTGTGCATGGGGTGCCCACACGCGAAAAGCTACTCCATGTGAGTGCAGAATCGATCCCATCCCTTTGATGATAGTTTCATGGCTCATGGTTTTATTCTTCTTTGAAACGGCTATTTCCACTGAAAGCTCGGATTATAGAGTAGTTTGTTTTTACGAAAAATCAAATCCATTTGCCTGAAAATAGTCGTTAAGATTTTAATCGTCTCTAGGGCGTAATCCCCTTTATTCAACATCACGCACTCCGCCTTATGGGCGAAGGCGACGTCAGATATTTCAGCACGGCTGGGCATATTGGTTTTCATTTTATTCTCTAGTACTTGGGTCGCTAAGATAACAGGCATATGAGCGGCCGTGCATAGGTCTAAAATCTCCTCCTGCATATACGCTAGATTTTCAAATCCGATCTCTATCGCTAAATCGCCGCGTGCAATCATAATGCCGGAGTTGCCGTATTTGATAAGTTCCTCGAGAATAAGCGGTAAATTCTCAACCCCTTTTTTCGTTTCGATTTTGGCTACGATAGTGATTGAATCTTTTTTACCTAAAAAATCGAGCTGATCGATTAAATCCTGAATATCTTCGGGCGTCTGGGCAAAGGATATCCCGATGATGTCGGCATATTCACAAATATGGGGCAATACCTTTTTATCGTGATCACAAATTGCTTGAATATCAATATTACTATCGGGAAAGTTGATCCCTTTTTCATCTTTGATTGTGCTTCCGGATTCTTTGTTGGTTAGAACGCTGCAAATGATATTTTCTTTCTGTATCTCTTCAATGACCATTTCGATTTTACCGTCATCTACAAATACTCTATCTCCGATTTTAACGAGGTTACTTATGTTTTCGAGCGTACACCCTATACTATAGTACTTTGATTTTTTCTTCTGTGTGGATTGATCTGAGTGAATCAGAACTTTGTCACCGTAATAGACTTTGATCTTTTTTGGTTTTCCCGATTTTTTAGATTTAGTGAGTGAGGTTCTGATTTTGGGACCCGCGAGATCGACATAAATTTTTAAATCTTTTTCTCCTGAATCTACGTTGCGAATCGCTTGAGCCATTTCACTCCATGCTTGGGGATTATCATGGGCCGTATTAATCCGAAAGAGATGTACCCCCTCGCGTGAGAGATTGCTAAACCAATCTTTATCATCGTTAAAATCGGAGGGGACGGTGATCATTATTTTGGTTTTATCACTGGAAGATGAGAATATTTCGCTGTTTTTATCCATAATAGCGTGAGATTTTTCATAACTTAATAGGGATGGGGCAAGATGTGCTTTTTTGTGTAAGGCAAGTGAGAGTATCTCAATTGCTACATTAATACTTGCCTCCATATGGGCTTGAGATCGTCCGAACGAGGACAATCCTGCCTTAGTCAAGTCATCTTGCAATTGGGAAAAATCATACTTTCGGAGGTTCAAATAGTGTCTCAAATTGAGTAGAGATAGATTGGCATCTTTTTTATTGATACCTAGCGACATTTTTTCTTTCATATCGAGTAATTTTTCGAGCAATATTGTGATCGAATGTGTATCCACTGTAGCTCCTAAAGAATTAAATTTTAGATATGAAGCTATTCTAGTGTATTATACAGATAACTGTGTTGAATATTTTTTGTTAAATAGGATAGTAAATGGTTTTTGTTTATCAACGTACTGACGGCGCTTTTGAAACAGCTCTTTTGAATGAGATAAAAGAGCTTGATAAGATTGTCTGGATTGATATCCTTCAGCCGAAGGAAGAGGAGATCAAACAAGTTGAAATATTGTTTAATATTAAATTGCCGACGAAGCATGATCGAGAGGAGATAGAGCTTAGTTCAAGGTACTGGGAAGACAGCCGAAGTATCAAGATCAATTCCTATTTTTTTGTCTCTTTCTTTTTTGTTGAGAGTGCCAAGTCTCACTATAACGAAAGTGTCAGTTTTGTTTTACAGGATAATATCTTATTTACCGTGCGTGACAGTGAACTTCAGACATTCGATATGTTAAGCCAGATGCTATTGTCGTATCCTAAAGAACTTTATACCGGATATGATGTGTTTATGCAGATTTTTGATATCCGTATCGATCGTGATGCCGATTTACTCGAATACGCTTCCAGAGAGTGCGACGAGATACGAAAAAAGCTTTTATGGGAGTCGGGGAGTCATTCGGTGGAGGTACTGCGTAAAATTTCTACACTGCAGGAATTTACCCTAAAAGTACGACAATCGGTTTTTGACAAGCGACGTATTTTGACCGCGATGGCAAAATCGCCTAAACTCACAAAACAGCTGAAAGAGGATCTCTCCATTATGATGAAAGATATCAACTCTTTGATCGAATTTATAGCGATTGATGACAATACGCTGGACAATCTCCAAAATCTTTTTTTAGCCCAAACCAGTATTGAACAAAACAAGATCATTAAACTCTTTACGGTAGCGAGTGTCGCACTGATGCCTCCGACCCTGATCGCCAGTATCTACGGAATGAATTTCCATTTTATTCCTGAGCTTAGCTGGGGCGCTGGATACCATTTTTCTTTGGTTTTAATGGCACTTTCCAGTGCAATTCCACTGATCTACTTTCGAAAGAAAAAGTGGCTTTAAACTTATCCGTGGCACCCTTTTCCGGTATAGCAGCTTTGCGCCGCCGCAATTTTTAGCAGTGCTTTATCGAGACTAAAAGGAGCATTTAAATCGTTTAAAATTTCATGATAAAAGACTGCACCGTCTTTGGAGATGATAAACAGAGATTTAGCGAGTTCTTTGTTGGATAGACGAACCCCGTAATAATCTCCGAATGCCTCATCATAATCAAACCCTACGAGCCACTCTTTAAGTGACGGTATTGCGTGTTTATCGGTAGCGACAACGACTGCTTTGGTGATTCCTCCCAACGCGTTAATATCGAGGAGTGAATCCATCTCTTTAAGTTGAGTTATAGATGTATCGTCGATAAAAGGGAGGGCAATAATCAGCTGTGTCGCACCGTTTTGTCCTCCGATACAAAAGATATCACCCATACTATTCTTGAGATCGACTTTCTCTGATGCGTATCCGATATCAAGAGGCATATCTTCGAGTTCTAAGTGGGTTGTATTATAGGTTATCAGCATATCAGGCACCTTTAGGCGGGATGAACGTAGCGAAGATGTTCGGCGATTTCTGATGCAATGACGAAATGTTCGATTGCATGAGCGGCAGTTTTGATAAACGGGGGTATTTTATGGAGTTTGATACCGACATTTTTCATGGCAAACATGGTATTTAGACAGTATTGATCTACGATGAGAATATTGGATTTTCCAATCACTTCAAGCAGTGCGTAATGTTCGCTGATGTGATAAGGATTTTTTGCTAAAGTACTTTCGCATTCGCATGCTTTCATTTTCGGATCAAGTACCATATCTCCGGAATATCTTTCCCAAGGGTTGAGTTTGGTCTCAATATAGCGATATCGTATATCTTTGCGATCACCGCTCACTTCATAGAGTGAAAACTTTGTACATGCACACGGGTTGTTATGGTAAACACGTTCTCTTGCATCTAGCGGAATAGCAACGATCATGATCAAACTCCTCAATTTCATTGGTGATAAGTGCAATTTATGTTCTGATTCATTTTTGTAACATTTTCGAAAGGGACGTTGGAATTTTAGATGCATAGAGATTCAGTAAATATAGTATAAAATTAGGCTTGACTTAAAAAAAACGGAGGACGGTTTGCTACTAATCCAGTATTGTTACATAAACCTGAATAACCGATGAATATGAACGAGAATGAGTTTTTTGAAAATATCAAAATTTTAGATCAATATAAAATGGTGTTGGATGAGAGTGCCATTGTTTCGAAAACAAATACAAAAGGGATTATCACCTATGCCAATGATGCATTTTGTGCTATTTCCGGATACAGCCGTGAAGAGCTCATTGGGCATCCCCATAATATAGGACGCCATCCTGATAACCCTAAAAAACTTTTTAAAGATTTATGGAAAACAATCAAAGCAGGCAAAGTTTGGAAAGATACTTTTAAAAATCTGACCAAAGACGGGAAAGATTATTATGTCAAATCAGTTATAGCCCCCATTTTTGATGACGAAGGGAATATTATCGAGTATATCTCAGCACGTAATGACGTCACGGATCTTGTTAAACAAGAAGAGATCATTCAACGTCAATTAAAAGACCCGTTGACCGGGCTGAAAAATCGGACCGCTTTATACAATGACCTAGAAAGCAGAGGGGTTGAAATAACATTGATGCTCCTTAATATTGACCGCTTTTCGACAGTAAACGATTATTTCGGATATGAGATAGGAGATTTCCTTCTCAAGGTTTTTGCGCAGCATCTTCTTGATACAACCGGTCATGAGTATCTCTATCGTATCAGCGGTGATGAATTTGCCATTATCTGTATCGGTAGGATGTTGGACGATGCACTGCGTGATCAAATGATCGAGCATATCAATCAGTTGGAAAGTTTCAAATACAATGTAGGGGGTTATGATATCTCCATCAATATCACTTGCGGTGTTGCCCATGCAACACACGCTGATGTTTATAACCTTGCCCATATGGCTTTTAAAGAGGCAAAAGAGCGAGAGGTAAAACTGATATTTTTTAATGATAATACCGCTTTGACAGAGAAAACCCGTAATAACATATGGATGATAAACAAGATTAAATCGGCGATTGAAGAAGATCGGATTGTCCCCCATTTTCAAGGGATTGTAGACAACACAACACGTCAAATCGTCAAATATGAGGCGTTGATACGTCTTGTTGAGAGTGATGGAACGGTTTTAAGTCCGTTTTGGTTTTTAGAGCATGCAAAAAAATCAAAGCTTTATGACAAACTGACTCGAATAATGATCCAAAAAACCTTCGAGGTATTTGAGAAGAATAATTATGAATTTTCATTGAATTTGACAATTCAGGATATTGTTTCCGATGAAACAAGAGAGTTTTTATATCAAATGTTAGAATCTTCACCTGCTGCGAATCGTCTCGTATTTGAGATAGTAGAATCGGAAGGGATCGTTAATTACGATGTGGTAGTTGAATTTATCCATACTGTAAAAGGGTTCGGATGCAAAATCGCGATTGATGATTTCGGTACCGGATATTCCAACTTCAGCTATTTAAGTAAACTGGACGTTGATTATATTAAAATTGACGGCTCTCTTATTAAAAATATCAATCAAGACGAAGATCACCTTTTTACCGTAGAGAGTATCCTCTTTTTTACCCATCGTAAAGGGATTAAGACCATTGCCGAATTTGTTGAGGATGAAGCTATTTTTGCAAAAATGGTGGAACTTGGTATCGATTACTCACAAGGCTACCTTTTTTCCACACCTAAACCTACTCTCTAGAGCAAACATTCTACATACCCTTACAAAAACGTCGATTTTTGTTAAATTCTCCTTTTTAAAACGATAGAACACTCTTTGCATTAACCTCATCAAGAAATGATTGCGTGCTGGATGAAGCAGAGGATCATTGGATTTTTTACTAAGGAGTTTAACATGAGCTGTTCCTCAAGCGGTAACGAAGCTTTTATGCCTGATGACATCAAAGAGAAGATTCATAATCATCCATGCTATTCAGAAGGTGCCCATCATCATTATGCCCGTATTCACGTCGCAGTAGCCCCTGCGTGTAATATTCAATGTAATTACTGTAACCGTAAATACGACTGTTCAAACGAATCCCGTCCGGGTGTAACCTCGGAGCGCTTAAGTCCTGAAGAAGCGGCTAAAAAAGTACTTCTCGTTGGCGGTGAAGTTCAGCGTATGAGTGTTCTGGGAATCGCAGGACCGGGAGATGCGTTGGCAAATCCGGGTAAAACATTTGAGACATTCGGAATGGTTCGCAAATTTGCACCTGATCTTAAACTCTGTCTTTCTACTAACGGGTTGGAACTCGCAACGTACATCGATGAGATGGTAGAACATAACATCGATCATATCACCGTCACCATCAACAGCGTTGATGAGAGCGGAGAGATCGGAAGTCAAATCTATCCGTGGATTTTCTACAACAACAAACGCTATTACGGTCGTGAAGCGGCACAAATTCTCCTTGAACGTCAGATAGAGGGAATGAAAAAATGTGTCGAAAAAGGGATTCTAATCAAAGCGAATTCGGTTCTTATCCCTGGAATCAATGACAAACATCTCCCTGAAGTATCCAAAAAACTCAAAGAGATCGGTGTTTTCTTGCACAACATCATGCCTATTCTCTCTGAACCGGAGTTTGGAACTGCGTTTGCCCTTGACGGTGTACCGAGTGCAACCGATCAAGAACAAATGGCGGTACAAGAAGCGTGCGGTATGGATATGAAATTGATGCAGCATTGCCGACAGTGCCGCGCCGATGCGGTAGGGCTAATCGGTGAAGATCGAGGGGCTGAGTTTACGAAAGATACATTTTCCGGTCTAAGTTTTGATGAGCTTCAAATAAAATATGATCTTGAAGCACGTCAAGCGGCTCAAGCAAAAATTGAAGAGTTCCGATTCTTCCTCGATCAAGCAAATGAACGGGTTCGCAAAGAGAAAGAAGAACTCAGCTCTACGGGTGTAACCATCCTTGTCGCCGTTACGACAGCGGGTGAGGGGATGATCAACCAGCACTTTGGAAGTGTGCGTGAGTTCTTGATCTATGAAGCAGGAGACAAAGGTATCCGATTTATCCATCACCGCAAAGTAGACACAGAGTATTGTGCGGGACCCGACGGTACCAATCCGCTCGCTCCAATTTTGGAAAAACTTAAAGATGTGCAGTTGATTTTGACTGCAAAAATCGGTGGATGTCCACAGGATGATCTGAAAACGGCAGGAATCATCGCTGATCAAAGCTACGCGTATCAACCGATCGAGATTTCGGTACTTAAAGCGTCTCGTAAATATTTCGGGTTGGATGAAAACGCTGAAGTGAATTAAGGAGCCGATTATGGCACTCATAAATGATACCACTCTACGTGATGGGGAGCAGGCACCCTATGTTGCTTTTAATACCGAAGAGAAACTTCATATCGCGACACTGCTCGATGCGTGCGGCGCGGATGAACTTGAAATCGGTATTGCGGCGATGGGTGTCAAAGAGCGTGAGGATATCAAAGAGTTGTTAAATCTTGGGCTAAAAGCTCGGATGATGACGTGGAATCGAATGAAGATGGAGGATCTTGATGCCTCTCTTTCATGCGGTGTTAAAGCAGTTGATCTCTCTATACCGATCTCTGATTTATTGATCGGTGTTAAATTCGGCGGAAGTAAATTAAAAGTTTTGCACGAACTAGAACGTGTGGTGAGTGCAGCATCGCGAGAGGGACTTTTTATTTGTATCGGCGGTGAAGACAGTTCACGTGGAGAGGGATCCTTCATACGCGACGTTATGGAACTGGGGCGTGAATGTGGAGCGAGCCGTTTCCGCTATTGCGATACGATCGGAGTAATGACACCGACACAAACGTATCAAGCGGTAAAAGAGTTATGCGATCTGAATCTTCTTCCGATTGAGATGCACACCCATAATGATTTCGGTCTAGCCAATGCCAATGCCCTTAGTGGAGTTGATGCGGGAGCAATCAGTATGAATACGACGGTAATCGGTTTGGGAGAACGTGCCGGAAATGCATCGTTTGAGCAGATTCTTATGTCTCTCAAACATCTCTACGGTGAAGCTAGATTGATC
>Ga0209262_10000339_pt1 | contig 22905 bp, 18 predicted proteins | sample Lowcelwee11metaG_FD_187171 | JGI IMG/M metagenome (GOLD analysis project Ga0209262, IMG submission 187171) | Freshwater pond sediment microbial communities from the University of Edinburgh, under environmental carbon perturbations - Low... | ecosystem: Environmental > Aquatic > Freshwater >...
GGTCACGCCGCACCAGCCGGGCGTCGAGCGCCTGCATGGCAAGACGTGCGCGCGCGGCATCGCCCGCCCCGGAAAGCACGGACCAGCTTTGCGCGATCGAATCGATGCGGCATTCGGCGTTGCCCGCCGAGCCGAGCGGCGTGCCGTCGTCGAAGTAGGCGCGGCGGTACCAGGCGCCGTCCCAGCCGTGCTGCTCGATGTTGGCGCGCAAGCGCTCGGCCTCGGCCAGACACTCTGCGGCGAAGGCGGGATCGTCATGCGCCGCCGCCACCCCAGCGAATTGCCCGAGCACGTCGCAGAGGAAGAAACCGAGCCAGACGCTCTCGCCCTTGCCGCCCACGCCGACCAGGTTCATGCCGTCGTTCCAGTCGCCGGAACCGATCAGCGGCAGACCATGCGCGCCGAAGCGCAGTCCGTGGCGGATGGCGCGCACGCAGTGCTCGTACAGGCTCGCGGGCGCGGCGGAGCGGCCGGGCAGGTCGTAGTAGGAATCGTCTTCCGGACCGACCGGACGGCCGTCCAGGAAGTGCGCGGACTCGTCCAGCACACCGCTGTCGCCGGTGCACGCCACGTAGCGGCAGACCGCCAGCGGCAGCCAGAGGTAATCGTCCGAACAGCGGGTGCGCACGCCCCGCCCCGACGGCGGATGCCACCAGTGCTGGACATCGCCTTCCTCGAACTGGCGGCTCGCACACAAGAGCAGATGTGCGCGCACCAGCGCGGGTTCGGCGTGGACCAGCGCCATCGTGTCCTGCAACTGGTCGCGGAAACCGAAAGCGCCGCCCGACTGGTAGTAACCGCTGCGCGCCCAGACGCGGCAGGCCAGGGTCTGGTAGAGCAGCCAGCCGTTCGCCAGCACATCGACCGAGGGGTCGGGTGTTTCCACCTGCACCGCGCCGAGCGTGTGGTTCCAGTATTGCCACACCGCTTCGAGCGCGCCGCGCGCGGCGGACGCGCCGCGATAGCGACGCACGAGCCGGTCGGCATCCTCGCTGCCGCGACCGACGCCGAGCCGGAAGACGATCTCGCGCTCCTGCCCGTCGGCCAGGTCGACCTGCACCTGGAGCGCGCCGCAGGGGTCGAGCGCGACCCCGACCCGGCCGGAAAGACGCGTCCGGCGCAGGGCGGCCGGATGACCCAGATTGCCGTTGCGCCCGACGAATTCCGCGCGGTCGCCGCTCAAGCCGCGCTGCGGGTCGTCGACATCGAAGAAGGCGACCCGGTCGGCGAATTCCGTGCTGTAGGGATTGCGCGCATACAGCGCCCCGCTGCCGGCGACTTCCGTGCCGACATGCATGGCAGAGCGCGCGCGCAGATCCCCCAACACCCACTCGACATAGGCCGTGACGGAAAGCTTGCGTGCCCGGCCCGAGGCGTTGCGCAGTTTCAAGACTGAGAATTTGATCGCGGCATCGGTAGCGACATAGACCCACAGTTCGGAGCTAATCCCGTCCGCGTAAGTCTCGAAAACGCTGTAGCCGAAGCCATGGCGGACGATGTAGGGCGCGTCGGCACGCAGCGGCAAGGGCGTGGGCGACCAGACCTGGCCCGTCTCCTCGTCGCGCAGGTAGATGGCTTCGCCGCCCGCATCGCTGATCGGGTCGTTATGCCAGGGCGTCAGGCGGAATTCGTGCGCATTCTCGCCCCAGGTGTAGGCGGAACCGCTCTCGGAAACGATGGTGCCGAAATGCGGATTCGCCAGCACGTTGGCCCAGGGCGCCGGCGTGGTCTGGCCCGGCGCGAGGCTGATGACATATTCGCGCCCGTCGCGGGTAAAGCCGCCCAGGCCGTTGCCGAGGATCAGGTCGCGGCGCGGCAATGCGGCGACAGGCTCGCGGCGGCGGCGCTGGCTCGGCTGGAGTTGCGGCGGCGGCGCCAGCAGCGGACCGGGACGATCAAGCTGCTCCGCCAGCGTGCCCCGGCTGTCCGCAATGACGATCCGCGCGACCGACTGGAACAGGATGCGGTCCTCGCTCGATATCTGTTCGGCGGAACGCACGAAGATGCCGCCCGGCCGGTCGATCGTGCTCGCCTCAATGCCCGAGGCGATCAAGCCGAGAATACGTTCCTGCAACTGCTGACGGTAGCCGGCGTGATCCTCGTTCCAGATCACCAGATCGGCTGCCAGTCCCTTCAGCCGCCAGTACGCATGGGCTTGCACGAGTTGGCGCACGAGGTCGATATTGGCCGCATCCCCGATCTGCAACAGCACGATCGGCAGGTCGCCGGAGATGGCGTAACCCCACAGGCTCGACTGGCCGCGACGATTCTTTATCAGCACGCCGGCATCGGCGCGCAGCGCGGCATTGGCGTAGATGACGGCGCCGGCCAGACGCGCATAGAGTTGCGCATCGGCCTCGCTGGCATTGAGCTGGCGCAACACCACCTGGCTATGGGTCCAGCTCAGGTCGAAGACACGGTCGGCGAGATGGCGGTCCTGGTATTTCTCGATCAGGCCCAGGGCCTGGTCGCGGCTGGCGCCGACGCCCGTCACCATGTCGACCACGGCCGACTGCTGCGGTTCGAGGACGATGCGATAGCGCATGGCGACAATGGGATCGAGCACCGCGCCCGCACCGCCCGAGAGCACCCCCGGTTCGCTCATCGCCAGCGGCGCGGCGGGACTGCCGGTGCGGCCGACGAACTGCAAGCGGTCGCTCTCATAAGACACCGCCATAGAGTCGGCGCCATGCACCGCCATCAGATGGAACATCCAGGGCGCCTGCTCGCCGAGCGAACGGGGCCGCCGCGTACACAGGATCGCGCGCCGCTCCCGCAGGATCTCGGTCTGCACGAACAGGTTGCTGAACGCAGGATGCAGTTCGTCCGCCGCCGCCGGGGCGATCACCACTTCGGCATAGCTGGTGATCTCGATCTCCCGCCGCCGCCGCGAGCGGTTGGCGATGCGCACCCGGCGCAGTTCGATGTCGTCCTCGGGCGAAACGACAATCTCGGTGTGCGTCTCGAAAAAGCCGCTACCGCCATCCACCGCGTCGCGGCGGCGAAACTCGGCGCGCCCCTCGGAGAAAATCGCCTCGTAACTCTGGGCAGTCTTGAGCGTCGGCTGGTGGGCGCTCGACCAACAAGTCGCGCCCGCCGCACCGCTCGCCTCGCGCAGATAGCAGAATGTCCCCCAGTGGTCGCGGATGCCGTCTTCGCGCCAGCGTGTGACAGCGAGATCGTTCCAGCGGCTGTAGCCGCCCCCAGCGTTCGTCACCATGACGTGGTAGCGGCCATTCGACAGCAACTGCACTTCCGGATGCGGGGTATCCGCAGTGGCAAACACCCGTACCGGCGTCTCGGCGGCAAGCGGCATCGCGTGCGCCTCGGCAAGTCGGGCCGTGTGGGCGAACAACTCCGTGGCGCGGGGAATGCGCTCCTGCAGCAAGAGCATGACCGCCTGGAACAGGCGATCCGACTCGAAGCGCCGCTGCATCGGCCGTTCCAGCAGCAGGTAGGCCAGGGCCAGCAGGCTCATGCCCTGGTGATGGGCCATGAAGGAGCGCACCACCGTGCTCGCCTGCCAACGCCGTTGGCGCGCAGGTGTGTAGTCGATCGCCTCGAAGAAGCCGAAGCGGCCGACCAGGCCCTCGGCCGCCAGGCGTTGCAGGTTGCGGCAGGCCGCCTCGGGCGCCACCATCAGCGCCAGCACAGACGCATAAGGGGCAACGACCAGATCGTCGGCCAGCCCGCGCTTGAGCCCGAGCCCCGGCACGCCGAAGGCGCGGTACTGGTAGTTGAGTTGGACATCGACGGTGTTGTAGCCGGACTCCGACATGCCCCAGGGCACGCCGCGCTGCTTGCCGTACTCGATCTGCCTGGCCACCGCCGCCTTGCAGGTCTGGTCGAGCAAAGTGTTGTCATAGGTCGGCATCACCAGGAGCGGCATCAGGTACTCGAACATCGATCCGCTCCAGGACAGCAACACCGGTTCCCCGGCGGTGCCGGCGAGCAAACGACCGAGGGCGAACCAGCTCTCTTGCGGCAGTTGTCCCTGGGCAATCGCGACGAAAGTACTCAGGCGCGCCTCGGAGGCCAGCAGATCGTAATAACCCGTATCCGCCCGACGCTCGTCCACGTTGTAGCCGATGGCGAGCAGATGGCGCGTCGCGTCGAAGAGCAAGCCGTACTCCAGATGCGAATATTCCTCGCAGGTCTGCGCCAGATGCTCGATGGTCGCCATCCGCTCGCGGGCGTATGCATTCCCGTCCGCCGCCAGCGCGCGCAGGCGCGGAATCGCACCGGCAGCAGGCGCATCGCCGAAACCGGCAAACTCCTCCAGCGCCGCGCGGATCTGCTGCGCCAGTATCTGCGCCCAGCCTATTGCCTCGTCTGCGGGCGTGACGGCGCCTTCGGCGGCATGACCATGCGCGAGCTGGCCGATCAGCCGGTCGGCGCCGGCCGCCAGCCGGACCAGCGTCGCGCGTACTGCCGCGAGGGTATTGGGCGTGGCGGCGCAGGCGGACTCCAGTTCGACGCGAAACGCGGCGACCGCATCCGCCCTGCCCTCCTCCACGGCATCCGCGAGGATTTCCAGCGTGTCCTGCAGGCCGTCGAGCCAGCGCGCCCCCACGATCCGGTCGTCGGCCAGTGCCAGCAATCCCGCGCGCAAGGTCAGCAGGTGGGCGGCGAGGTTGCCGCTATCCACCGTCGAGATGTAGAGCGGCGGCAGGGGTGCCAGGGTCTGCGTGTCGTACCAGTTGTAGAAATGCCCGCGATGCCGCGCAAGCTCGCCCATGGTGTGCAGGGTATGCGCGCAACGCTCGATCAGTTGCCCCGCAGCGATGTAACCGAAATCGTAGGCAGACAGATTCGCCAGCAAGGCCAGCCCGATATTGGTCGGCGAGGTGCGATGGGCGATGGCGGCGACGCGATATTCCTGATAGTTGTCGGGCGGCAGCCAATGGTCCGCCGGGCCGACGAAGTTGTCGAAGAACGCCCAGGTCCGGCGCGCCAGCATGCGCAGGAAGAGCACCTGCGCGCCGCTCAATGCCGCTTTGCGGCGCACCAGCGGACGGCTGATCCACCAGGCGATGGCGGGGGATGCGCACCAGAGCAGCAACAGCGGCGCCGCCACCGCCAGCATGGCGGGCGCCGTTGCCATCAAATAGAGCGCCAGCGTCGCGGCCATGGCGGGCGCGCTCCACATCGCGCGGAAGCAGGCCAGCAACTCGTTGCCGCCGCTGGCCGCCGTTGCGCGTTCCGCCTCGCCCGACGGATTCCATTCGAGCAAGCGCCGCTGCGTCGCCGACAAGCGCCAAAGCGTGCGGACGATGGCATCCAGGCTGAAGTACGCCTCGTAAGGCAGGCAGGCGAGTTCGAAACCAATTTGCATGGTGCGGCGGGCCGCCGATTTTGCGACTGCCGCAAGGTGCTGGCGCGGCAGAACCTCCGCCGGCTTGGAAGCCAGCTCCAGCAGGCAGGCGATCAAGGCGGGCAGCAACAGCAGGCCGACCAGCGCCAAGGTCCAGGACCAGGCCGGTGCGAGCAGCGTCCAGCCCAGCAGGAACAAGGCCGTCAGCGCCACCGGGACGAGGCTGCGCCGCAGGTTGTCGAACAGCTTCCATTGCGACAAGGCCGAGAGCGGGTTGGGCCGTCCGAGCCCGCCCGTGCCCGGCACGCGGCGCCACAGCCAGGCCGCGAGTTGCCAATCGCCGCGTATCCAGCGGTGGCGACGGCTCACGTCTGCGCCATAGCGGGCCGGATAGTCTTCGTAAAGCTGAACGTCGCTCAACAGGGCCGAGCGCACGTAGCAGCCTTCGAGGAGGTCGTGGCTGAGGATGCGGTTCTCGGGGAAACGTCCGCCCAGAGCCTGCTCGAAGGCATCGACGGCGTAGATCCCTTTGCCGATGAACGAACCTTCGCCGAACACGTCCTGATAGACATCCGAGACCGCGCGCGTGTAGGGGTCGATACCGGGCTCGCCACCATACAGTTGCGCATGGCGCGAGCGATTCGTGCCCGGCAGGCCGATCGCCACGCGCGGTTGCAGAATGCCATGGCCCGCTACGACGCGTCCTTGCGTCGCGTCGTAGCGCGGATGGTTCAAGGGGTGCGCCATGGCGCCGACGATTTGCCGCGCCGCGTCGCGCGGCAACTGCGTATCCGTGTCCAGCGTAATGACGTACTTCACGCCGGACAGAATCGCCGTGGCGCCGACGACGAGCGCGAAGTTCTCCCTGGCGCCACTACGCAGCAGCGCATTGAGGTCCGCCAACTTGCCGCGCTTGCGCTCGTAACCCATCCAGACCCGCTCTTGCGCATTCCAGCGGCGCGGACGATGGAAGAGAAAGAAGATGTCGCGCCGGGCTGCGGCGCCCGGTCCGCCATATTTCTCGTTCAGCGCGTCGATACGCGCCTGCGCCAGGCGCAGCAAGGCCGCATCCGTGGGCAAGGCTTCAAGCTGCGCATCGCCAAAGTCGGTCAATAGGCCGAAGTGCAGGCAGGCATCGCGATTCGCCAGGAAGCGGACTTCCAGCGCCTCGGCCAGATCCTCGACGCCGGCAGCGCTCGTCAGCATGGTGGGCACCACGACCAGGGTGCGCGCCGCGGCCGGAATGCCTTCCGAATAATCCATGCGCGCCAGCGCATGCGGCGGAACCAGGCAACCGGCCAGCCGGTTGACCAACGCCACGGCCGCCTGACTGGCTACCAGCAGCAGGAGCGCGCCAAGCGGCAGACGCAGCCAGGCCGCCAGCCCCATGACATCCGTCTGCCACGCCAAACCGCCGGCGATCAGCGCAGTCAGCAGCGCAATGCTGCCCAGATACAGAAACAAGGGATAGCGCGCCGCCGCGCCGCGCAAGACCTCGCTGCCGGAATGGCGCACGCCCGCCGCCCGCTCCAACACCGGCAAACCGTGGTCGATCAGGTAGAAGCCGACGTGCGCCGCGCTCCCGCCGGGTTCGAGCGCCGCGCCGGCACGCGCCAGCACCACCGCTTGACGCGCCACTTCGCTTTCCGTCAGGCGCCCCTGCTTCGCGATACGCTCCGCGACATGGCGGTAGCGGTCGCGCGTGGCGAAGTCCATCCCGCCATGAATGCCGCTCGGATCTTCCCGCAGGATGTGCTCGACGACGCTCATGCTCTCGACAAACTGGCGCCAATCCACTCCGCCCAGAATCCGCAGGCTACCGATGCTGTTGCCGATGGACACCTGATTGGCAGCCTGTTGCTGGTTCTCGGACTGCACCAGTTGATTGATCGTCAGGCCCGCTTCGGCGAGGTGCTGCTCGATCCAGGTCAGCGGCAGAGCCAGGGCCGGGCCGCGCCCCTGCAGGCGGCGCACGAGCTCGGCAACGAAGGCGCTGACCATCGGAGGATTCGAGCGCGCCATGTCGGCGATCACCAGCACCAGGCTCTTGGGATCCTTCTCGGCGGTCTCCGTCATCTGGTCCGCCCAGCGCTCGGCCAGGCAGCGCTCCGTCCAGCCGGCGGCGATCCGCACGGCGACGCGGCGCAGGTTCTCGATAATGGCCAAGCGCAACATGATCGGAATCGCCCACAACTCCCCGAGCTTGAGGGTCGTAACGCCTTGGTAAGCCATGACGAAGCGACTCAAGGTTTCCGTATCGACGCGCCCGTCGCCATGCGCGACGATTTCCAGCGCAATGCCATACACGCGCGGACGCCCCGCCGCCGGCCCCGCCGGCTCGTTGTCCAGGCAGGGCAGCTCGCGGCTATAGCCCTTGGGCAGATGGCGCCTGGCGGTGCGGATTTGTTCTTCGATGAGATAGAAATTGTCGAGCAGCCATTCTCCGGCCGGCGTGATCCGACGTTTCTCCGTCACGGCCGCGGTCAGCGATTGGCATACGTCGACCAGCGTGGCCTCGTTCGCTGCTAGACGGGCCAACAGCCGCTCCGCCATACGCCCACGCGCCAAATGGTGGGATGCAGCACACACCTTGCCATGCAGCGCCATCTGGTCCGCGCTGAACAATTCCGAGCGCAGCGGCGGCTCTTCGGTCGGCGCAGCGTGCAACCAACCGTTACCGCTCAAGCGCAGCGGCAGTCGCACGAGCAACTCGCGCCAGCGGCGCCAGCCTGCGCGTCCGTGTATTTGTACGCCAGGCATGGCTTGTGCCGGATCAGGAAGATTTTTTCGGGAGGAAATCCTTGTTGCGCTGCTCGAAGATCTTGATCTGCTCTTCAGCTTCCTCTTTCGTGATGCCGTAAGCCTCCTGGAGCCGCCCCGACAACTCAACACGCTTGCCTGCAATCACCTCCAGTTGATCGTCGGTGAGATCGCCCCAACGCGCCTTCACCTTGCCTTTGAATTGCTTCCAGTTGCCTGCGACGATATCCCAGTTCATGTGAATCTCCTTTGCGGTAAACCCGACAGGCGGAATCGCCCGTCGCACATCATTCTTCGCGGCACTTTGCGGCAGCACCGTCCCGCTCGGCCGCAACGGCAGCGGACGGCACAGAACAGGCAGCGTGAGCGGAACGACTGAGCAGATAACCGACAATCAGCCCGACCGAAGCTGCAATGCCGACTAGCTCACGGGGGTGGTGCAGCACATACTTATGGACGGCGTCCGCGACGTCTCTGCTTGCGTTCATCATGGCTCCTGTTGCGGCTAGAGTTGGCACGGGCAAAACGCGCTGCGCCACCGGCGGCAACCCACTCCGCGTACCGCCGCTTCGATGGATATCCTGTCCCTTGCCGTCCATGCAGTCTGTGCGCCAGCGTACTTATGACGCGGCCAACGGGCGTTGCACTCATGCACGCGGATGCGGAAAGTCGGCGCTGGCGGGACGGTGTGCGCGCTGCGCATCAGGTCGGCAGCCGCCTGCGCCCTTGGCCGCACACGGACATACATTCCGCAGCGGCCCTCGGGAAGCCGGCAGGCTTACTTGACGCGCATGTCGTTCTTGACGGACTTCACCCCGCCGATGGCGTGCACGACCTCGACCGCCTTGTTCGCCGCAGCCTGCGAGCTGACAAACCCGCTCAACTGCACCACGCCCTTGAAGGTCTCGACGTTGATTTCGGCGGCCTTCAACGTGGCATCGTCGAAGATCGCTGCCTTCACTTTGGCGGTAATGACGGTGTCGTCGATGTACTCGCCGGTCCCCTCCTGCTTCGCCGTCGAGGAACAGCCCACCGCCAAAGCCAGCGTGGCGGCCATGAAGAGTGCGGAAAGATACTTGCCGAATTGTTTCATGATGATCTCCAGATATGAGTGATACAGACTTTCCGATTCCAGCCTCTTGTCATCCAACCGCAAACCGAAACCCTATGACAAGCATAACTTCCGCTGTCGCTAGGGTCGGTACGCTGCCGTACATAAGGCACGGGCTGGACCGCCAAATTGCCGATGAATGGCCGGGAAAATACTGCCCACACCAGAATGGGGACGAGGCTGAGTATCTGGGCCTAGCGCCCAAACGGCATGCGCGGCTCGCCGCGTCCATTCACGGTAAGCGTGGGGCCTGGCGGCTCGCTCGTCTGGATGCGGAACTCCTGGCCACGGAAGTTGTAGGTCACATCCCAGTAGTCGGGCCGGGCCGAGTTGGGGATGTTGGTGCAACGTTCGACATCATGGGACGCCCGTTGCGGTCCGCCGTCGCGACCGATATTGGCGCCTACCGCCGCCCCGACGACCGCACCGCCGGCAGTAGCGATATCCTGGCCGCGCCCGCCGCCGACCTGATGCCCGAGCACGCCGCCGATCAAGGCGCCGGCAATCGCGGCAGGCACATTGGCGCCGCTGCGCTCCCGGCCGACTTGTTCGCGCTCGATCCAGCAGCGTTGTTCGGGTGGCCCAACCACCGCGCGCACCGCAGTGACGCGCGCCTCGTAAAGGCGTTCGTTGTCGCTGCGCGGATAGTTGGAGTACGGTGCGGGCGGAGGCGCATAGCGCCGATCGTCGATCTGCGTGTTCTGGTTCACCGCACGCACCGATGAAATGCGGTCGTTCATGCCCATCGCCGCCAGGGAGCGATAGCGGCCAGGCCGCAAGACGACGCAATGACCGCCAAACCGCGCATCGTTGCACACCTCCCAAAGACCGCGCTCCACCTCCACCGACGAGGCGCGATCGTTGAAGCCGCGCCGCGTGAAATTGACGATCTGCGCATCGGTGGAAAACGACCGGCCTCTGAATTCCTCATGTTCGTAAAACGTGACCTGTGCGGCTGCCTGCGCGGCGAGTGCCATTCCAGCCACGGCCAGCGCGTTTTTCAAGCGTGCATTCATTGACGTCTCCCTTGCTTACTATTTCCCGACCTCGTGGCCGATGATGCTGCCGACAGCGGCGCCGCCCACCGTACCGACCGCACTGCCGCCCGTAAGAATGGCGCCGCCAACCGCACCGACGCCGGCGCCGACCGCCGTGTTCTTTTCCTGTGTCGACATCCCGGAACAGCCGCCCAAGACCAGCAAGATCGTGGTTGCCACTATGCCCAGCATCGCTCTGCGTATCGTTTTCATGGGATTACCTCATTTCAAGTATCAAATTGCCGTTACCGCGCCCCGCTGCTAGTGCGGCTTACGGATTGGTATAACGCGCCTTTGCATGGCTCAGGCAGTTGTCCCTGGTATCGCCGGCATGGGTGTCGCACTTTTGTTTCGCCACGCCATACTCGACCGCGAGCTTTTCCGCCGTGGTATCCCTGCGGGCATCCGCGACCTTGCGACGCGTCGCATCGCGTGCCTCCGCCGATTTCTCGCTGGCAATACTCTCCGCCTTTTGCCCCAGCGCGATGGCGCTGAACGCAAAGCCGAGCACCAGCCCTAGCGCCTTGATGTGATGCTGCTTCATTATTTTTCCTTCAGGTGGTGGGATCGGCGGTGGCATTGCAACTGTATCGACGCTTGCTCAAGCTGTCGCCAAGCTACGAAAATCCTGTCTGGCCGTCTGTCTGCCGGCGCACATAGTCGATGTACGCTACAGTACATAACGAGACGGATAGCCATGCAGCCATGTCGGCAGAGTCGCTCTATCATGTCCGACGCATTGGAGAACGTTCGTGCCCAGCCCCCCCTTCCCGCCCCGCGACCCGCGCCACAACCACCTGTTGGCGGCCCTGCCGGCAGAGGATTACGCACGCCTGCTGCCCCATCTGGAACTCGTCGCGCTGCCGCTCGGCCATGTGTTGCACGAATCCGGCGTCGAGATGCGCCATGTGTACTTCCCCACCGATACCATCGTCTCCCTGCTGTATGTCATGGAAGACGGGGCATCGGCCGAAATCGCCGTCGTCGGCAACGAGGGCATTGTCGGCGTGGCCCTCTTCATGGGCGGCGAAACCACGCCGAGCCGTGCCGTCGTGCAAAGCGCCGGCCATGTCCATCGTCTGCGCGGGCAGTTGCTGAAGGACGAATTCTTTCGCGCCGGCCCGATGCAGCGCCTGTTGCTGCGCTATACCCAGGCCTTGCTGACGCAAATGGCGCAGACCGCCGTCTGCAACCGACACCACTCGCTGGACCAACAATTCTGCCGCTGGCTGTTGTTGAGCCTGGACCGGCTGCCCTCGAACGAATTGGTGATGACTCAGGAACTCATCGCCAACATGCTCGGGGTGCGCCGTGAGGGCGTCACGGAAGCCGCCGGCAATGTGCAGCGCGCCGGGCTGATCGAGTACAACCGCGGCCGCATCGTCGTGCTCGACCGGGCGGGCCTGGAAGCGCGCACCTGCGAATGCTATGCGGTCGTCAAGAAGGAATTCGACCGACTGCTGCCGGAAGCGGCCAAGCCGTAACCCGGCCGGCGCGTTTTGTGCGCTAGCGTCCAGACGTGCAAGCGCTTGCACGTCATGCTGAACGCTAATACCGGGAGAGTTTACGTGCCGCCTGTCCAGTCTGTCCCTGCCGCCAACCTTCTGCTTGCGGCCTTGCCACGCGAGGATCGCCAGCGCTTTCTGGCCGGCTGCGAAACGGTCGAGTTGGCATTTGCGCAAGTGCTCGCAGAACCCGGAGAGCATATTTGCCACGTTTACTTTCCTACCCATGGCTGCATTTCGCTGACTGCTCAAGTCGATAGCCGCAGCAGCCTGGAGGTCGGCTTGGTCGGCGACGAGGGCATGCTCGGCGCCTCGCTGCTGCTCGGCGTCGAGGTCGCCCCCTTGCATGCGCTGGTGCAAGGTGCCGGCTTGGCACTGCGCATGGAGGCCCCTGCGTTCTGCCGCGAACTGGAACGTATCCCTGCGCTGCACGCGCATCTGCTGCGCTACCTCTACGCGACGATGGTCGAACTGGCGCAAACCGCCGCCTGCACCCACTACCACGTCGTGGAGGCGCGCCTCGCCCGCTGGCTGCTGATGACGCACGACCGGGCACGCTCGGACGAGTTGCATGTCACGCACGAATTCCTTGCCTACATGCTAGGCGTGCGCCGCGTCGGCGTCACCAAGGCCGCAACCGTGCTGCAAAAGCGCGCGCTGATCAGCTATCGCCGTGGCCACATCACGATTCTCGACCGCGCCGGCCTGGAAGCCGCCGCCTGCGGCTGCTACGGGGCGGCCAGGACGGCCTACGAACGGACGATGCGGCGCTAGCCGCTGTCCCGGCGCTAATCGAAACGCGTATCGAGACCGGCTTCGGCCATCTCGGCAGCGCGCAGTTGCGCCCGCGCCTTGCTCAGCGTTTCCTGCCATTCGCTGTCGGGGTCAGAATCGGCGACGATGCCGGCACCCGCTTGCACGTAGATGTGGCCGTCCTTGACCACCGCCGTGCGGATGGCGATGGCCAGGTCCATGTCGCCGTTGAAGCCGAGATAGCCCACCGCGCCCGCGTAGATGCCGCGCTTGGTCGGCTCCAGCTCGTCGATGATTTCCATCGCGCGCACTTTCGGCGCGCCGGACACCGTGCCGGCCGGGAAGGTGGCACGCAACACCGTCACCGGGCCTTCGTCGTCTTTCAGTTCGCCCTCGACGTTGGAGACGATGTGCATGACATGGGAGTAGCGCTCGATGGCGTACTGCTCGGTGACCTTGACGCTGCCGGTCTTGGCGACGCGGCCGACGTCGTTGCGGCCGAGGTCGAGCAGTTGCAGGTGCTCGGCGCACTCCTTCGGGTCGGCGAGCAGGTCGGCGGCCAGCGCGGCGTCCTCGGCGGCGGTGGCGCCGCGCTTGCGCGTGCCGGCGATGGGCCGCAGGGTGATGCGTTGCTTATCGTCCTCGCCTTCCAGGCGCACGAGAATTTCCGGCGAGGCGCCGACCACCTGGAAGTCGCCGAAGTCGAAGAAGAACATGTAGGGCGAGGGATTGAGCGTGCGCAAAGCGCGGTACAAAGCCAGCGGGCTCGCGCCGAAAGGCTTGCTCATGCGCTGCGACAGCACCACCTGCATGACGTCGCCGTCGAGGATGTATTGCTTGGCTTTGCGCACCGCCGCCTTGAACGCCTCCTCGCCGAACTCGGAAGTCGGCGCTGGCGCGACGGTGGCGCTGTCGGCCGGCAAGCGCACCGGCGCGCGTAGCTTGGCCAGCAGCTCCTTGAGCCGGGCCTGCGCCTGCCGCCAGGCGCCGGGAAAGCCCGGCTCGGCATAGACGACGAGGGTCAGCTTGCCCGAGAGGTTGTCGACGATGGCGATTTCCTCGGAGAGCAAGAGCAGGATGTCGGGCACGCCCGCGAGTCCGGGGGCATCGGGCTTGCTGGTGGCGGCGAGCTTGGGTTCGAGGTAACGCACCGTGTCGTAGCCGAACACGCCGACCAGACCGCCGCAGAAACGCGGCAGACCGGGAATGTCGGGCACCTTGAAGCGCGCCATGAACTCCGAGATGTAGGACATCGGGTTGGTGTGCTCGCGCCGCTCGGCGACGCGATTGCCCGTCAGCAGCATGATCGTCGAGCCGGTGACGGAGATGCGCGTCGGCGTGCTCAAACCGATGAAGGAATAACGTCCGAAGCGCTCGCCGCCCTGCACCGATTCGAGCAGGTAGGCGTGCGGACCCTCGGCGAGTTTCAGGTAAATCGACAGCGGCGTGTCGAGGTCGGCGAAGGTTTCCAGCGTGACGGGAATGCGGTTGTAGCCCTCCAGGGCCAGGCGGTCGAAATCGGTTTCTTTCATGACAACTCCACAACGGATATTTCAGCGGGAGCGCGCCGACACTGGGTGTGGGCACGCGGGGCGGACCGGGATCAGTTCCAGGGTCGCCAGGGCCAAGCCTCGGCCTCGATGAGGCGGGCGGTCGTTCGTGTTGTGGAGATGCGATTCATTGTTTGCGGATCAAATCGGCGGCGTCAAGAATGGACGCGACTATAGCATCGGCCGCGAGGCCTTGCACATCCCGCCCCTCGTTGTAGCCGTAGGGCACGAGGAAAACCTTGCAGCCGGCCGCGCGGCCGGCATGAAAATCATGCACCGAATCGCCGATCATCAGCGTGTCGGCGGGCGAAACATCGAGCCGGCCGCAGGCCCAGACCAGCGGCATGGGATCGGGCTTCGACCGGGGCAACTGGTCGCCGCTCACCGTTACGCGCATGAAAGGCGCGAGGCCGGTGCGTTCCAGCAGCGGTAGGGTAAAAGCCTGGGCCTTGTTGGTGATGACGCCGAGCGGCAAGCCCAGCGCTTTGAGCGCTGCCAGGCCGTCCATGACGCCGGGAAAGGGCTGAGCGGCGCGGCCGTTGAAATGTGCATAGTGCCGCCTGAAGCTCGCCAGCGCCTCGTCCGGCGGCGGCGCGGGATCTTCCGCCGCTTCCAGCTTGCCGGCGAGCACGCGCTTGACCAGATTCGGGATGCCGCGCCCGACGTAGGCGCGGATATCATCCACCGCCACCGGCGGCCGGCCGAGATCGGCGAGCATGCCGTTGGCGGCGGCATGCAGGTCGAGCACGGTGTCGAGCAAAGTGCCGTCGAGATCGAGCAGGACGGCTTTGACGGCGATCAAGTTCAAACCTTCGCCAGTTCGGCGCGCATCTGGCCGATGATGCTGTCGTAGCGATGCGGGTCGTTTTCGTTGCGCTTGCCGAACACGGCGGAACCGGCGACGAAAGTATCGACGCCCGCGCGCGCCACCTCGGCGATGTTGGCCGGGCCGACGCCGCCGTCGATTTCCAGTTCGACCTTGAGGCCACGCGCATCGATCATCTGACGCACTTTTCTGGCCTTGTCGAGCACGTAGGGAATGAACTTCTGGCCGCCGAAGCCGGGGTTCACCGACATCAGCAACACCATGTCGAGTTTGTCGAGCGTGTATTCGAGGATATCGAGCGGCGTCGCCGGGTTGAACACCAGACCCGGCTTGCAGCCGCATTCGCGGATCAGGCCGATGGTGCGGTCGACGTGTTCGGAGGCCTCCGGGTGGAAGGTGATGTAGGTGGCGCCGGCCTTGGCGAAGTCGGGAATGATGCGGTCGACCGGCTTGACCATCAGATGCACGTCGATGGGCGCGGTGACGCCATGCTTCTTCAGCGCTTCGCACACCAGCGGGCCGATGGTGAGGTTGGGCACGTAGTGGTTGTCCATCACATCAAAGTGCACGATGTCGGCGCCGGCGGCGAGGACGTTATCGACTTCCTCGCCCAATTTGGCGAAGTTGGCGGACAGGATGGACGGAGCAATGCGGTAGTTAGGTTTTGACATGGGGGAATGCCTCCTCGTTGAATTAGAATGGCTTCGATTCTAGCGGGGCCGCTTATCAGGCCGGCTAAGACTTTCTGATGGCAGCTATAAGCAAGGACGCCGGAATGGCCGAAGCGAAAAAATACGAAATCGCGGTTGCAGTGATGACGCAATATCTGCCGGACCAGTCGGACATCGACGCGGATCGCTATTTCTTTGCCTACACGATCACCGTGACCAATAGCGGCTCGGTGGCGACCCAACTCATCTCGCGCCATTGGGTCATTACCGATGCGGCAGGCAAGGTGGAGGAAGTGCGCGGCCTGGGCGTGGTCGGCCACCAGCCCTTGTTGAAGCCGGGCGAATCCTTCGAGTACACCAGCGGTTGCCCACTGTCCACGCCGGTGGGCACGATGAGCGGCAGCTACCAGATGGCCGCCGAAGACGGCACGCGCTTCGAAGTGCAGATTCCCGAATTCGTCCTGGCGATGCCGCGCACCCTGCATTGAGCGGAACGGGACAATCCCGGCTTAGAATACCCATGGAATTACTATGGGTAACGGCGCAAATATGGAACACAGGACGGAAGAAACCCGGGAAACCCACATCAATCTGGAGGATGCGCGGCTTCAGATCGGCGATCCGGTGCAGTTGCAGTCGCAGGGCGACGATACCCCCGTACGCTACCCGGTACGCCTGCTCGGTTTCGCCAAGGGCCGCAGCGTCATCGTGTCGACACCGACGGTGGATGGCAAATACCTGCTGATGCGCGAAGGCCAGACCTTCGTGCTGCGCGCCTTTTCCGGAAAGAGTGCCTATGCCTTCCCGACCCAGTTGCTCAAGAGCGTCAACACGCCCTACCCCTACCTGCATCTTGCCTATCCCAAGGATGTGCGCTCCCTCGTAGTGCGCCGGGGTGCGCGCGCCAATCTCAGGGTCATCTGCGCCGTCACCAGTGTGGCCCACAAACCGACCCAGGCGGCGGGCACCCTCCTCAACATGAGCATCGGCGGCGCGCTGATGGCGGCGAAGCACCCGATCGGCGAAAAAGGCCAGCCCATCACCCTCAAGTTCAAGACCGAAGTCAACGAGATCGAGGCCTATCTCGTCCTGGATGCGGTGATCCGCGCCATCAACATCGACGAGAGCGAAGAGGGCGACAAGCCGGTCAAACATGGGCTCGAATTCGCCAACATCCCCGGCCCCGACATGATCCTGCTCTCGGCCTTCGTCTACCACAAGCTGCTGGAGCAATCGCTCGGCTAGAAGTTTTCCGCTTCCTCCCGCCCCAGGGTCTTCCAGGGCAAGGGGATCAATGCGGGAACGCGCTTCCGATAGCGGCGATAGCGTTCGCCGTACAGCACGAGCAGCTTCCGCTCCTCCAGGCGCGAGCCGAGCGCGAAATAGAGCGTCACCGCCAGCGCCGCCAGCAGCCAGGCGGCATTCATGTCGCGCGTCCAGACCAGCACGAGGCCAAAAAAATACCAGGGGTGGCGCACATAGCGATGGAAGGGCGAGAGCGCAAACGCATCCCGGCGCTCGACCTGTTCCGCCCGCTCCGCAATCTGGCGTAAGCCGAGAAACTCCCCCATGTCGTAATAGCGCGACGACACATAGAAGCCGGCCAGGGCCGCGAGCGCCAGCCCATGCACCAACCATGCCCAGGCGCCGCTCCAACGCCACAGCCAGTCGCCCGGCAGCGCATACGTGGCCCAGGCCAGCGGCAACAACAGCACGCCGGCGATGCCGTTGTAGGCCAGCCGGTACCAGGGCATGAATCCCGGCCAGCGCCGCGCCACCCAGGCTTTCAGCGCCAGCGTGGCGAGCAGCGAATGCAGCGCGGCGTAGGCAATCCAGCCGAGCGCGAGCCAGAACAATGCCATGGAACGGAACCTTCGCAGGATGAGATGGCAAGGATTGTCACGCAAATCGATCCTGCCAGGCAAAGCGCCCGCCTGCCGAACTCTGGTAAAACCCATGCCATGCATGTCACGCCCAGACTCGCCCTGATGCTCTCTGTCCCACCGCTGCTGTGGGCGGGCAATGCCGTCGTCGGTCGTCTGGCGATTGCCAGCATCGATCCGCTCTGGCTCAACGCCCTGCGCTGGCTGCTGGCCTTCGCGCTGCTGTTGCCGCTGGGTTGGGGCGCTTTGTCCAGCGCAGAAGCGCGTGCCGACATCGCCCAGCGCTGGCGCTATCTCGCCGTGCTTGGGCTGATCGGCGTCGGCGCCTACAACGCGCTGCAATACGTCGCGCTACGCACCACCACGCCCTTGAACGTGACCCTGATCGCGTCCAGCATGCCGATCTGGTCGATGCTCGTCGGCGCCCTGGCCTATGGCGTACGCCCGCGCCGGCTGCAACTGCTGGGGGCCGCGTTCTCGCTTGCCGGCGTCGCTCAGGTTTTGTCGCGCGGCGACCCGTTCGCGCTGCTGCATATCCAGTTGGTGCAGGGCGACCTGTTGATGCTGCTGGCCATCCTCGGCTGGTCGATCTACAGTTGGATGCTGGCGCGACCGCCAGCACACATGCGCGGCACAGCGCGCCCCGGCTGGAACTGGGCCGAATTCCTCGTCGCCCAATGCGTGTTCGGCGTACTCTGGGCCGTAGGCGCGGCGGAATTGGGCGACCTGCTCGCGCCAGCGGCGCCGACGCAATGGTCCTGGCTGCTGGTCCTGGCGATCCTGTTCATCGCCGTCGGCCCCTCCATCCTGGCCTATCGACTCTGGGGCCTGGCGGTGACCGAAGCCGGGCCGACGCTGGCCGCCATCTTCTACAACCTGACGCCGCTCATTGCCGCAGTGCTATCGGCAGCCGTCAATAGCGAATGGCCCCAACCCTATCACGGCCTGGCGTTCGGCCTGATCGTCGTCGGCATCCTTATCGCATCGTACGCACCGCCGCAGCCGACAGGCTAGGCGCAAGCGTCTTCCAACTTCTGCCCACGCCCACCGCCATGCCCCTGGTCATCACTCCCTACAGCGACCAGAGCGCCGCCACCACCTGCCTCGACGCCACCCGGCGCTGGCTGGAACGCGCCGTCATCGGCCTCAATCTCTGCCCCTTCGCCAAAAGCGTGTTTGTCAAAAAGCAGGTCCGCTTTGCGCTCACCGCCGCCGCTACGGCCGATGCCTTGCTGGCCGAACTGGAACATGAACTGCATCTGCTTGCCGAGACCGACCCGGCCGCACTCGACACCACCTTGCTCATCCATCCGTGCGTCATGACCGACTTTCTCGACTATCACTTCTTCCTCGCCGAAGTCGACGCGCTCAACCGCAACCTCGGTTACGACGGCATCTTCCAGATCGCCAGTCTGCATCCGCAGTACGAGTTCGCCGGCAGTGCGGCGGACGACATCGCCAACTACACCAACCGCTCGCCCTATCCGACGCTGCACCTGCTGCGCGAAAGCAGCATCGACCGCGCGGTCGCCGCCTGCCCCGATGCGCGGGATATTTTTGAGCGCAATATCGCCACCATGGAACGGCTCGGCCATGAGGGTTGGCGCAAGCTCTGGCTAAGCTGAAGGAACGTTCGCAAGCTCAACTGGGGTGAAAGCGGTAGCGGTTGCGGCCGGCGGCCTTGGCGCAGTACATCGCCTGGTCGGCCAGGCGCAGCAGGGTTTCGGGATCGCCGGCATCGTCCGGGCATAAGGCGATGCCAATACTCGTCGTCAGCGCCACATGCGCGTCGGCGATGACGACCGGTTGGGAAAACGCCGCAACGATTTTCTGCGCCACCAACGCCGCGTTATCCGGCCCCTTGATGTCGGTCAGCAGCACCGTGAACTCATCGCCGCCGATGCGCGCCGCCACGTCGTGCGAGCGGATCGCCTCGCGCAGGCGCTGCGCCGCCGTGCGCAATATCGCATCGCCTGCCTCGTGGCCCAGCGTGTCGTTGATCTGTTTGAAACCGTCGAGATCGAGAAACAGCAAGGCGAAGCGCTGCTGGCACGTCGTCGTCGCATGGCAGGCCATGTCCAGCTTGTCGAGCAGGAACAGGCGGTTCGGCAACTCGGTGAGTGCGTCGAAATGCGCCAAGCGGTCGAGGCGCTCCTCCACCGCCTTGCGTTCGGAGATGTCGTAGAAAACGCCGGAATAATGCGTGGCGGTACCCTGCTCGTTGCGCAAGGCATTGATGGAGAGGAATTTCGGGTAGATGGTGCCATCCTTGCGCTTGTCCCAGACCTCGCCCTGCCAATAGCCGTCGGCGAGGATGGCCTGCCACATCGCCCGATAGAAAACCTGGTCATGACGCCCCGACTGGAGCATGCGCGGGTTGTTGCCTACGGCCTCCTCGGCGGAGTAGCCGGTCAGCTTGCCGAAGGCACTGTTGGCAGAGAGGATCGTACCGCGCTGGTCGGTAATGATCATTGCCAAGTCGGCGCTCTCGAAAACGCGCGAGGTCAGCCGCAACTGCTCCTCGGCGCGGCGCTGCTCGGTCAGGTCGTCGCCGATGAGGATCAGGCCGCTGGCCTGGCCGGCATAGTCGCGCAGGGGAATGGTGTGCCAGAGCAACACATGCCGGCCGGCGCGCCCTTCGATGTACTCCGATTCGAACAGAGCGGGGATATGCTCGCTGAGCTGCCCGCCGGGAAACAGGACATGCGTCAGCGGCAGGTGCTGGCGGTCGAGAAAGCGCGCCAGCAGCGCCGCTTTATCCAGTTCGCCGACCGGGCTGCCGAGCGCCTCGGCCAGGGCATGGTTGAAAAACAGCATGCGGCCGGCATTATCCAACGCCAACGCGATCATGTCAGTCTGCGGCAGCAGGTCGACGAAATGGCGGCCGCTCAACTCGGCCTCGGTGCTGGCGCGCACCTGACGGGTAATGTCCGAACAAACGCCGATCAAGCCGACGAACGCACCCATCGCGTCGAGCCGGACGATGCCCTCGCATTGGTGCCAGACGAATTCGCCATCGTGGCGACGCAGGCGGAGCGGCTGACGAAAATTGCAGCGCGCCGCGATAGCCGCGTCGATGGCGGCCACCAACCGCGAACGATGGTCGCGGTGCACGCAGTCCAGCCAGCCGATGTCGAGGCAATCGTCCAGCGCATGGCCGGTAAAACCCAGCCAGGACGGACTGAAGAACTCGCCCGCACCGACAGCGGAAAGTACCCAAACCAATACCTCGCCCTGGGGCGGTAGCTCGTAACCGATTTCCTGAACTGGATTCATAGGTGCCGTAGTCCAATCTCGCCGTTGCGATATCTGCGCCCTGATGGACTCGGCCAAATGATAAGGCAAGCAGCGCCTCCGCTGCACGCTGGAACGCAAACCGCGATTGACCGCAGTATCCAGCGTCGGGGATACTGCCTGACATCGCGTTGAAATCCTCACCCCTACCGGCATCGCCCGCACAAGGAGAACTCTATGATCAAGTTACCCCAGGCAAGCCTGCTGTGCCTGCTGTCGGCGAGCGCACTGGCACAAACGGCCCCCAGCCTGACGAGCACTACGGCCGGCTACACCCTGAGCGTACCCTACCTTGAATACGGTGCCGGCAGCAGCAAGCAGGCATACAGCGCCAGCCTGACCAGTACCACGCTGACGCGCTTTCAGTTGCTCGGCACTTCGGTCAGTAGCGTCAGCCTGATTTCCGGCGCGAGCAATGCAGCAACATTCGCGGCGACTACAACGCCCAGCGGCGCCGGCTTCCGCCTAACGCTGCCCTACATCGAAGTCGCCAGCGGCGGGACTACCAAGGCGTATACGGCCGCGCTGACGACCTTGGATCTGGCGAATTTCTCGGTGGACGCCAGTTCAGTCCGGGAGGTGACGCTGCACACTACGCTCGCCGCGCCAACGGCGGTGAGCCTGTCCGAGGTGAGTACGCAGACGGTGGGCAGCGCCAGCTTCGGGGCGTCGAGCCAGCTCAAGGCAACATGGACGGCGCCCACCGGCTACACGGTCGATCATTACGAAATCACCGCCACCGACGCTTTGATGGCGACCAGCGTGACGACCAACGCAAGCGCCTCCGCCACCAGCGCCACGCTGACCACGCTGAAGGCCGCCACCAGTTATGCCGTCGTAGTCAAGGCCTGCCAGGACAGCGCCTGTGTCGGCGCTGGCAGCGCGGCGGCGGTCAGCGCCACCACGCCGGGCGAATACTGGCAGTTGCAGGGTAGCGGCCATGCCGTGGCGACGCTTACCAAGCCGGTCGCGGATGGCAATGCGCGCCTGTCCGCCACGCGCTTCGGCGCCGAAGCCGGCGCGACGGCCAACACCGTGCAGTTCTATTACGGCCCGATGGGCGTTACCGGGCAGTCCGTGGCCAGCAGCGGCGTCGTTGCGGCGGCCAACCCGGCCAGCTACCTGAGCAACTTCACCAGTTACGCCAACACCAGCGGCGTGCGCTCGCCGACGTCGGTCGTCAGCGGCATCAAGGACATCATGACCGGCCAGGGTGTGCCGCTCGGCGCCGCAATGGGCGGCCCCAAAGTGCGCCTGTTCTTCGAATCCAATGATGTCGATGGCAAGACCCGCATCTATTCGGTGGATAGTGTCGATGGCTATGTCGGGCGCGATTTCAATCTGGGCTCGCCCACCACCTGTTCCACCAGCGCCGACTACACCTCCTCCAGCGCCTGCCTCGCCAGCCTCGTCCTGGGCGTCGCGGGCGACACCCTCAATCCCACGCCGAAGATCAGCGCCGCGCGGCAAAACAAGATCGCCTGGCCGACGCTGACCGATTGGCGCTGGAACGGCGAGGTGGGCACCTTCATGGTCTTCACCATCGACCGCGTCTCCGGCTGCACCACCGCCAGCCACAACCACGGCTATGCGGTATGGAACGGCAGCAACTTCGTCGCGCAGCTCGACAGCAGCGGCTGCCCGAAAGCCTTCAAGAGCGCCCAGGCGGCGCTGCCGATGCACATCGGCGATGTGCGCTACAAAATGTATTTCGGCGACCCGTCGATCACCGCCGGCAAAATCTCGGCATCCGGACTGCCCTTTGTCGGGCCGAAGAAGTTGATCTTTGCCGACGCGCGCAGCAGCGGCGACGCCACCATTGTCGACTATGAAGATTGGGAGAGCGTCGCCAATGCACGCAATGTCGTCTTCCTCTGGCCCGACGGCACGCAACTCGACGACACCGCAGAGGGCTACATCGACGACTTCCACTTCCTGACGCCGACTGGCAGCATCGACATCCAGGTGCTTTACCTGTCGATCACCGACGGCTCGGTGGCGCCCTTCGCGGCAACGGCGGTGCTGCTCAACCCCTGAAATGGGCCGGCATCAGGCTGCGGCCACCGCGACGAAACCGCAGCCGATGGCGATGAAGCTCACCGGGAAGGCCCAGGACAGGAAGCGGAACATCTGCTCCTGCACATAGGGGCCGAACCAGCGCGCCGGCAAGCGGTAGCGGTAGAACATCACCGCGATGATCA
>Ga0209262_10000340_pt1 | contig 22894 bp, 18 predicted proteins | sample Lowcelwee11metaG_FD_187171 | JGI IMG/M metagenome (GOLD analysis project Ga0209262, IMG submission 187171) | Freshwater pond sediment microbial communities from the University of Edinburgh, under environmental carbon perturbations - Low... | ecosystem: Environmental > Aquatic > Freshwater >...
CCGCTCGTGCAACCACCGCAAGGGCAACCGGACCCCCGAGCAGGCGCACATGCCTTTGATCTACACGCCTTACGTGCCCAGCCTCTGGGAAGACTTCATTCTGCGCAACCGCCGCATCCTGGCGGACCAGATGGAGTTTCTGATGTCGCACCTGCCGAAGTCTTCCCGGCTGCACGCCTGAGAAGCTGAGCCGGGCGCTGGCGCCAGATCCGGCGGGTCAAAACCCCTCTATTTCGATGATCGGCGCGGGCAGGCTTCGATAGCATGCCTGCATGTCTTCCGTGCGCGCGCTTCGGGTCCTGGTGACCGACGACGATCCGATCCAGCTGCGGGCGGCGGCCCGGCTGTTGCGTTCGCTCGGCCATTCCGGGGCACTGGCCAACAACGGGCAGAAAGCCCTGGAATTGCTCGACACCCAGTCGTTCGATCTGGTCTTGCTGGATCTGCGCATGCCTGTGCTCGACGGCATGGAAACCCTGACCCGCCTGCGTCCGCGGTACCCGCGCCTCCCGGTGGTGCTGGTCAGCGGCGACGACCTCGAAACGAGCTGGTCTTTCTACAGCGCCGCCGGGGCCGATGCCTACTTGGTCAAACCGCTGGACGTGCAAACCCTGTCCGCCTTGTTGCAGCGCAGGTTGCGATGACATGGCAAGCGGCCCTTTTCGCCACCACCAGCGTGTCGCCGGCGTCCTGCTGGTGATCGGTGGCCTGCTGGCCGCGCTCGGTCTGGCGGGCGGGCACCTGGGCACCCGGATCGACCGCGAGACACTGATGGCGGCAGGCCTGAGTCTGGTGTTGGCTGGCTGCTGGCAGTTGTGGACCCAGTTGCAGACCCGGCGGGTGATGGATGGACTGACCGACCAGCTGCGTTTGATGGCCAGCGTGGCGCGCCACACCGGCAGCCCGGTGCTGGTGACCGACAACGATCTCGGGGTGGTGTGGTGCAACGAGGCCTTCGTGCGCGAGACCGGGTACAGCCTTGACGAGGTGCGTGGACAACACCCCGGCCGCTGGCTGCGTTCCCCGGAGGCGGACCCGGTGGCGGTCGAGCGCATCCGGGATGCCTTGCGCGACCATACGGACATCGACATCGAATTGTTGCACCGCTACCGCGACGACCGCGACCGGTGGGTGCGCCTGATCATCTCGTCCCAACGCGACGATCAGGGCCGCGCCAGCGGGTTTGTGGCGGTCCTGGTTGACATCGACCGGCAGGTCCGCACCCAGGTGACTTTGCAGCAAACCGTGCGCCACAAAGACGCGCTGATGCAGTCCCTGGACGAATACATGATCGTGGCCGAGGTCGATGTCCAGGGGCGCTTGACGCGGGTCAACCAGCGGTTTCAGGAAATCAGCGGCTACAGCGAGGCCGAGCTGGTCGGCCAGGGTTTTGGCGTGGTGAGCTCGGGCTGGCACACGCCGACCTTCTGGCGCAACATGTGGTTCCGCATCGGCCGCGGCTTTCCGTGGCGTGGCGAGATCTGCAACCGCAGCAAGGAAGGGCGTCTTTACTGGGTGCAGACGCTGATCGCGCCGCTTGTGGGGGCCGACGGCCAGGTCGAAAAATACGTGGCGATCCAGCTCGACATTTCCGAGCAACGGCTGGCGCAGATCGAGCTGAACAAGAGCCAGTCGATGCTGACCCGCACGAGCCAGCTCGCCGGCGTGGGCGGCTGGTATGCCTTGCCGGGCAGCAACACCCTCCATGTGACACCCGAGTGCCTGCAGCTGCTGGGCGCTGAAGTGGGGGATATCCGCACACTGGACGATTTCTGGAAGTGCTTTGATGCCGGTGCCCGCCTGGTGGTGCGCGACCAGCTCAAGGCCCTGGTGGATCACCAGCGCGCCGAGGTGGACCTCGTGGCACCCCTTCGCTCCACGACGGGAAGCCCGACCCGCTGGGTGAAGATGCTGGCGAGCTACCGGGTGGCGGGTGCAGACGACAAAGGCCGGCGGTCGCAGCGCATCATCGGGGCGGTGCAGGACTACACGCAGCAGGTCCAGTCGCAGCAACGCATCCGCGAAGAACAGCGCATCCTGCACAGCGCCATGGACGCCATCGGCGAAGCGTTTGCGCTGTACGACCAGGACCTGCGGCTGGTGTATTTCAATGACGAATACGCCGCCTGGCTGCCCTCTGACGTTCCCGCCCGCCAGGGCATGCGGTACGACGAAGTGCTGGGTCTCGTCGCCCGGCGGGGCGACATTCCCGAGGCCGTCGGACGCGAGGCCGAATGGGTGCAGGAGGTGCTGCACGCGCCCCGCAAACCCGGGCCCGACCGCGTTCGCCAGATGGGCGATGGGCGCTGGATCCGCTTCATCGACCGGGTGACCGCCGACGGCTTCCGGGTCGTGTTTCGCAACGACGTGACCGAACTGCAGAACGCGCTGATCCAGGCCGACGCTGCGGCCCTGAGCAAAGGCCAGTTCCTGGCCAACATGAGCCACGAGATCCGCACTCCCATCAACGCCATCATGGGGCTGCTGCAGCTGCTCGGCTACACCCGCCTGGACGCTGAGCAGACCGACATGGTGGGCAAGTCGCTGATGGCGACGCGGTCCTTGCTGGGCATCCTCAACGACATCCTGGACCACTCGAAGATCGAGGCCGGCATGATGCAGCTGCACGAGGTGCCGTTCCGCCTGGCCGACCTGCGCCACGAGCTGGAAGTGATCCTGTCGGGGGCGCTGGGCAATAAGGCGCTGGACCTGGTGTATCAGATGGACGCGGGGCTGCCGGCGGTGGTGGTGGGCGATCCGGTGCGGCTCAAGCAGGTGCTCATCAACCTGGGCGGCAACGCTGTCAAGTTCACCGGGTCGGGGCGCGTGACCCTGCGCTGGCGGCTGCTGGGGCGCGAAGCGGGGCGGGTCCGCATCCGTTTCGCGGTCGAAGACACCGGCATCGGCATCGCGCCGGAGCAGCAGGCGCGCATTTTTGACAGCTTCTCGCAGGGCGAGTCGTCCACCGCGCGGCGGTTTGGGGGCTCGGGCCTAGGGCTGACCATCAGCCAGCGCCTGGTGTCGTTCATGGGCGGGAAGATCGCCCTGGTCAGCGCACCGGGACAGGGCAGCACCTTTGCCTTCGAGGTCGAGCTGGCAGAGGGTTCGGAGGCCGATGTGCCCCTGCTGGAGCACAGCCCTGCGCCTGGCGCCGGCGGTCAGAGGCTGGACGGCTTGCGCCTTTTGCTGGTGGAAGACAACCCGCTCAACCAGGAGGTCGCTCTGGCGATGCTGCGGCGCGAGGGGGCGGCGGTGGTGCTGGCGGAAAACGGCCAGCAGGCGGTCGACGCGCTGCGTGCCGACCCCGAGGGCTTTGATCTTGTGCTGATGGACATGCAGATGCCGGTGCTTGACGGCCTGCAGGCCACGGAATACATCCGCGATGAACTGGGCCTGCGCGCTTTGCCCGTGCTGGCCATGACCGCCAACGCCATGCAGGCGGACCGCGAACGCTGTCTGCAGGCGGGCATGAACGCCCACATCGGCAAACCGTTCGACATCGATCAGGTGGTGCTTCTGATCCGCCGGTTCACGGGGGCGGCCGCGGTCGAACCGCCGTGCCCGTCACCCGGGCACGTTGCGGAGCGCGACGAACCCCCGATTCTGGAAGACGAGGCCGCCTTGCGCCGCCTCGGAGGCCAACAGATGCTTTTGAACCAGCTGCGCCAACGGTTTCTGGCCAGTGCCGAAAGCCTGCTCAGGCAGGCGCAGGCCTGTGCCGCGCGCAGCGAGTGGAGCAAGGCGGCCGACGCGGTGCACCAGCTCAAAGGCAGTGCCGGGGTGGTGGGGGCCGAGCGGCTGGCGCTTGACTGCGCCAAGGTGGAGCAGGCCTTGCGCGCCTGCGAGGGTGGGGTGGCCGATGGGGCAGGCACTTCGCGGTTGTGGCTGCTGGAGCAACCGCTGCGGGCGACCCTGGTCGCGCTGGGCACTGACGAATCCGCCGCGGTGGAGGTTCCGGACGCGACAACCGATGCATCCACCCCCGGCGATTCCGCTCTGGAGGGGTGCCTGGCGGACCTGCGGGGGCTCAAGACTTTGCTCGATCTTTCCGATATGTCGTCCATCGATCAGCACGAACAGTGGCTGGCCGACCACCCGATGGCCCGGGGTGCCCGTTTTGAGCAACTCAACGCGCTGATGGAGGCGATGAACCTTCCGGCTGCGGGTGAGGCGTGTGCGCGGCTGCTGGACCTTCCCGGGGGCACCGGACCGGACCGGGCATTTGCAGACACCAGGGAGGCACACCGTGAAGACGGAGTGCTTCCATTCCATTCAACAGCGAGCGAAGTCAGACCATGAGAACCAACCTGCCAGTCAGCCAGAAGGCTTACGACTTTCCGGCGGACCAGACGCTGATTTCGGTGACCGACCTCAAGGGGCGCATCACCTACTGCAACGCGAATTTCGTCGCTGTCAGCGGCTACGCGCGCCAGGAACTCATGGGGCAGCCGCACAACATCGTGCGCCACCCCGACATGCCGGAAGAAGCCTTCCGCGACATGTGGGCCACCATCGAGAGCGGCCACCCGTGGACCGGGCTCGTCAAGAACCGGCGCAAGAGCGGCGACCACTATTGGGTGCGCGCCAACGCCACACCCGTTCGCAACGGCGAGCGCATCGTCGGCTACCTGTCGGTCCGCACGCGGCCGACCGATGAGGAGATCGAAGGCGTCGACCGGCTCTACGCCACCATGCGCGCCGAGGCCGCAGCGGGCAAGCTCAAGCACCGCCTGCGCCGCGGTGAGGTGATCCGTTCGGGCCTGATCGGCTGGTTGGGGCGTCTGCTGCGTCCGGGCTTGCGCGGGCAACTGCTGCTGCTGGGCGCCTGGTCGGCGCTTGGGCCGCTCGTGGGTGCGCTGCTGGATGCGTCCGTGTTGGTGACGCTGGCGGCCACGGCCCTCACGGTGGGCACCGGTGCGTTGCTCAGCATCCACCAGGTGTTGCGTCCTTTGCACGCCGTGGTGGAGACGGCCAACCTGATCGCCAGCGGGGACCTGACCAGTCTGGTCAAGGTGGACGGGCGCAGCGAGATCCGGCAGTTGCAATTGGCGCTGGCCCAGCTGGTGGTTTCGGTCCGCACCGTGGTGCGCGATGTGCGGCACGAGGTGGCCAACCTGCGCGGGGCGACGCAGGAGATCGCCGCCGGCAACCAGGACATGTCGTCCCGCACCGAATCGCAGGCCACCAACCTGGAGCAGACCGCCTCGTCGATGGAAGAGATCAACGGCACGACGCAGCAGACCACCCAGCTGGCCCGCGACGGCGCCAGCGTGGCGCGCGAAACCTCGGGGGTGACCCGGCGCAGCCATGAGGCGGTGCTGGCCGTGGCCCAGACCATGCAGGACATCGCCGCGTCGTCGCGCCAGATCGGCGACATCATCCAGGTGATCGAAGGCGTGGCGTTCCAGACCAACATCCTGGCCCTCAATGCCGCGGTCGAGGCGGCGCGGGCGGGTGAGCAGGGGCGTGGCTTTGCCGTGGTGGCGGCTGAAGTGCGCGCGCTGGCCCAGCGCACCACCGCAGCGGCCAAGGAGATCCGCGGACTGATTGAAGACTCGCGCCAGCGCGTGGACACCGGCTCGGCCCGCACGGCCGATGCGCAGACACGCATGGACGAGGCCATGCAGTCGGTCGAGCGTGTGGCCAGCGTGCTGGAAGACATCAGCCACGCCACGGGCGAACAGTCCACGGGCGTCTCGCGCGTGAGCACGGCGCTGATGGACATGGACGGCATCACGCAGCAGAACGCCGCCATGGTGGAGGAGCTGGCGGCGGCGGCCCAGTCGTTGAACCACCAGGTGCAGCAGGTGCACGATTCGATCCGCGTCTTCCGCCTCACGCCCAGCGACGTGACCTTGGCCGAGATCGACGCCGTGAGCCTGCGCAAGGAGGCCAAGGAACTGGTCCGGCAAGACGGCGCCATCGACTACCAAGCGGTTTTGCAGGAGCACCAGCAGTACGTGGTGGACCTGCGCAACGCGGTCATGCGCAAGCTGCGCATGGACGCCGACCGCCTGCGGCGCGACAACTGCTGCGAGCTCGGCAGCTGGCTGAACGGTCCGGGCGGGCAGCGCTATGGCCACGTGCCGGTGTTCCGCGAACTGATCCGGCAGCACAAGACCGTGCACCAGGAAGTTGGCCGTGCGGCCGATGCCGTCAACCAGGGGCGCTACCCCGATGCGCTGGCCCTGCTGGAGTCCGGCCAGCTGGTGCAGCAGTCTTCGCGCGCCATGATGGGCGCGCTCAAATCGCTGTCGGAACAGCAACAGCGCGCCATGGTGGAGGCAGAGCTGCGCTGACCGCCCCGGTCAGGCGAAGACGCCCGCGGTGTCTTCCATGCGGGCGCTGACTTCGCCCAGATGGTGCAGCGTGTCGCCCCAGCTCATTTCCAGCTGGGTGAGCTTCTTGAAGTAGTGGCTGCCAATGTACTCGTCGGTCACGCCGATGCCGCCGTGCAGCTGCACCGACTGCTGGCCGACGAAGCGCATCGATTGGCCCAGCTGTACCTTGGCCCGTGCCATCGCGCGGCGGCGTTCGGGGGCTGGTGCATTCAGCTTCAGGCAGGCGTAGAAGTTCATCGAGCGCGCCAGTTCCAGCTGCATCTTCATGTCGGCCACGCGGTGGCGCAACGCCTGGAAGCTTGCGATCGCCACGCCGAACTGCTTGCGCGTGTTCATGTAGTCCACGGTGAGAGCCACGGTCTTGTCCATCACGCCCACGGCCTCGGCGCAGACAGCGGCGATGCCGATGTCCACCGCGTGTTCCAGCGCGGCCAGGCCGTCGGTGGTGATCAGGCTGGCGGTGGCGTTGGCGAGGGTCACATCGGCCGCACGGCCGCCGTCCTGCGTGCCATAACCTTGGGTGCCCACGCCGGTGGCGCTGCGCTCCACGAGGAACAAGGCGATCTGCCCGTTGGCCACCGCGGGCACGATGAAGGCGTCGGCCTGGTCGCCGGCGGGCACCACGCTCTTGACGCCACTCACCGTCCAGCCGTTGCCGGCCTGCGCGGCGGTGGTTTTGCAGGCATCCAGCTGGTAGCGCGCGCCGCGTTCCTGCTGGGCCAGCACCACCAGCGACTCGCCCGAGGCGATGCGCGGCAACCAGGCGGCCTTGACGTCCGCACCCGCATAGCCACCGATCACTCCGCCCGCAATCAGCGTCTGCGCCAGCGGCTCCAGCACGATGCCGCGGCCCAGTTCTTCCATCACCACCATGCCCTCGACCGGGCCCATGCCCAGGCCGCCATCGGCTTCGCTGATGTAAAGGCCCGCCAGGCCGAGTTCGGCCAGTTCGTTGTAGGCACCGCGGTCAAAGCCGCCGGCTTTCACGATCGCGCGGCGGCGCTCGAAGTCGTAGCCCTTGTCTACCCACTTGCGCACGGCGTCGCGCAGCTGTTCCTGGTCGTCGGAAAAATCGAAGTCCATGTTGTGTCTCCTTAGCCCAAAACGGTTTGCGCGACGATGTTGCGTTGCACTTCGTTGCTGCCGCCGTAAATGGTGGTCTTGCGCAGGTTGAAGTAGGTGGAGGCGAGCGGCGCATTGGCCACGGTGCCGCCGGGAAAGTCGCCTTGCCAGCCGGCTTCCATGGCCTCTTCGATGAAGGGCACGGCGAATGGCCCGGCGGCCAGCATCATGAGTTCGGCGTAACGCTGCTGGATCTCGCTGCCCTTGATCTTGAGCAGGCCGGCGATGTCCAGCGAGTTCTTGCCGGACTTCTCGGCCGAGAGCACGCGCAGCACCAGCATTTCCAGCGCCACCACGTCCACCTCCAGCAGCGCGATCTGGTCGCGGAAACGCGTGTCGTTCCAGACCCCTTCGGCCTTGGCGATGCGCTTCAGGCGCTCCAGCTCGCGCTTGGCGCGGTTCACGTCGGCGATGTTGGTGCGCTCGTGGCTGAGCAGGTGCTTGGCGTAGGTCCAGCCCTTGTTCTCTTCACCGATCAGGTTCTCGGCGGGCACCTTCACGTTGTCGAAGAAGACTTCGTTGACCTCGCATTCGCCGTCGAGCAGCTTGATCGGCCGCACGCTCACACCGGGCGACTTCATGTCGATCAGCAGGAAGCTGATGCCGGTCTGCGGTTTGCCCTCGGTGCTGGTGCGCACCAGGCAGAAGATCCACTCGCCGTACTGGCCGAGCGTGGTCCAGGTTTTCTGGCCGTTGACAAGGTAATGGTCACCCTGGCGCTCGGCGCGGCATTTGACCGAGGCCAGGTCCGAGCCCGAGCCAGGTTCGCTGTAGCCCTGGCTCCACCAGACTTCGCCACTGGCGATGCCAGGAAGAAAACGCTCCTGCTGTTCCTTGTTGCCGAAGGCCATGATGACCGGCGCCACCATCACCGGGCCGAAGGGCACGATGCGCGGCGCACCGGCCAGCGCGCATTCTTCTTCGAACAGGTGTTTCTGCACCGCGGTCCAGCCCGGGCCGCCAAACGGCTGGGGCCAGCCGTAGCCCAGCCAGCCCTTCTTGCCGAGGATCTTGGCCCAGCGCTGCATGTCGTCGCGGCTCAGGCGCAGCGCGTTGTGGACCTTGTGGGCGATATCGGCGGGCAGGTTGTCCTTGACCCAGGCTCGAACTTCTTCGCGGAACGCCTGCTCTTGCGGCGTGAATGCCAAATCCATGCTTGTCTCCTGGTGAATGGCGAGGCCCAGATGGCAGGGCCTCGCTCAACGGCGCACAGTTTGGCACGACCGTTCGTTTTACCCCTGTCCGGGCTGCGACAAGCCGAGTTGCTCGTGCAGGTTTTGCAACTGGGCCCGCAGATGTTCCACGGTCTCCTCCAGACTGGCCACACGGCGGGTGAGGGCGATCACTTCGTCTTCGGTCATGCCGGTGCCGTTGTGGCTTGCGGAGGCTGCCAACACGCTGGCATCCACCGGGCCACACAGCAGGTGGGCCCAGCGTTGTTCCCGGGCACCCGGCGCGCGCGGCAGCTTCACCACCAGCGCGCCACCCTTTTCAGGCGAACGGTCCTGCAGCTCTTCGAGGAACGCGTCCACCGAGGCGATGTCGAGGAACTTGTACCAGCGCTCGGTGTTCAGGCGCAGCTCGCCCGCGGTCTGCGGGCCGCGCAGCATCAACATGCCCAGCAGCACGGCGGATTGCTCGGGCACGCCCACGGCACGCTGGAAGTTGTGTTCGTAGCGCGTGACGCGGCCACCGCTGGTCTCCACCACCATGTGCAGCTGACGCAAGCCGTCGATGGCTTCGCCGATTTCGCCCTCGGTCAGCGTGAGCACCGGTTCGCGGCTCGACTTCTGGTTGCAGCCGCTCTGCAGGCTGTTGAGCGTGAGCGGGTAGTTGTCGGGCACGGTGCGCGCCTTTTCCATCAGCGTGCCGAGCACGCGCGCTTCGCTGATGGACAAAGGACGCTGGTCAAAGCGGTGCACGCGGGGACCGGCGGGAGAGGGATGGTGTTCCAGGGTCATTACACTTCGTGGCCATGTCAGCCGTATATAAAAACATCGTTATTCTGATCTCAGGCAGCGGCTCGAACATGGCCGCCATCGTCAGGGCCGCCGAGCGGCGTCAATGGGGTGCAAAACTCGGCGCCCGCGTGGCGGCGGTCATCAGCAACAAGGCAGAAGCGGGCGGTCTGGTCATTGCCCGAGAACATCACATCGCCACCGCGGTGCTGGACCACAAAGGGTTTGCGTCGCGCGAGGCTTTCGATGCCGCGCTGATGGCCGAGATCGACCGCCACGCGCCTGCGCTGGTGGTGCTGGCCGGCTTCATGCGCATCCTCACGCCCGGGTTTGTGGCGCACTATGAAGGCCGGTTGGTCAACATCCACCCCAGCCTGCTGCCCGCCTTCACCGGCCTGAACACCCACCAGCGCGCCATCGACATGGGCTGCAAGTTCGCCGGTGCCACCGTGCACCGCGTGACCGCCGAGCTCGACCACGGCGCGATCCTCGATCAGGCCGTGGTGCCGGTGTTGCCGGGTGATACCGCGCGGTCGCTCGCGGAGCGGGTGCTGACGCAGGAGCACGTCATGTATCCGCGTGCGGTTGAGAAGTTGCTGGCGGAGATGGGCTAAAACGCCAACCGGTGCAGAGCAACGAAGGGCAGTCAGCCCAGAACGCGGTGGAACCGGCTTTGCCGGGCCACTCGCGTTGCCCCCTAGGGGGTGACGCCGAAGGCGGCGCCGGGGGTTACATAGACCGATGGAACACCAGCCCCGCATGCTCGCGCATCGCGTGGAACTTGATCTTTGGCCAGTTCGCCTCCACGGCGCGCAGGGTGGCCGAGTGGTCCACCAGCAGCGTGGGCGCGTCCACGGCATCCAGCGCGACACGGTGGCTGTTGGCGTCGATGAACTTCTTGAGCTCGATCTCGCCACCGTCTTCCGGCGCACAAGTCACCCAGCGCGCAACCTGATAGGGGCTGTTCATGATGCGGGCCTTGACGCCGTATTCGTGCTCCAGCCGGTGCGCCACCACTTCAAACTGCAGCTGGCCCACGGCGCCGAGCAGCAGCACCGAGCCCGCGACCGGACGGAACACCTGGATCGCGCCTTCTTCGCCCAGCTGGGTCAGGCCCGCGCGCAGCTGCTTGCTGCGCAGCGGATCGGCCACTTCCACGCTGCGGATGATTTCGGGTGCGAAGAAGGGCAGGCCGGTGAACTGCAGGCTCTCGCCCTCGGTCAGCGTGTCGCCGAGCTGCAGCACACCGTGGTTCGGGATGCCGATGATGTCGCCGGCAAAGGCTTCGTCCAGCAGCTCGCGGCGCTGTGACAGAAAGCTCACCACGGTGTTGGGCCGCAGGTCCTTGCCGCTGCGCACCACCCTGAGCTTCATGCCGCGTTCAAAGTGGCCGCTGGCCACGCGCACGAAGGCGATGCGGTCGCGGTGCGCCGGGTCCATGTTGGCCTGGATCTTGAAGACCACGCCAGTGAATTTGGGTTCTTCGGGGTGCACCACGCGCTGGATGGCGGGGCGGTAGCCCGGGGGTGGTGCCAGGTCCACCAGCGCATCGAGCACTTCACGCACGCCGAAGTTGTTGACCGCCGAGCCGAACAGCATGGGCGTCTGTTTGCCGGCCAGGAATTGTTCTTCATCGAACGCGGGCGAAGCGCCTTCGACCAGCTCCAGTTCGCCTTTGGCCTGCTCGAACTCGGCGCCAAAGCGTTTCAGGCTCTCGGGGTTGTCCAGACCGACCAATACGTCTTCGTCACCGCCGCGGCGGTCTTCGCCGGCCGCGAACACGCGCATCTGGTCGGTGCGGCGGTCGTACACACCGCGGAAGGTCTTGCCCATGCCCACGGGCCAGGTGAACGGCACCACGGTCATGCCCAGTTCACGTTCGATCTCGTCCATCAGGTCCAGCGGGGCCTGCACCTCGCGGTCCATCTTGTTGACGAAGGTGAGGATGGGCGTGTTGCGCGCGCGGCAGACCTGCAACAGGCGCCGGGTCTGGGGCTCCACACCGTTGCCCGCGTCGATCACCATCAGCGCAGCGTCCACCGCAGTGAGCACGCGGTAGGTGTCTTCGCTGAAATCCTGGTGGCCCGGGGTGTCGAGCAGGTTGATCACGCAGTCGCGGTATTCCATCTGCATCACCGACGACGCCACGGAAATGCCACGTTGTTTCTCGATCTCCATCCAGTCGGATGTGGCGTGGCGCGCGGCCTTGCGCGCCTTCACCGAGCCGGCGATGTTGATGGCACCCGAGAACAGCAGCAGCTTCTCGGTCAAGGTGGTTTTACCCGCGTCGGGGTGGGAGATGATGGCGAAGGTGCGGCGACGCTTCACCTGATTCGAAATTTCGGACATAGCCCATGATTATCGCGGGTGGGACAATAGAAGGATGCACCCCAAAGCCCTTCTGGACGAAAGCTCCATCCTGATCGAACAGGTTTTTAAGTTCGACCACCCCACCGACGCGGTGGTCGCGCGCCATTTTCGTGAGAACCGGTCGCTTGGCCCCCGCGAGCGCGCCACGTTGTCCGATACCGTTTACGCCATCTTGCGCGAGCGTCTGAAATTCGAGTGGCTGGCCCGCTCCGGTACCGGCTCCAAATGGCGGCGTCTGGCCATTCTGGGTTTTCCGGGCGATCGCGACTTCCTCAAGAGCGCGTTGACCGAGGTTGAAAAGACCTGGTGGGACAACTGCCTCGCGGTGAAAGATGCCGACCTCATGGCGCAGCACCGCCACAACCTGCCCGATTGGCTGGCCACCGCGCTGCGTGATCAGGTGGGCGATGAGTTCGATGCGCTGGTGGCGAGCCTGAACCAGCCCGCGCCGCTGGACCTGCGAGTCAATGTGCTGAAGAAAAAGCGCGAAGCGGTGTTGGCGGAGTTGCGCCAGGCTGGGCTGGTGTGTGAGCCCACCGCTTACTCGCCGCTGGGCATCCGCCTGCAGGGCAAGCCTTCATTGGCCAAGCTGCCCGCTTTTGTGCAGGGCGATGTGGAAGTGCAGGACGAAGGTTCGCAACTGCTGGCCCTGTTGCTGGACGCCAAACGCGGCGAGATGGTGGTCGATTTTTGCGCCGGTGCCGGTGGCAAGACCCTGGCCATCGGCGCGGCCATGCGCAACAGCGGCAGGCTCTACGCGTTTGACACCTCCGGGCATCGGCTGGATGCCCTCAAGCCCCGGCTGGCGCGCAGCGGTTTGTCCAATGTGCACCCGGTGGCGATTGCGCACGAACGTGACGACCGCATCAAACGCCTGGCCGGCAAGATCGACCGGGTGCTGGTCGATGCGCCGTGCTCGGGCCTGGGCACGCTGCGCCGCAGTCCGGATCTGAAGTGGCGCCAGACGCCGCAGACCGTGGCTGCCCAGGCCGAACTCCAGCAGGCCATATTGAACAGCGCGGCCCGACTGCTCAAGCCGGGTGGGCGGCTGGTGTACGCCACCTGCAGCCTGCTGCCGGCGGAGAACGAAGCGGTAGCAGGGGCCTTTTCAGAGGCTCACCAGGACTTTGAGGTCGTGCCGGTCGCGGGCCTGCTGGCCGTTGCCCAGGTGCCGCAGCCGGACGGTCTGTGCCAGGGCGAGGACGGGCAATGGCTCCGTTTGTGGCCGCATCGGCATGCAACGGACGGCTTTTTTTCTGCCGTCTGGCGGAAAAAGGTCTGAAAGATCGGCCAATGAGCTATTTCGCCTGCGCAGTACCCCCTCGGGGTGCTGCCTGGTGATTGTTGATTTGCACCCCCGGCTTTAAAATTGCAGCCCGCTGCGGACCTGTCCTGGACAGGTCCGTTTGGCAGACTGTCGCCTTCGTGGGCGGTTGAATAGGACCTTGATGATTGCTTCTGATTCCGGATTTTTTTCCAGTTTGTGGGATGGCCTGATCCAGTTTCTGGCCCATGGTTTGACCGGTGCGGCTTGGTGGCAGGTGCTGCTGGTCGCTTTGGTGTTCACCCACATCACCATTGCCAGCGTCACGATCTACCTGCACCGTCACTCGGCGCACCGTGCACTCGACCTGCACCCCATTGCTTCGCACTTCTTCCGTTTCTGGCTCTGGCTGACCACCGGTCAGGTGACCAAGGAGTGGACCGCTGTGCACCGCAAGCACCACGCCAAATGCGAGCGCGAAGGTGATCCGCACAGCCCGGTGGTGTTCGGTATCAAGAAGGTGTTCTGGCAGGGTGCCGAGTTGTACCGCGCCGAGTCCAAGAACCAGGAGACCCTGGACCGCTACGGCCACAACACGCCGACCGACTGGATCGAGCGCAACGTGTACACCGGCCACTCGGTGCTGGGCGTTGCGCTGATGTTGATCATTGACGTGACTTTGTTTGGTGCGCTGGGCCTGTCGGTCTGGGCGCTGCAGATGGCCTGGATTCCGATCACCGCGGCCGGCATCATCAACGGCATCGGCCACTGGTGGGGTTATCGCAACTTCGAAGCCACCGATGCCAGCACCAACGTGTCGCCCTGGGGCATCGTCATTGGCGGCGAGGAGCTGCACAACAACCACCACACCTACCCGACCTCGGCCAAGCTGTCGGTCAAGCCTTACGAGTTCGACATTGGGTGGATGTACATCACCATCCTGAAGTCGCTGGGATTGGCCACGGTGAAGAAGCTGCCGCCCAAGATGGCGTTCGGTGACGTGAAGCCCGTTGCCGACGAAAAGACGCTGGAAGCCATCATCGCCAACCGCTACGAAGTGATGGCCGGTTACGCACGCGAGATGCGCGCTGCCTGCCAGCGTGAAGTCGAAGGTCTGAAGGCCCGCAGCGCCGACGCTTCGGTGCTGGATGCGGCCCGCCGCTGGCTGCACCGCGATGACGACAAGGTGCCTGCTGACGTCAAGCCGCAACTGGCCCTGGCCCGGGCCGAACACCCGGTGCTCGACAAGATGGTCACCATGCGCGAAGAACTGCGCGCCCTGTGGTCCAGCACGAACGCCACCCGTGAACAACTGGCCAGCGACCTGCAGGCCTGGTGCCGCCGCGCGGAAGAAAGTGGCATTGCTGCGCTGCGCGACTTCTCCGTGAAACTGCGCTCCGCGCATGCATAGGATTTGACCCACACCGGCAACAAAAAAGCCGCTGTGAAAACAGCGGCTTTTTTGTGGAAGAAACCTAGCTGAATTACTTCAGCTTGATTTCCTTGTAGTCCACGTGCTTGCGAGCTTTGGGATCAAATTTCTTGATCAGCATCTTCTCGGGCGTGGTCTTCTTGTTCTTGGTCGTGGTGTAAAAGTGGCCGGTACCCGCAGTGGATTCCAGCTTGATCTTTTCGCGTCCGCCTTTGGTTGCCATGTTGCGTGCTCCTTAAGCTTGGCCGCGTGCGCGCAGGTCTGCGAGCACGGCATCGATGCCGTTTTTGTCGATCAGGCGCAGGGCAGCACCCGATACGCGCAGGCGAACCCAGCGGTTTTCGCTTTCGACCCAGAAACGGCGGTATTGCAGGTTCGGCAGGAACCGGCGCTTGGTTTTGTTGTTGGCGTGGGAAACATTGTTCCCGACCATGGGCTTCTTGCCCGTTACGTCGCAGACGCGTGCCATGAGGACACTCCGATCTCATCAAACGGCCGCTACCCGTGCGGTAGGGGCCTCACCTCGCCAGAAAAAGGGTGGCGGTAACCCGAATTTTGCAACGCACAGCAGAGGCTGTTTGCAGCAAAGCCTGCCATTATATGCAATTTGGCCAGAAACGAATCAGAACTGCCGACCAATGGCTAATCCGTGGTCGGACGATGTGTCCCATTCCAGGGGTACCGCGGAACGGGCTTCGCCCGGCCGCAGGTGCCGCCCCCTTCAAAGGGGGAGACGCCGTAGGCGGCGCAGGGGGTTATCCCTCCTGTTCCAGAAAACGCTGGGCGTCGAGTGCTGCCATGCAGCCGGTGCCAGCGCTGGTGATGGCTTGGCGGTACACGTGGTCCTGCACGTCGCCAGCGGCAAACACGCCGGGCACGCTGGTCATCGTGGCCATGCCCTTCAATCCGGATTGCGTGACGATGTAGCCGTCTTTCATCTCCAGCTGACCTTTGAAGATGTCGGTGTTGGGGCTGTGGCCGATGGCGATGAAGCAGCCTTTGAGCGTGAGGTCTTCGGTCTCGCCGGTCTTCACACTTTTCAGGCGCACACCGGTCACACCGCTCGGGTCGCCCAGCACCTCGTCTAGCGTGAAATAGGTTTTGAGTTCGATCTTGCCCGCAGCAACTTTCTCCATCAGCTTGTCGACCAGGATGGGTTCGGCCTTGAAGGTGTCGCGACGGTGCACCAGCGTGACTTTTCGGGCGATATTGGACAGGTACAGGGCTTCTTCGACGGCGGTGTTGCCTCCACCCACGACCGCCACGTCCTGCTCGCGGTAGAAAAATCCATCGCAGGTGGCGCAACCCGACACGCCCTTGCCCATGAAGGTTTCTTCGGAGGGCAGGCCCAGGTACTTGGCCGAGGCGCCGGTGGCGATGATCAGGGCATCGCAACTGTATTCACCACTGTCGCCCTTGAGCACAAAAGGACGCTTGGAAAAATCGACCGCATTGATGTGATCGAACACGATCTCGGTCTTGAAGCGTTCGGCGTGTGCCTGGAAGCGCTGCATCAGTTCCGGGCCCTGAACGCCGTCCACGTCGGCGGGCCAGTTGTCCACGTCGGTGGTGGTCATGAGCTGGCCGCCCTGGGCGATACCCGTGATGAGCAGCGGGTTCAAGTTCGCGCGAGCCGCATACACTGCAGCGGTGTAGCCCGCCGGGCCGGAACCTAAAATAAGAACTTTAGTGTGCTTCATGGTGCAAATCCCCATCAAAAAGTGGGGGTGTGTGGTTTAGAGTCGATAGTTCAACCGTTGCGCTCGGGCCTTGGCGTGCATCGCCATGCATCGCCATGCGGGGCAACCGGCCTTTCGAAGCATTGTATGGAAGAGCGCTGCAACAGCAGTCTGACCAGAGGTATATACGCATGTCCATTCTGTCCAATCTGGATTTGATTCGCCGGGTCCCGCTGTTTTCCACGCTGACGCAGGCGCAGGCCGAGTCCGTCGCAGATGCGGTCATCAAACGGCGTTTCAAGCGCGGGGAGTGCATCGTTGAACAAGGCAAGAAGTCCAATTTTCTGGCCATCGTGTTGACGGGGCGCGCCCGTGTGGTGACCACCGATGCCCGTGGCCGGGAAGTCATCCTGGCCACCATGAACCCGGGCGACTACGTGGGCGAGATGAGCCTGATCGACAACCAGCCGCACTCGGCCACCGTGCGCGCCGAGGTGCAGACCGATGTGCTGATTCTGGGACGACCCGAGTTCGCCCGTTGCCTGCCCGAGAACACCTCCATGGCCTATGCCGTGATGAAAGGACTGGTGCAGCGCCTGCGCCATGCCGATCGCAAGATCGAGTCGCTGGCCTTGATGGACGTTTACGGCCGTGTGGCGCGGGCCTTGCTGGAGTTTGCGCGGCCCGACAAGGACGGGCAGCTCGTGATTCGGGAACGGGTGTCTCGCCAGGATGTGGCCAAGATGATCGGTGCGTCGCGAGAAATGGTCAGCCGGGTCATGAAAGACCTGGAAGACCGGGGCTTCATCGAGGTGAGCGAAGACGGAACCACCGTGGTCAAGGAACGGCTCAACTCGCTGGGCTGAAGCGCCGTCCGGTCGCGCTGGCCGCGACTCCAGATTCTCCTCGTCTGCGCGACATGTGTTACCGGTTTGCCGGCTCCTGGCCCGTGTGGCCTTGGGGTAAGCTTGCTGCCGAACCGCAGCGAGGACCATGACTTATTCACTCAACACACTGAATGCCGATCGGGCTCAAGCCACGCCCGGTGGGCTGGCCCGTTTCACCCAGGAGATCGGGCTGGTGGTGGGCGCTGCGGCACTGGCCTTCTGGTTTCTCGCGTTGTTGAGCCATTCATTGGTGGATCCTGCCTGGAGCACGACGGGGTCCAGGGCCGAGGTGGGCAACTGGGGTGGCCAGCTGGGAGCGCTGCTGGCCGACGCGAGCTACTACCTGTTGGGCTGGTCGGTCTGGTGGTGCTTTTTTGCCGGTTTGCGGACATGGCTGTCGGCTTTGGCAGGGCGGTTGCGTGGCCAGCAGCCCCAGGCCATCTCGCAGGATGAGCATGGGGTTGTGCGCTGGTGGCAAACCCCGTGGGCGCGTCGGCTCGCTTACGTGCTGGCGTTGCTGGTGTTGCTGAGCGCCAGCGTAGTGCTGGAGTGGAGCCGCCTGTATCGGCTGGAGCCGCATTTGCCGGGAACCGCGGGTGGTGTGCTGGGTCATGCGCTTGGACCTGTTGCGGTGCGCTGGCTGGGTTTCACGGGTTCGGCGCTGGGCATGCTCGCTTTGCTCGTGATCTGCCTGCCCAGGGTGTTCCGCTTTTCCTGGGGTCAGTGGGCCGAACACCTGGGTGCCTGGCTGGACAACTGGTTTGAATCGCGTCGCGAAAAACGCGAGGCGGTCGAAGACCAGCGCATCGGGGAAATGGCTGCACGCGAGCGCGAAGAAGTGGTCAAGGTCGAACGCGTCGAGAGCGAAGAGCACCACCCCACCCCGGTCCTGATCGAGTCCACCCTGGTGGACGTGCCGAAGAGTGAGCGCGTGGCCAAAGAACGGCAAAAACCGCTGTTCGTCGAAATGCCCGACAGCAAGCTGCCGCAGGTGGACCTGCTGGACAGCGCGCCGCTGCACCAGGCGGGCGTGGACAGCCAGACGCTGGAGATGACGAGCCGCCTGATCGAGAAAAAACTCAAGGACTTTGGCGTCGACGTGCGCGTGGTGGCCGCAGCTCCCGGCCCCGTGATCACGCGCTACGAAATCGAGCCGGCCACGGGCGTCAAAGGCTCGCAGATCGTGAACCTGGGGCGCGATCTGGCGCGTTCCTTGTCCCTGGTTTCGATCCGCGTGATCGAAACCATTCCGGGCAAGAACCTGATGGCGCTGGAACTGCCCAACGCCAAGCGGCAGATGATCAAGCTGAGCGAAATTCTGGGCTCGTCGGTCTACAACGACGCCAAGTCGCTGCTGACCATGGGTTTGGGCAAAGACATCGGTGGCCTGCCGGTGGTAGCCGATCTGGCCAAGATGCCGCACTGCCTGGTGGCCGGTACCACCGGCTCGGGCAAGTCGGTCGGCATCAACGCCATGATCCTGTCGCTGCTGTACAAGGCCGATGCCAAGGACGTGCGCCTCTTGCTGATCGACCCGAAGATGCTGGAGATGAGCGTCTACGAAGGCATTCCGCATTTGCTCGCGCCCGTGGTCACGGACATGAAGCACGCGGCCAACGGTCTGAACTGGTGCGTGGCCGAGATGGAGAAGCGCTACAAGCTCATGAGCAAGCTCGGTGTGCGCAATCTCGCGGGCTACAACGTGAAGATCGACGAAGCCAAGGCGCGCGGCGAAATCATTGGCAACCCGTTCAGTCTCACGCCCGAACAACCCGAGCCGCTGGAGCGCCTGCCCTACATCGTGGTGGTGATCGACGAGTTGGCCGACCTGATGATGGTGGTCGGCAAGAAGATCGAAGAACTGATCGCCCGCCTGGCACAGAAGGCGCGCGCCGCCGGCATCCACCTGATTCTGGCGACGCAGCGGCCCAGCGTGGACGTGATCACCGGTCTGATCAAAGCCAACATTCCCACCCGTCTGTCGTTCCAGGTCAGCAGCAAGATCGACAGCCGCACCATCCTTGACCAGATGGGCGCCGAGAGCCTGCTGGGCATGGGCGACATGCTCTACATGCCTTCCGGCACCGGCTTCCCGGTGCGGGTGCACGGCGCTTTTGTGAGCGATGAAGAGGTACACCGCGTGGTGGCCTACCTGAAAGAGCAGGGCGGTGAGCCCAATTACATCGACGGTGTGCTGGAAGGCCCGGCGAGCGATGGCGAGGGCGGCGACATGTTTGGCGAGGGCGGTGGCGACGGCAGCGAAAAAGATGCGCTGTACGACCAGGCGGTGGAGATTGTGCTGAAGGACCGCAAGGCCAGCATCTCTTACGTGCAACGCAAACTGAAGATCGGCTACAACCGCGCCGCCCGCCTGCTCGAAGACATGGAAAAAGCCGGCATGGTCAGCGCACTGACCTCCAGCGGTCAACGCGATATTCTGGTGCCCTCGCGCGGCGAATGATGAACGGGCCTGAACCTTGTGCCCACGGCCGGGTCCCAACCGACATGATCAAAAAATTCTTGACAACGGTGACTGCGGTCGCCCTGCTGACATTCTGGGCCGTGCCCGCACAGGCCGATGGCCTGAAAGATCTGGAGCAGTTCCTGCGCGAGGTGGGCAGTGCGCAGGCCAGCTTCACCCAGGTGGTGACCTCCCCGGTGCGCAACGGTGAAACCGTGGCGCGCCGCAAGACCTCCAGCGGGCGCTTCGAATTCCTGCGCCCCAACCGCTTCCGCTTCGAGTACACGAAGCCGTTTGAGCAGACCATCGTGGCCGACGGCGAGACGCTGTGGCTGTACGACGTGGACCTGAACCAGGTGACCGCGCGCAAGCAGCAGGACGTGCTGGGCAGCACGCCCGCGGCGCTGATCGCGGCGGGCACGGATCTGCGTGCCCTGTCCGAGGTGTTTGAGCTCAAGGCTGCACCCGCAGCGGATGGCATGGAGTGGCTGGAGGCCCGCCCGCGCAACAAGGACGGGCAGTTGCAGAGCGTGCGCGTGGGATTCCGCGGCGGCCAGCTGGCGGCGCTGGAGATCGCCGACAGCCTGGGCCAGCGCTCGGTGCTGACGTTCAATCAGTGGCAGGACAACGCACCGCTGAAGGCGGAGCGGTTTCGTTTTCAGCCGCCCGTCGGCGCCGATGTGATCCGACCCTGAGAACCCGAGCGTGCCCGCCGCGATGGAAACGATGCCTTGAGCGCTCACGCCGCGCCGCACACGCCGCTGGCCGAGCGCCTGCGCCCGCGCACGCTGGCCGAGGTGATCGGGCAGCAGCACCTGCTGGGCGAGGGCATGGCGCTGCGGCTCGCGTTTGAATCGGGCCAGCCGCACAGTTGCATCCTCTGGGGCCCACCCGGTGTGGGCAAGACCACCATCGCGCGTTTGATGGCGGACGCCTTTGACGCGCAGTTCATCACCATCAGCGCGGTGCTGGGCGGCGTGAAAGACATCCGTGAGGCGGTGGAGCAGGCGCAGGCCGCACGCGATGGGCTCCAAGCGCAGCACACCATCGTGTTTGTCGATGAGGTGCACCGCTTCAACAAGAGCCAGCAGGACGCCTTTCTGCCGCACGTGGAAAGCGGCCTGTTCACCTTCATTGGCGCGACCACCGAAAACCCCTCGTTTGAGGTCAACTCGGCGCTGCTTTCGCGCGCGGCGGTCTACGTGCTGCAGCCGCTGGGCGAGGACGATCTGCGCCAGCTGATCACCCGGGCGCAAGGCATCGGTGCGGTGCCTGCGGTCGAAGCCGCTGCCGCGGACCGCCTGATCGCTTACGCCGATGGTGATGCCCGTCGCCTGCTCAACACGCTGGAGACGCTGGCGGTGGCGGCCACACGCGAGAAACTCTCCGAGGTGACGGATGCGTGGCTGATGCGTGTGCTGGGCGAGCGCATGCGCCGCTACGACAAAGGTGGCGAGCAGTTCTACGACACCATCAGCGCCCTGCACAAAAGCGTGCGGGGTTCCGACCCGGACGCGGCGCTCTACTGGTTCGTGCGCATGCTCGACGGCGGTGCCGATCCACGCTACATGGCACGCCGCTTCATCCGCATGGCCAGTGAAGACATCGGCCTGGCCGATCCGCGCGCGCTGCGGCTGGCGCTGGACGCGGCCGAGGTGTACGAACGCCTGGGCACGCCCGAAGGCGAGCTGGCGCTGGCTGAATGCGTGGTGTACCTGGCTGTGGCGCCCAAGTCCAACGCGGTCTACAAGGCGTTCAACGAAGCCAAGGCCTTTGTGAAGAAAGACGGCACGCGACCGGTGCCCATGCACCTCCGCAATGCACCCACGAAGCTCATGAAGGAGCTGGACTACGGAAAAGGCTACCGGTACGCCCACGATGAGGCGGGAGGCTTCGCGGCCGGCGAACGCTACCTGCCCGATGGCATGGCTGGGCCCGATTTCTACCGTCCAGTGGAGCGCGGGTTGGAGATCCGCATCGCCGATAAGCTGCGCGAACTCAAAAAACTGAACAATCAAAATAACTAATGGAGCGCGAATCGCGCTGATGCAGCCGCGCCGGGAAATCAAAAATCAGGGTAAACCCGCGCCGCATAAGGGCTTACACGCATCTGACCCCCAGAAACGCCTAGCTACAATCCGCCCACCAACCCGCAGTCTGTCCTGTTCCAAGGTCGAGCCTGGCGGGTTTTTTGCTAACTCAAGGCAGACAGACCGGGCACCCGCCCGGCTGGAAAAAACACGGAGAAGTTTGTATGGACGTTTTGCTGCAGCAGATCATCAATGGTCTGGTTCTGGGCAGTATGTATGCGCTGGTGGCGCTGGGGTACACCATGGTGTACGGCATCATTGGCCTGATCAACTTTGCGCACGGTGACGTGCTCATGGTGGGCGCGCTCACCAGCTGGACACTGATCGGCTGGATGAGCGAAGCCTGGGCCGGCATGCCAGGCTGGATGCTGCTGCTGGTGGCCACGCTGATCGCCATGGTGGTCTGCGGAGCCCTCAACTACGCGATCGAAAAGCTGGCCTATCGGCCACTGCGCAACTCACCGCGGCTCGCACCCCTGATCACCGCCATCGGCATGTCGCTGCTTTTGCAGACCTTTGCCATGATCATCTGGGCGCCGAATCCCAAGTCGTACCCCTCGACCCTTTCGCGTGAACCGATCGAACTGGCCGGCGCGGTGATTTCGGTGACACAGATCACCATCCTGGCCACGACGGTCATCACGCTCGCCTTCCTCATGTGGCTGGTCAACCGAACCAACCTGGGCCGCGCCATGCGCGCCACGGCCGAGAACCCGCGCGTGGCCGCGCTCATGGGCATCAAGCCCGACGTGGTCATCTCCGCCACCTTCATCATCGGCGCCATGCTCGCGGCCATCGCTGGCGTGATGTGGGCATCGAACTACGGCACGGTGCAGCACGCCATGGGCTTCATGCCCGGTCTGAAGGCCTTTGTGGCCGCGGTCATGGGCGGCATCGGCAACCTCGCGGGCGCCGTGGTGGGTGGTGTTGCGCTGGGTCTGATCGAGTCGCTGGGCGCGGGCTATCTGGGCCAGCTGACCGGCGGCGTGCTGGGCAGTCAGTACACCGACATCTTCGCCTTCATCGTGCTGGCCCTGGTGCTGACGCTGCGTCCGTCCGGCCTGCTGGGTGAACGTGTGGCCGACCGGGCCTGAGGAGCAGACCATCATGATGAACACCAAAATCGGAAAACTCATCGTCTTCCTGCTGGCTGCGGCGGCGTTGCTGCTGCTGCCCATCCTGCTGCAATCGACCGGGAGCAACTCCTGGGTGCGCATTGTCGACATCGCGCTGCTCTATGTGCTGCTGGCCCTGGGCCTGAACATCGTGGTCGGCTACGCCGACCTGCTG
>Ga0209262_10000341_pt1 | contig 22875 bp, 22 predicted proteins | sample Lowcelwee11metaG_FD_187171 | JGI IMG/M metagenome (GOLD analysis project Ga0209262, IMG submission 187171) | Freshwater pond sediment microbial communities from the University of Edinburgh, under environmental carbon perturbations - Low... | ecosystem: Environmental > Aquatic > Freshwater >...
CGAGATCGAGATCGAGTTGAACTTGGGCATGTTCTTGCTCGTGTACTCGATGATGTCGCCGATGATGCGCATCGACGGTTCCGGCGGGTAGATGTAGGTGTTGCGGACCATGAACTCCTTGAGGATGTCGTTCTGGATGGTCCCGCTCAACTTGTCCTGCGACACGCCCTGCTCTTCCGCCGCCACCACATAACCCGCCAGCACCGGCAGCACCGCGCCGTTCATGGTCATGGAGACGCTCACCTGGTCCAGGGGAATCTCGTTGAAGAGGATCTTCATGTCCTCCACCGAGTCGATGGCCACACCGGCCTTGCCCACGTCACCCGTCACACGCGGGTGGTCGCTGTCGTAGCCCCGGTGGGTGGCCAGGTCGAAGGCCACGCTGACACCCTGCCCGCCGGCTGCCAGAGCTTTCCTATAAAAGGCGTTGGATTCCTCGGCGGTGGAAAAGCCCGCGTACTGGCGGATGGTCCAGGGGCGCACCGCGTACATGGTGGCCTGGGGACCTCGCAGATAGGGCTCGAAACCTGGCAAGGTGTCGGCGTGCGGCAGGGCCTGGATGTCCGCCGCGGTGTACAGCGGCTTGACCGTGATGCCATCGGGCGTGAGCCAGTTCAGGGCGTCGACATCGCCGCCGGGGGCGGACTTGGCGGCAGCCTTGTGCCAGGCCTCAAGGCTGGCGCTTGCGAATTCAGGTTTTTTCTGGCTCATGACAAAGCGGCGGCCGGCCTCAGGGACCCGCCCGGTTGATGTTGCGCAGAGTTTACATCATTTATAATTATTGATGCAAAATATTGTTTGCACCTACAATATTCACCATGTCCGCCGTCTCCCTCTCCCCCCGCGCCCTGTATGAAGAAGTGGCCGAACTGCTGCGCCAGCGCATCTTCAACCGCGAACTGGAGCCCGGCAGCTGGATCGACGAACTCAAGATCGCGGAAGACTACGGCATCAGCCGCACCCCCCTGCGCGAGGCGCTGAAAGTGCTGGCCGCCGAGGGCTTGGTGACCATGAAGGTGCGCCGCGGCGCCTATGTCACCGAGGTCAATGAAAAAGACATGGTGGACATCTACCACCTGCTGGGCCTGCTCGAGTCGGACGCGGCCGGCGTGGTTGCCCAACACGCCACCGACGAGCAGTTGCGTGAACTGCAAAGTCTGCACGAGGCTCTCGAAGCCAGCGCCCCGGACCGGGACCGATTCTTCGAACTCAACGAACGCTTCCACATGCGCCTGCTGGAGATCGCCGACAACCGCTGGCGCAACCAGATGGTGGCCGACCTGCGCAAGGTCATGAAGCTCAACCGGCATCACTCACTGCTCAAGTCCGGTCGTATCGAGGAATCGCTGGCCGAACACCGCGCCGTCATGACGGCGCTACAGGCACGCGACGCGGCCACGGCCACGCAAAGGATGCTGGAACACTTCCGCAACGGACTGGAAGCCGCCAACTGAAACCGGCAAGCCGAGAACCATTGCGCTGGTCGTCCGGTGTGAATTCCACTATCCTGCCCGCCATGGCCAAGCCGGCAATCGCATCCCCAGAAACCTCCATCCAGCAAACGCTGCTGGAATACCAGGCCATCCTCGAAAATGCCTCGGTCGGCATCCTGTTCACGCGCGACCGCAAGGTCCTGCACTGCAACCCGCGCGCCTCCGACATCTACGGCTGGCCACCGGGTGAGCTGGTAGGCCAGCCAGGCTCGGTCTTCTACGTCAGTCAGGAAGCCTATGAAACCATGGGCCGCCAGGCCGGCCCCCAGCTGGCGCGCGGCGAACTGCTGGACGTGGAACTGCCCATGCGCCGCAAGGACGGCAGCCAGGTCGACTGCCATCTGCGCGCCAAGGCCATCAACCCGGACAACACGGCCGAGGGCACGATCTGGATCGTCGAGGACATCAGCGCACGCAAGAGCGAGCAGGCCCGCCTCGACGAATTGCTGCAACGCCAGCAGGCCATCCTGGAAAACGCCTCGGTCGGCATCCTGTTCACGCGCAATGGCCAGATCGTGCATTGCAATCCGCGCATGGAGACCATCTATGGCTGGACACCGGGCACGCTGATCGGCCAGTACAGCCGTGTCTTCTTCCGGGATGACGCCGACTATCAGGCTTTCGGCGCGACCGTCGGCCCCGTGCTGGCCCGCGGCGAACTCGTTGACGTCGAGTGGCAGCACCTGCGCCGCGATGGCGCCCTGATCTGGAGCCGGCACCTGGCCAAGGCCCTGCCCGGCCAGGACGGCAGCCAGGGCGCCATCTGGATCAGCGAGGACATCACGGCCCAGAAAGGCGCGCTGGCCGCCCTGGCCGATGCGCGCCACGAACTTGAGCGCCGGGTCGAGGAGCGCACCCTGGAACTGGCGCTGATCAACGAGCAGCTGCAGCACGAAATTGCCGAGCGCGCTGCCGCCGAGCACCACCTGCGCACCGAAGAGGCGCGCTTTCGCGACCTGTCGGAGATGTCCTCCGACTGGTTCTGGGAAATGGATGCAGACTTGCGTTTCACGGAGGTCACCGGCGGCCTCATGGCCGCCGCACCCAGCCCCAACAGTGCCCTGGGCAAGCGCCGCTGGGACCTGCCCATCGTGGGTGTGACGCCCGAGCAATGGGCCGAGCACCGTCGGGTACTGGACGCGCGCCTGCCCTTCAAGGACTTCGTCTACCAGCTCCAATCCCGCAGCGGAGAATTGCGCTGGTGCGTGATCAACGGCAAGCCGGTGTTCGAAGACGGCGCTTTCAAGGGTTACCGCGGCACCGGCTCCGACATCACCGCGCGCAAGCAGGCCGAGCTGAAGGTCGAGTTCCTGGCCTACCACGACCCGCTGACCGGACTGCCCAATCGCCTCCTGCTCGAAGACCGCCTGCAACAGGCCATCGTCCAGGCCGAACGCAGCCGCAGCGGGCTGGCCCTGGTCTTCCTCGACCTGGACAACTTCAAGAAGATCAACGACTCGCTGGGCCACGCGGCCGGCGACGCGCTGCTCAAGGAGGTTTCGGCACGTCTCAAGCGCTGCGTGCGCGACAGCGACACCATCAGCCGCCAGGGAGGCGACGAGTTCGTCCTCATCCTGCGCGACCTGCACGGCGCAGAAACCTGCCTTCCCGCGCTGACCAAGATCATGGAAACGCTGCAGGAGCCCTTCACCACCGAAGGCAACGAGCTGACCACCTCGGCCTCGATCGGCGTGGCGCTCTATCCGCAGGACGGCAGCGACTTCGACATCCTGCGCAAGAAGGCCGATACGGCCATGTACCGCGCCAAGGAGGCCGGCCGCAACATCTACCGCTTCTTCGACGAGGCGATGGACGAGGAAGCGGTGGAGCACCTGCTGATGCGCAGCGGCTTGCGCCGCGCGCTGGAGCGCGGCGAGTTCGTGCTGCACTACCAGCCGCAAATGGAGTTGAGCAGCGGCCGGGTCGTCGGAGTGGAAGCCCTGCTGCGCTGGGAACACCCCGAGTTCGGCCTGGTGCTGCCGGGCCGCTTCGTGCCGGTGGCAGAGGACAGCGGCCTGATCGTACCCATCGGCGCCTGGGTCATCCGGGAGGCGTGCCGCCAGGCGGTGGCCTGGCAGCGCGCCGGACTGCCGGCACTGTCGATGGCCGTCAACCTCTCGGCCGCGCAATTCCGCCGAGGCAGCATCGAGGACACCGTGGTCCAGGCCCTGGCCAGCGCCGGCCTGGACCCGTCGAAGCTTGAACTCGAACTGACCGAATCGATCCTGATCCAGGACGTCGAGCAGGTCATGGCCACGGTCCGGCAACTCAAGCAGCTGGGCGTGAAACTGGCCATCGACGACTTCGGCACCGGCTACTCCAGCCTGTCCTATCTCAAGCGCTTCGACATCGACAAGCTCAAGATCGACCAGAGTTTCATCCGCGACCTGGCCAGCGACCCGGACGATGCGGCCATCGTGCGCGCCATCATCCAGATGGCGCACAGCCTGGACCTGCTGACCATCGCCGAAGGCGTGGAAACGCCGGACCTGCTGCGACAGCTGCAGAATTTCGGCTGCGACGAAGCCCAGGGTTACCACTTCGCCCGTCCCATGCCGGCCGACGAATTCGAGCGCTATGTCGCCAGCCGCCACGCCGGCCTGCGCTGAGCCCGGCGCGCGGGGTCAGGCCGCCGCACGCTGCTGGCAGTGCGCCAGCGCCATGACCTCGCGCGGATCGAGCGGCTTGAGCTTGTGGTCGCTCCAGACCTGGCGCCAGCGGCGCGCCCCGGGCAGGCCGTGGCGCAAACCCAGCATGTGGCGCGCAATGGCGTACCAGGGCGCGCCATCCTCGGCGGCGGTGCGTAACATGTAATCCACCATCTGCTGCTCCACCGTCTCGCGCGTCAACGTCGAAGGTGCTGCACCGTAATACTGCTCGTCCCAGGACGCAAGCCACCAGGGGTTGTGGTACGCCTCGCGCCCGACCATCACGCCGTCGAGCAGGCGCAACTCCCCCGACACCTGAGCGTCGGTGGTGATGCCACCGTTGATGACGATGTTCAGCTGCGGAAAATCATGTTTGAGCCGGTGTACCAGCTCGTAACGCAGCGGCGGGATCTCCCGGTTCTCCTTCGGGGACAGGCCCTGCAGCCAGGCATTGCGGGCATGCACGATGAAGGTGGCGCAGCCGGCCTCGGCCACCGTGCCGACAAAGTCGCGCACGAAGGCATAACTCTCGCTCCGGTCGATGCCGATGCGGTGTTTCACCGTGACGGGCACGGACACGGCATCCACCATGGCCTTGACACCCTCGGCCACCAGCCTGGGCTCGGCCATCAGGCAGGCGCCAAAAGACCCGCGCTGCACGCGCTCGCTGGGACAGCCGCAGTTCAGGTTGATCTCGTCGTAGCCCCACTGCTCGCCCAGCGTCGCGCACAAGGCCAGGTCGGCCGGCTCGCTGCCGCCGAGTTGCAAGGCCACCGGGTGCTCCTCGGCATTGAAGCGCAGGTGGCGCGCCACGTCGCCATGCAGCAGTGCGCCGGTGGTGATCATCTCGGTGTACAGGCGCGCGTGGCGGCTCAGCAGGCGATGGAAATAGCGGCAGTGGCGGTCGGTCCAGTCGATCATGGGCGCGACCGACAGACGCCAGCGCCCGGGGGCGACAGACTGGGGGTCGGACATGCCCGGATTATCTCAGGCGGCCCGGTAGAATGACGGGTTGTCCCGCAAGCACCCACGTGGCGCTGCCCCCCGCCTGTCACTCGCCGTCTCATGAGCACCACCGACACCCAGACCGAATTCGAACTAGAGATTGCCCGGTTCATCGTCACCGCCCTGAACCTGGACGTCAGCCCGGAACAGATTGCGCCGCTCGACCCGCTGTACGGCGACGGCCTGGGCCTGGACTCGATCGACGTGCTGGAGATCGCCCTGGCCGTCTCCAAGCAATACGGCTTCCAGATGCGCTCGGACGATCCGGACAACACCACCATCTTCAGCTCCCTGCGCAGCCTGGCCGCGCATATCGCCTCCCACCGCGTCTGAGTTGCTGCGACGCCGTCCTCGCATACCTGTCCATGAAAACAGGACTGTGGCTCAAAACGGCTCTGGCCATCGTGCTGCTCCTGGGGTATCCGGCCGCCATGCACTGGCTGCTGACCGCTTCCAGCTGGTCGCACGCCACGCTGGCCTGGATCAATCTGGCGCAGACCGTGGGCATGCAGTCGCTGCTGGCCTGGTTCTTCGGCCACACGCTGCGCCCGGGCCGTGAGCCGCTGATCGCCCAGTTCGCCCGGCGCATCCATGGCGCGGACTACAGCCCGCGCATCGCCCGCTACGCGCGCCAGGCCACCTGGGCCTGGACCTGGTTTTTCATCGCGATGGCCGTGATCCCGCTGGTCATGTTCTTTACCGCCTCGCTGTCCACCTGGTCCTTCTTCGTCAACGTGCTCTCGATCCCCCTGCTGGGCGGGATGTTCGTCGCCGAATACGCAGCGCGGCGCTGGTGCCTGCGCGGCATCCCGCACGTCTCCATCCTCCAGAGCTTCACGATGTACCGCGACAAGCGGCGCGCCGCGGGCGACGGCAGCTGAGCCCAGGACCAGCCCATGCCCGCCCTGATCTCGCACCGCTCGCCCCAGGCCCTGATGGCCTGGTCGAATGGCCGTGCCATCACCGCGCTCGACTACCTGGGGGCCGTGCGCCACATGGCGGCTCGCCTGCCGCCGGACGCCCCCGTGCTCAATCTGTGCAGCAAGCGCCATCACTTTGCCGTGGTGCTGGGCGCCGCCCTGCTGCGCGGCGTGCCGCTGCTGCTGCCCTCCACCCGTACGCCCGAGATGCTGCAGCGCCTGGGCCAGCGTTACCCGGGCCTGCACGCCGTGGTGGATGCCCCCGGCGACAGCGGCGGCCTGCCGCAGATCGTCTACGAGCGCGGACCGGTTCCCGCCGCCGGTGCGCCTTTCGAGGTGCCCGACATCGGCGCGGAGCAGATCGCCGCCTACGTCTTCACCTCCGGCTCCACCGGCGAGCCCGTGCCGCACACCAAGCACTGGGGACCGCTGGTGCACGACGCACAGGCCGCTGGCCGTCGCGTGCGCGAATGGCTGGGGACGGAGCAGCCCTTCACGGTCACCGGCACCGTGCCGCCCCAGCACATGTACGGTTTCGAATCCACGGTGCTGCTGCCCCTGCTCAACGCGGGCGTGATCGACGCCAGCCACCCCTTCTATCCGGCCGACATCGCGGCCGCACTGCAGGGCACACCCGAGCCGCGCGTGCTGGTCAGCACGCCGTTTCACCTGCGCACCCTGCTCGAGGCGCGGATCGCGGTGCCCGCCCTGGCCCTGCAGCTGTGCGCCACCGCCCCGCTGGCGCCGCAGCTGGCGCGCCAGGCCGAAGAGCAACTGGGCGCGCCCCTGCTGGAAATCTACGGCAGCACCGAGACCGGCCAGATCGCCACGCGCCGCAGTTCGGCGGGTGAACTCTGGTTGACCTTCGACGGCATCGAAGTCCACGCCCAGCCCACAGAGGAGGGCGAGCCGCGCTTCGCCGCCCATGGCGGCCATGTCGAAGGCGTGGTCCCGCTGAGCGACGTGCTGGATCTGCAATCCCCCACCCGTTTCGCCCTGCTCGGACGCCACGCCGACATGGTCAACATCGCCGGCAAGCGCACCTCGCTGGCCTACCTGAACCACCAACTGAACAGCATCCCGGGCGTCGTGGATGCCGCCCTCTACTGGCCGCAGGACGCGACCCTGGACGCGCAAGGCCGCATCCAGCGCCCGGTGGCCTTCGTGGTGGCGCCCACACTGGACGAAGCCGGACTGCAACACGCCATGCGCGAGCGCATCGACCCGGCCTTCCTGCCGCGCCCCATCCATTTCCTGCCGGCCCTGCCGCGCAACGCCACCGGCAAGCTGCCCCAGCAGGCGCTGGCCGAACTGGCCACGCAGACGGCGCAAGGCCGCCATGTCACCAGCGCCGCATCCGATGCCCAGCCGGCCCGTCGCAGGCCACGGCCCTTCGTCCAGGCCTCGCTGGGCATGCACGCCCTGGCCGGCATCGGCCTGCTCACGCCGGCCTGGCCCTGGAGCCTGGGCGCTCTGGCCGCCAACCATGCGCTGATCGCCGCCGCCGGCCTGTGGCCTCGCAGTACCTGGCTGGGGTCCAACCTGACGCACCTGCCGCGCCAGCGCCCCGAAGTCGCCCTCACCATCGATGACGGGCCGGATCCGGAGGTCACCCCGGCCGTACTGGACCTGCTCGATGCCCTGGAGGTCAAAGCCACCTTCTTCTGCATCGGCACCCAGGCCAGGCGCCACCCCGAACTGATGCGAGAAATCGTGCGGCGCGGCCATGGGCTGGGCAACCACAGCCAGCATCACCGGCATCATTTCTCCCTCATGGGTCCGGCCCTGCTGCGCCGTGAGATCAGCGCGGCCCAGGCCACGCTGGCCGACATCACCGGCGTACGCCCGAAGTTCTTCCGCGCCCCGGCCGGCCTGCGCAACATCTTCCTCGACCCCGTGCTGCAGGAACTGGGCCTGCGCCTGGCGAGCTGGACGCGGCGCGGCTTCGACACCCGCACGGGCGATCCGGATCTGGTGCTGCGCCGCCTGACCCGCGACCTGCAGGGCGGGGACATCCTCCTGCTGCACGACCGCCATGCCGCGCGCACACCGCAGGGTCGCCCGGTGCTGCTGGACGTGCTGCCGCCGCTGCTGGCCGCCATCCGTGTACGCGGGCTGCAGCCGGTACGGCTGGACGCTGCGGCGGCCTGAGGCGCCCCTTAAAATGCGCCACCCTGGTGCCTGAACACAAGCGTTTGATGTCTTCCGCCCCCCTGCCGCCGACCCTGCTCGATCAAGCCACGGCCCCCTATCGTCCCCTGGGCAATTTCCCCTGGCGTTTCGCCCGCGGCAAGCTCGGCGGCGACCCGGCCTTTGCCGGGCTGCTGCAGCGCGGTCTGATTCCGGCGAACGCGCGCCTGCTGGATATCGGCTGCGGCCAGGGCCTGCTGGCGGCCCTGCTGGGCAGCCTCACGGGCCAGTCGCCGGCCGAACGCGCCTGGCCCACCGGCTGGGCTGCAGCGCCCGGCGGCGTGCAGGTGCATGGCATCGAGCTGATGCCGCGTGACGTGGAACGCGCGCAGAAGGCGCTGGCGCACCTGGGCCCACGTGTCCGCTTCACGCTGGGCGACATGCGCACGGCGGATTTCGGCCCGGCCGATGTGGCGGTGATCCTCGACGTGCTGCATTACGTCGGCTACGAGGCCCAGGAGGACGTGCTGCGCCGCGTGCGGGCCGCCCTGGCCCCCGGTGGCACCCTGCTGCTGCGCGTCGGCGATGCATCGGCCGGCCTGCCCTTCCGGATCAGCAACTGGGTCGACGCGGTGGTCACCTTCGCGCGCGGCCACCGGCTCGCGCGCCTGTACTGCCGCCCGCTGGGCGACTGGCAGGCGCTGCTGGGCCGGCTGGGCTTCACCGTGGAGACCATCCCCATGCACCAGGGCACGCCATTCGCGAACATCCTGCTCGTGGCCCGCCTGGCGCCGCCGGTGCACCGTACGGAAGACCACTGAATGGCCACCTTGCCCCTGCCGGTGGCCATCGATCACCCTGCCTACGCCGGCCACTTCCCCGGCCGGCCCATCCTGCCGGGCGTGGTGCTGCTCGACCAGGCCCGGCGCGCCGTGGAGCAGGCTTGCGGCATCGGCGTCTGCGGTATCGCCATGGCCAAGTTCCTCAGCCCCGCCTTGCCCGGCGATGCCCTGGAACTGGACTTCGAGCCCGGCGCATCTGCCGTACGCTTCGAGATCCGCTGCGGTGCACGGCGCATCGCCAGCGGCCGCTTCACGGTCGACGCGACCCGCCCGGCATGACAACCCCGCAGTCCCAACGCCACGCAGCGGGGGCCGATACACCGGCCTGGCTGCAGCACAAGGAGCGCGGCAGCCTCGCCATGCTGCGCTTCATGACCTGGCTGTCGCTGACGCTGGGGCGCCGCCTCACGCGTCCCATCGTCTACGGCATCGCCCTCTATTTCCTGCTGGCCGTGCCCGCAGCCCGCGCGGCCTCGCGCGCCTACCTGCAGCGTGTGCTGGGCCGGCCCGCCGGCTGGCGCGAGCTGTACCGTCACATCCTGGCCTTTGCCAGCACCATCCATGACCGTGTCTACCTGCTCAACGACCGGCATGAACTCTTCGACATCCGCGTCTTCGGCGAAGAACTGCTGCCGGCGGCCGAGGATGCCGCAGGCGGCCTGCTGATCTTCGGCGCGCACCTGGGCAGCTTCGAGGTGTTGCGCGCGCTGGCCCGCAAGAACGCCAAACACAAGGTCTGTGCGGCGATGTACCCGCAGAACGCCCGGCTGCTCAACAGCATGTTGGCCAAGGTCAACGCCCAGGTCGTGCTGGACATCATCCCGCTGGGCCGACTCGATGCCATCTTCACGCTCAACGAGCGGGTCCAGGCCGGCGCCTGGGTGGCCCTGCTGGCCGATCGCGCCGTCGGGCCGGACACGCATCTGCAGGTGCCCCTGTTCGGCGAGCCGGCCCCCTTCCCGCTGGGGCCGTTCCGGCTGGCCGCCATCGTGCGCCGCCCGGTGTATTTCATGACCGGCCTGTACCGCGGCGGCAATCGCTACGACATCCATTTCGAGCGCCTGGCCGACTTCAGCCAGACGTCCCCGGCCGACCGGGAGGCAACACTGCGCACCGCCATCGGGCGCTACGCCCAGCTGATCGAGTTGCATTGCCGCCGGGCACCGTACAACTGGTTCAACTTCTATGATTTCTGGAAAGAGGCTCCCCGTGCACCCCGCTGACATCGGCCTGCGCCGCGGCCTGCTCGTGCTGCTCGGTTTCGTGCTGCTGGCCGGTGCCCCTGCTGGGCGGGCCGCGGAATGGCAGCTGGGCGAGCTGATGCAGCTACTGGCCCAGACGAAAAGCGGCCAGGCCCGTTTTGTCGAGCGCAAGTACATTGCCATGCTGGACCAGCCGGTCGAATCCTCGGGCGAGCTGTCCTTCACCGCACCGGACCGCATGGAGATGCGCACGCTGAAGCCGAAAAAGCAGGCCATGCTGCTGGACGGCAACCGCCTCACCCTGGAGCAGGATGGCCGCCAGAAGACCGTGAGCCTGCAGTCCTACCCGGAAGTGGCGGCCTTCGTCGAAGGCATACGCGGCACCCTGGCCGGCGACCGCCAGGCTCTTGAGAAGGTCTACAAGGTGCACCTGATCGGCACGCCGACCCGCTGGCAGCTCATGCTGGTGCCGCGCGAACCCGCGATGAGCCGCATCATCAGCCGCATCCGCATCGGCGGCAGCCAGGGCGAGGTGTCGAGCGTGGCCTATGACCATGCCGACGGCGACCGCTCGGAAATGCAGATCACCCCGGTGGCACGGCCATGACACGCTTGCGCGGGCACCTGCCCACCCTGCTCTGGCTGGCCGCCCTGCTGGCCTGCGCGATCGTGATCGCGCGCACGACCTTCGTGGCCGACCTCTCGGCCTTCATGCCGCGGGCACCCAGCGAGCGCCAGCAGATGCTGATGGACCAGTTCAAGGACGGCATCATCGCGCGCCTGATCGTGGTCGGCATCGAGGGCGGTGATGCTACCGAACGGGCCCGGCTCTCGCAGGCTCTGTCCACGGCCCTGCGCCAGCAGGACGGCTTCGTCGGCGTGCAGAACGGCAGCGCCTCGGACCTGGCGCTGGACCGCGCCTATGTCTTCGACAACCGCTACCTGCTCAGTCCCGCCGTGGACGCGCAACGGTTTACGGAAGCCGGCCTGCGGCGCGCCATCGGCACCACCCTGGACGATCTCTCCGGCAGCGCCGGCATGCTGCTCAAGCAGCTGCTGCCGCGCGACCCGACCGGCGAGACACGTGAACTGCTGGCCCAGTTCGAAGGCAGCGAGCCGCCGCCCAGCACCGAGGGCGTCTGGTCCACACGCGATGGCGCACGGGCCCTGCTGCTGCTGCAGACCCGTGCCGACGGTTCGGACATCGATGCGCAGGCCCGCACGCTCGATGCGGTGCGCAGCGCCTTTGCGGCCATCCCCCAGCGGCAGACCGACACCCGCCTGCTGATGACGGGCAACAGCGTCTTCTCGGTCTCCTCCCGCGCCCTGATCGAAAGCGAAGTCCACCGCCTCGCGGCCGCCAGCCTGGTGCTGGTCGTCGGCCTGCTGCTGCTGGTCTACCGTTCCCCCCTGCTGCTGGGCCTGAGCCTGCTGCCCATGCTCAGCGGCACGCTCGCGGGCATCACGGCGGTCAGCCTGGGGTTCGGACAGGTGCACGGCATCACGCTGGGTTTTGGCACCACGATGATCGGCGAGGCCGTCGATTACGCCATCTATCTCTTCGTCCAGCGCCCCGGCCCCGATACGGCGCGGCTTTTCTGGCGCACGCTCTGGCTGGGCCTGCTCACGTCGGTGGCAGGTTTCCTCGCGCTGCTGGGCTCGGGCTTCCCGGGCCTGGCGCAACTGGGGCTGTACTCCACCGTGGGCCTGGTCGCGGCCGTGCTGGTCACGCGTTTTGTGCTGCCCCGGCTGATGCCCCGGCATGTGCCGGCACCCGATCTGCCGCGCACGGGCGACTTGCTGCTCAGGCTGATGCGGCAGGCACCGCGACTGCGCTGGCTGCTGCTGGTGCTGCTGCTGGGCGCGCTGGTGGTGCTCGCCCAGCAGACGGACCGTCTGTGGAACCGCAGCATCTCCGCCCTCAATCCCGTGTCCAGGGTCGACCAGCAGCTGCACGATGAACTGCGCCGGGACCTGGGGGCCTCCGATCTGCGTTACCTGGCCGTGCTGGCGGCGCCGGATCAGGAACAGGCCTTGCAGCAGGCCGAGCGCGCCGCCGGCGTGCTGCAGGCCCTGAGCCGCACCGGCACCATCGCCGGCTACAGCGCTCCCAGCCAGGTCCTGCCCAGCCTGGCCAGCCAACGGGCCCGCCAGGCCGCCCTGCCGGAGCCCGCGCAGCTGCGCCGCCGCCTGGATGCAGCCCTGGCCGGCACGCCCCTGCGGCCCGAGCGACTGCAAGGCTTCCTGGCGGACGTGGAGCGCAGCCGTACCCGGGCCCTGCTGGCGCGCGGCGATCTGGACGGCACCGCCTCGGCGCTGCTGTTCGACTCCCTGCTCGTCCCGCGGGAGCGCGACGTGCTGGTGCTGATGCCGCTGCGGGCGCCCATCGTCGATACAACGGAGCAGGACATCGACATCGAGCGCGTCGACGCGGCGTTGAAGGCCGGCGGCAGCGCGGACATCACCGTGATCGACCTGCTGGCCGAGACCAACGCCCTGTTCGACAGTTACCTGCACGAAGCGCTGGTGTTCTCCGGCCTGGGCTGCCTGGCGATCCTGGCCTTGCTGCTGCTGATGCTGCGCTCCGTCACACGCATGCTGCGCGTGGCGCTGCCCCTGGTCTGTGCCGTGGTCTGCGTGATCGGTGCCCTGTTGCTGAGCGGAACCTCGCTGACCATCCTGCACCTGGTGGGCCTGCTGCTGGTGATCGCCATCGGTTCGAACTACGCCCTGTTCTTCGACAGCGCGAACACCGGCGCCAGCGCGCAGGAACAACGCCGGACCAGCATTTCGCTGGTGACGGCCAACCTGACCATCGTGGGCAGTTTTGGCATGCTGGCGCTGTCCAGCGTGCCTGTGCTGGCCATACTCGGCACGACGGTAGGTCTGGGCACGGTGCTGGCCCTGGTGTTCTCGGCCGTGCTCGCCAGGCCACAGCCCGGCGCCGAAAGGCATGCGCCGGTAAAATTGAGCGCCTGATCCAGGCCTGTCCCGCTCCCCGCCCTCGTCCCCCCATGTCGTCGCTCCATCTCTCCGCCTGCACCATGACCAGCGCCCTGGGTGCCGGCCTGGCGCCCACGCTAGACGCCCTGCGCCGGCAGCGCAGCGGCGTGCGGTCCATGCATTGGGAAACGGTGGACCTGGACACCTGCCTGGGCCATGTGGACGGACTGGAGGCGGTCGCCCTGCCTGAGCGCCTCGCCGCCTTCGACTGCCGCAACAACCGCCTCGCACAGCTGGGCCTCGAACAGGACGGCTTCATCGCCGCCGTGCGCGAGGCCATCCACCGCCACGGCCCGGACCGCGTGGGGGTGTTCCTGGGCACCAGCACCTCGGGCATCCTCAGTTCAGAACTGGCGTATCGGCAGCGCGATGCCCAGACCGGCGCCTTCCTGGCCCCGCTGGACTACCGGCACACCCACAACAGCTATTCGGTCGCCGATTTCGTGCGCAGCTATTTCGGCCTCACGGGGCCGGCCTTCGTCGTCTCCACGGCCTGTTCCTCCAGCGCCAAGGTCTTCGGCAATGCGCAGCGCATGATGGACTGCGGCCTGATCGACGCGGCCATCGTGGGCGGCGTGGACTCGTTGTGCCTGACCACCCTCTATGGCTTCAACTCCCTGCAACTGGTCTCGGCCCGGCCCTGCCGTCCGTATGACGCGGGGCGCGACGGCATCTCCATCGGCGAGGCGGCCGCCTTCGTGCTGGTGGAGCGCGCCGACCACCCGGCCCCCGGCGCCATCGTCATGAGCGGCATCGGTGAATCGAGCGATGCCCACCACATGTCCTCCCCCCATCCCGAGGGCCTGGGCGCACGCCTGGCGATGCAGGCGGCGCTGGACATGGCGGGCCTGCAGCCCGGCCAGATCGACTACATCAACCTGCATGGCACCGCGACGCCGAGCAACGACGCTGCTGAAGACAAGGCGGTGACCGGCCTCTTCGGCACGGCCACGCCCGGCAGTTCCACCAAGGGCCACACCGGGCACACACTCGGCGCGGCCGGTGGCATCGAAGCAGTCATCTGCGCGCTTGCGCTGCAGCACGGCCTGGCGCCCGGCGGCTGTGGCACGGAACGGCTCGACCCGAAACTGAACGCCAACTACCTGCTGGCGAATCTGGAAAAACCCCTGCGGCATGTGCTGAGCAACTCCTTCGGCTTTGGCGGCAGCAATTGCAGCATGGTGCTGTCGAGGGTGGGCGCATGAGCATGAACGCCGCCGGGCCGTCCCAAGGCGTGAAGGACCCCATGGGGCTGACGACTGCGGCTCCCAGCCTGCCTGCGCAGGCTGGGACAGGAGGAAGAGGCGCTGAGTCTCGCAGCGCCACGACCAGCGCAGTACACGCAGTGACCAGCGCGGGGGCCCGCAATTTGCAGGTCCATGTTCAGGGCATCGGGGTCTATGGCCCCGGCCTGAGCGGCTGGGCGCAGACCGCCGAGGTGCTGGCCGGCCGCCAGCCCTTGGTCATGTCCGCGATCAGCCTGCCGCCCGCGGAAGCCCTGCCGCCGGCGGAGCGCCGGCGCGCCGGCGTGTCGATCAAGCTGGCCTTCGCCGCCGGCTTCGACGCGATCCGCCACGCCGGTGCCGACCCCGCCAGCCTGCGCTCGGTCTTCACTTCCACCGGCGGCGACTGCGACAACTGCCACGCCATCCTGGAAACCCTGGCCTCGGCCGACCGCGCGGTCTCGCCCACGCGCTTCCACAACTCGGTGCACAACGCCCCCTCGGGCTACTGGAGCATTGCCACGGCCAGCCGGGCGACATCCACCAGCCTGTGCGCCTACGACGGCTCCTTCGCCGCCGGCCTGCTGGAAGCCGCCACCCAGATCGCCACCTCGGGGGAGTCCTGCCTGCTGCTGGCCTACGACAGCCCCTATCCCGATCCCCTGGGCCAGGTGCGCGGCATTCCCCACCCCTTTGGCGTGGGGCTGGTGCTCAGTCCCATGCCGGCGGCCGCAAACTTGGTCACGATGACCCTGAACCTGAGCCGCCAGGACCCCACGCGCATGACGGATCCGGCACTGGAAGCCATGCGCCGCGGCGTACCGGCAGCACGCGGCCTGCCGCTGCTGCAACACCTGGCACAAGGCCGCAACGGCCGGGTGACGCTCGACTACCTCGATGGGCTGGCACTAGATGTCGACATCCACCCCGCTGCCTGACCACGCCTGGATCGCGGCGCGCATCCCGCACCAGGGCAGCATGTGCCTGCTCGACGCGGTGCTGCAATGGGATGCCGAGCGCATCGTCTGCCGCGCCAGCAGCCACACCCGGGCCGACCACCCGCTGCGTGCGCACGGCAGCCTGGGCATGGCCAATGGCATCGAGTACGCAGCCCAGGCCATGGCCGTGCACGGCGCCCTGCTGGCCGGCAGCGACAGGGCGCCGGCCGCCGGCTTCCTGGCCAGCGTGCGCGACGTGCAGTGGCATGTGCCGCGGCTCGACACGCTGCCGCCCGAACTGCTCGTACGCGCCCAGCGCCTCTCGGGCGACGGCAACACCCTCCTCTACAGCTTCCATCTCGAAGCGGGGGATGCCACGGTGCTGAGCGGCCGCGCCAGCGTCATGCTCGACGCCGGCCTGGCCTGAGCTCTTTTCATCATCACCGGACCCCGCATGAAATACGCACTCGTTACCGGCGGCAGTGGTGCCATTGGCGCAGCCATCTGCCGCAGGCTGGCCGCGGACGGCCTGCACGTCATCATCCACGCCAACCGCAATGCGGCTGCCGCCGAACAGCTACGCGCCGACATCGTGACGGCTGGCGGATCCGCCAGCACCGTCAGCTTCGATGTGGCCGACGAGGCGGCGGCGCGCGCGGCGCTGGAGGCCATCGTCGCCCTGCATCCGGTCCAGGTGCTGGTCAACAACGCCGGCATCCATGACGACGCGGTCTTCCCCGGCATGAGCAGCACGCAGTGGCACCGCGTGATCGACGTCTCGCTCAACGGCTTCTTCCACGTCACGCAGCCGCTGACCCTGCCCATGATCCGCACCCGCTGGGGCCGCATCATCACGATCACCTCCATCGCCGGCATCACCGGCAACCGCGGACAGAGCAACTATGCGGCGGCCAAGAGCGGCCTGCACGCGGCCAGCAAATCGCTGGCGCTGGAACTGGCGAGCCGGGGCATCACCGTGAACGCCATCGCGCCGGGCATCATCAGTTCGGACATGAGCAAGGACGCCTTCGATGCCGAATCGATCAGCCGCCTGGTACCGATGAAACGCGCCGGCCGCCCCGAGGAGGTGGCCGACCTGGTCGGCTTCCTGGCCTCGGAACAGGCGTCCTACATCACCGGACAGGTCATCTCGGTCAACGGCGGAATGATCTAGGGCCTGTTCACCGGCAGGGAACGCTGACGCGACGGATGGTCAGCGGCAAACAGCCGGCGAAACAGGCCCAGCGAAAGCGAGGCCCCCAGGGTGCCGAGCAGCACGCCGCCCAGCACATCCAGCACGACGTGCTGCTTGGTGGCCACCGTCGAATAGGCGATGGCCAGGCACCAGGCCCAGCTCCCCAACAACCAGGCCCGGCCGGCAGCCGCACGGCGCAACTGATGATCCAGCCAGATCGCCGAGAACATGGCGATGGCCACATGCAGCGAAGGACAGGCATTGCCTGCCGTGTCCACCCCCTCGAGCAGGGCCAGGCCGCTGCCCGGCGGCCGATCGAAGACGGGCACGATCGTGGGCCACAGGTAGAAACAGATCAGACCGGCCAGACAGGTGAGGCCCACGCTCACCCCGTAATACAGCAGCTGCCGCAGATTGGGCATCAGCGCTGGCGGCAGACAGGTGTAGAACCAGAGCGACAGGTAGGGCACCCAGGCCCACCACTGCATGGGGATGGCCGAATCCAGCCAGGTGATCGGCATGGTGGTCACCTGCGCATGCGGGTAGCGCAACAGGAAAAAATAGGCCTCGAAAAAAAACCAGATGAAAAGCGCCGAGCCGGGCGCCTTGAGCCACCAGAGGCGCCAGAACAGCTGGTTCAGCGCGCGCACCGTGCTCATGCGAGGAGGGGTCATGGTCAATAATGGCTTTCCGGTGAAGGATGGTATCAGCTGTATATGAGGCAACAACGGTCTGGCAAGCTGCTCTGGCGGCTGTACGAAGTGCTCGCCATGGGCTTCGGGCTGGGGATGCTCGCCGTGATCTGCCTGCTGTCCATCCCCTGCTTTCTCGTGCTCTATGTGGCCCTGCCACGGCGCTGGCACAAGCCGGCCTCGCGCCGGCTGGTCCGTTTCGGATTCCAGATCTATCTCGCGCTGCTGCGAGGAGTCTGCAGCGTGCGCATCGATCTGCGGGAACTGGCCGCTCTGGCGCATGAACGCCCCCTGATCATCATCGCCAACCACCCGTCCCTGCTGGACGCGGTCCTGCTGCTGGGCTCCCTGCCCAATGCGAGCTGCGTGCTCAAAGCCAGCCTGCTGCGCAATCCGCTGTTCGGCGTGGGCGCACGTATGGCCGGCTACGTGAGCAACGAAGAGGCGCGCAGGATGATCTCGGAGGCCTGCCACGAGTTGCAGCAGGGCGCGCATTTCATCCTGTTCCCCGAAGGGGGGCGCAGCCGGGAATTCCCCCTCAGCCCCTTCTCCAGCGCCAGCACCCTGCTCTCCAAGCAGAGCCGTGTCCCCATGCAGGCCGTTGTCCTGGAATTTTCGACGCCCTATCTGGGCAAGCACTGGGGGCTGTTCACGCCGCCCGTCCTGCCACTCACCATCCGGGCCCGACGGGGCCGGCGCTTCGAGCCGCCCGAAGTGACCGCACAGGCCCTGGCTGAACTCGAGTCCTATTTCCGCCACGAACTCCAGCCGCAGTGAAGATCGGTTGTCTGCGCTTCAGGCGATCCGGCCGGCCAGCGCCGCCAGCCCGTCCTCGACGGCCTGGCGCGGGGTGTTGATGACCAGGATCTCCACCTGCGCCGCCTCCTCGCCGGCCACGCTCAGCAAGGCCGAGACGGCCGCCGCCGTCTCCGACATGGGCCGCGTGCGCACATCGGCCTGCACGATCTCGCGCGGCAGGACGGGCCGCTTGAAGCTGCATTTTCGGATGCCGGCCAGCATGCCCAGGTACCCCTCGCCCAGACGGCGCGCCGCGGGCGACCCGGCCCGCATGCCGGCGCCGGCAATCTGCGCCACCAGTTCGACCAGCATCACCCCCGGCACCAGAGGCAGGCCCGGGAAGTGCCCGCGCAGGACGGCACCGTCCTCGGACCAGCGCGCGCTGGCCTGGAAATGGTCATGATCCAGCACCGTGAGGGTCTCGATCAGCTGCATGTCGCCACGGTGCGGCAGCAGGCGATAAACGCCAGCCGCATCAAGTTCGATGGGATAGCAAAGCGTCTCGCTCATGCGTAGCGTCGCGCGATCAGCGACACATTGCTGCCGCCGAAGGCGAAGGAGTTCGACATGACCGCCTGCAGGGACTGTCCATGGCGCGCCTGCCGGGGCACGTGGTCCAGGGCGCAGCGCGGATCGGGGCTGTCGAGGAAGGCGGTCGGCGGGATGCTGCCGCTTTGCATGGCCAGCAGGCTGATGGCCAGCTCCGTGGCCCCTGCGGCCCCGATCAGGTGGCCGTGCTGGGACTTGGTGGAACTGACCGGCAAACGGTCGGCATGGTCGCCGAACACCTGCCGGATGGTCTCGCTTTCGACCACGTCCCCCGCTTCCGTGGCCGTGCCATGGGCATTCAGGTAGTGGATGCCGGCCGGTGCGATGCCGGATTCCTCCAAGGCCATGCGGATGGCGCGGTACTGGCCCTCGCTGGACGGCAGGGTCAGGTGCTGGGCGTCGCTGCTGCTGCCATAGCCGCAGATTTCGCCGTAGATCGTCGCCCCGCGACGCAAGGCGGACGCGGCCGTCTCCAGCACCAGGGCAGCGGCCCCTTCTCCCAGGACAAAACCGCTGCGATCCTTGTCAAAAGGACGGCAGCTGGCGGCCGGATTGTCGGGCCTGGGCTTGGCCATGACCCGTAGCGCATTCCAGGCCATGAAGACGCCGGGCACGTTCATGGCTTCGGCGCCGACGGCCACGATGGCATCGGCATAACCGTGGCGGATGCTGCGGTAGGCCTCGCCGATCGCCATGGCCGAGGAGGAGCAGGCGACGCTGTAGGTATGTGTCGGGCCGCGGAACTGATGGGCCATCGAAATGGCGGCGGTGGCGGCATTGGGCATGAGCCGCGGCACGGAAAGGGGGTGCATCACGGTCGGGTTGCGGCCGGCCTGCACCTGCTCGTGCATGCGGGTGTAGAGGGCTTCGCCGGTGGTGGCGCCGCCCAGGCCGATGCCGGCAAACACGCCGATGCGGCCACGGTCCAGATCCCAGTCGGCGGCCCGGGCGTCGGCCAGGGCTTCGCGACTGGCCAGCAGGGCGAATTGCGTGGCGCGGTCCAGGCCCTGCTCACTGCGATCGAGTTGCTGAGCAAAGGCCGGATCGACATCGGCCGACAAGGCATGCGGCAACCAGCGGGTGATCTCCGGGCCGGCCGGCCGGATGGCGCTGTCGCCCCCGAGCAGGTGTTCAAAGCTGGCGCTGCGCGTCAGACCCAGTGGGCTGAGCAGGCCGATGCCCGTGACGACAACGCGCTGCACGGTCGAAGCGGCGGACATGGGCCGGGTTCAGCGACGCACGCCGGCCGCTCAGGCCTTGCCCTGCAAAGAGGCGGGCTCGGGAAGCTGGCCGTTATTGGCGGCCCGGATGGTGGCTTCCATGTCGGCCACCATCTCGTCAAAGCGCATGCTGCTGTAGCGCGCGGGATCCTCGACCTGGAAGCCATAGAGGTCCTCGACCTCGAACAGCATTTCGACCACCCCCAGAGAATCCAGCCCCAGATCAGCCACCGTGAGACCGGGCTGGTCGAAGACGGACGGGTCGACGTTGAATTGTTGGATGACGAAGTCTTTGATGATCTGACGCAGCATATAGGCTCGATGTCCTCGTGGGCTCCCGCGGTCTGCGACTCGACAACCGGCAGACACCCCAGGGATTTTGTTATCCGGCCCGACCAGCAGACCCGTATACCAGCCCAAATTGTACCCAGATCAGCGCGTCGCAAGACCGGGCCGACGGGGGACGCCGGGCGGCTGGACTCAGTCGCGCCGGCTGCGAAACCGGCGCGCCAGCAACACCGGCAGGCGCAGCACAAAACCCAGCATCAGGCGGGTGTGCATCCAGGTCAGCAAGGCGTTGTCGCGCAGGTAGTTGAAATGCGAGACGCCGCCCTCCTCGGCCTGCAGATACTTGACCGGCGCATCGAGATTGACTGGCCGGATCCCCGCCCAGCACAGGCGCACCGCCGCCTCGATGTCGAAGTCGAAACGGCGCATCCAGCGCTGGCCGCGCATGATGTGCAGCAGCGGCGAGACCGGGTAGACGCGAAAGCCGTAGAGCGAATCGCCGATGCCCATCCACAGTGTCTCCAGGTTGGCCCAGGCATTCGACACCTTGCGCCCCTGCACGCGCAGCGCCGGCGCGCTGGCATCAAAGACCGGCTTGCCCAGGATCATGCTGGAGGCATGATCCATCGACGCCTGCATGAAGGCCGGGATCAGCCGAGCCGGGTGCTGGCCGTCTGAATCCATGGTCAGCACGTGCGTGTAACCGGCCGCCTCGGCCCGCGCCAGCCCGTGCAGGACGGCTGCGCCCTTGCCCTGGTTCTGCGCCAGCACCATGATTTTCAGGTCGGGTTCGCCACGAGCCATGACCTGCAGCTGCTCCCCGGTGCCGTCCGTGCTGCCGTCCACCACAACCCAGACCGGCGCCCACTGGCGCAGGGCATCCTGCACGGTTTCCAGCACCTTGGGGCCGGCGTTGTAGGTGGGGATCAGGACGAGATGGGTGCGCGAGGGCGCGGCGCCAGAGGTACGTGACATGGGCGTCGATTATGGCAAACGGCCATGACGCATGGCAGGGCTACTCAGGCCGCCGGGGTGATGCACCAGGGCGCGGCATCGTGCGCCAGTCCCATCCACAAGGCCCAGGCCGAGCTTGCGGCCAGCGCCAGGCCGGCCAGTCGCACGCCCCAGTCACCGGCGCCAGCACCGCGCAGGCGCAGCCAGAGCCAGGGACCGGCCATCATGGACACCGCCGTGCCGAGCGCAAACAGCGCCATCACGGCCGCGCCCTCGATGGCCTGGCCGGTCATGGCGGCCACCAGCAGGGCCGAGTACAGCAAGCCGCAGGGCAGCAGGGCCCACAGCATGCCCACCACCAGCGGCGCGCCGCGCCCGCGCCCGGCCGCCAGCGCACGCGCGCCGCTCCACAGACGCCGCGCCGCACTTTCGAGCCAGACCGGCTGCTGTGCGCGGAACAGCAGCAACAGGCCCAGCAGCAGGGCCGCGACGTGGAACAGGGTCCAGACCGGGCGCAGCGCGGCCGACTGGATGGTGAGCCAGCCCAGGCCCTGGATGGAGGCGGCTGCCACGCCGCCGAGCAGGGCGTAGCCAAGCACCCGGCCGAGCTGGAAGGTCCACAGGGCCTCGTTGCGGCGCTCGCCGGCGGCCTGACCGATACCGGCACAGGCCGCGCCGCACATGGCGATGCAATGGGGGCCGCCAGCCAGCCCCATGAGCAAGGCCGTGACGGCCAGGGATGTCTGCATGGGCCGAGTCTAGGGCAAAGCTAGATGATCTTGGAGAAGCGTGCGCGGTTGCGGTCCGCCTGCAGATGGCGGTCGAAGGCCATGGCCACCGCACGCACGAAGAACCAGCCCTTGGCGCTGACCTGGATGCCGCCGTCGTCCAGCGTCACCAGACCTTCCTCTGCCATTTCGTGCATGGCCTCAAGTTCGGGAGCGAAGTAGGACTTGAAATCGATCAGGTAGGCCAGGTTGATGGACTCGAACAGCACCTCGCCCTGGCACATCAGCGCCATGATGACGGAGCGCCGCACCAGATCATCGCGCGACAGCGCCAGACCGCGCACCACGGCGAAGCGACCGTGGTCGAGGGCATCGTAGTACTCTTCCAGCCTCTTGGCGTTCTGGCTATAGGTGGCGCCGATGCGACCGATGGACGAGACGCCCAGGCCGATCAGGTCGCAGTCGGGCTGGGTGCTGTAGCCCTGGAAATTGCGGTGCAGGCGGCCCTGGCGCTTGGCGACGGCCAACGGGTCGTTGGGCAGGGCGAAATGATCCATGCCCACATAGACATAACCGGCCCCCATGAAGGACGCCAGGGCACCCGACAGCATGGCCAGCTTGGCCGCCGCGCCCGGCAGCTCGGCGCTGGCGATGCGGCGCTGCGGCTTGAAACGCTCGGGCAGATGGGCATAGGCGTAAAGCGCGATGCGATCCGGCCGCAGTTCGTTGACCTGCTGCAGCGTACGGGCAAAGGACTCCGGCGTCTGCTGCGGCAGGCCGTAGATCAGGTCGATGTTGATCGAATCGAAGCCGCGCTCGCGCGCGGCCTGCACCAGGGAAAATACCTGCTCGGCCGGCTGCACGCGATGCACCGCCTTCTGCACGGCCGGATCGAAATCCTGCACGCCGAAGCTCAGGCGATTGAATCCGAGCTCGGCCAGGGTGTCGAGCCGGCCGGCATCGATGGTGCGCGGATCGATCTCGATCGAGTACTCACCGCCAGGCGCCAGCGTGAAGCTGCGCTTGAGCATGGCCATCAGCTCGCGC